>Ga0315286_10005374_pt1 | contig 12375 bp, 8 predicted proteins | sample YL17G10_0_MG_FD_205038 | JGI IMG/M metagenome (GOLD analysis project Ga0315286, IMG submission 205038) | Sediment microbial communities from Yellowstone Lake, YNP, Wyoming, USA - YL17G10_0 | ecosystem: Environmental > Aquatic > Freshwater > Lake > Sediment | place: USA: Wyoming | collected... | reverse complement strand
GCAGAAATAAGGGTTAGATTGTTTTCCAACGTGAGACCCTTCTCCTTCCCTTCAGGAAGGATCAGGGTGACAAGCTAAATAGGTGTCATTCTGAGCGGAGCGAAGAATCTCGATTATCACGCTAACTTATGCAACCAAGCACTAGGAGGGCACTCCTTGCCTTTCTTGGGTACTGCCACGGATGGGCTCTCTCCACAGAGCCGCGTGCAGTGTTGCACAGAAGCACTAGCGCACTATTCTTGCCCTTTACCTCCTTTCAGCGGGCATGCGGAAATTGGGGAATCCGTGGCGACAAAATTAGGGGTATCCACGGATGGACAGGCTCTGCCTTGGTGTGCGACTATACAGCCGAAGTATGGTGCATGCCATACCGACTTTCCAGGCAGAAAGCAGAAAGGAGGAAGCATGAAGCACTGGAAGAACCTTAGTGTTTGTCTACTGGTCTTGGCCCTATTAGCTTTGCCTTCGTTAGCTCTGTTCGGTTGTGGGGGTGAAGGTGGAGAGGAGGGAGTGGTGACCATACGGGTGGGCTACCTGACGGACATGACAGGGGTAGCAGCGTCTGCGATGCGCCCCAACCAATGGGCTATTCAGGATGCGTGGGAGTATCTGGAGAAGAATGACCCTATCCCTGGGGTGAAGCTCAAGCTGGAGCCTTATGATACTCAGATGAACGCTGCCAGGGTGATACCTGGCTATGAGTGGTTGAAAGAGCGTGGCGTTGTGGCTATATATAGTTTCATGCCCCAGAACACCGACGTCATAGCCTCGTTCATAGCAAAAGACAAGATGCCCGCCTTGACCCACACTTCTACCGCCGTATCACTGGCCAGTCCCTGGGTATTTGATTCGGGCTTGCCCGCGGCTGACGAGTTCAGGCTGTCGCTGAAATGGCTGAGTGATCGGTGGCCTAACTATCCCACCAAGCCAAAGGTCGGGATTGTCGGCTGGGATACCTCCTATGAACAGGACATAGCCCCAGCTATGAGGAACTACTGTCTGGCCCACCCGGACAAGTTTGAGTGGGTTGGCGCTTACCTGACTCCCGCCGGCACGATGACCTGGGGTGGAGAGATAGGAGCCCTCAAAGGCTGTGACTATATAGCTCCAATCCATGCCGGTGGCACCGGGCAGGCTACTTTCATTGCTGAGTTTGGCGCCGCGGGATACAAAGCCAAGTTCTTCGGCGGTATGTCCATGCCTGTTTGGACTGACATGATACTGGGCAAGGTAGGATGGGAAGGCATGAACGGGTCATTTAGCTGTCTTACCTGGCCATGGTGGAGTTATCAGAATACCTCCTGTGCTGTGGCCAGGGACGCTCTGCTTCGAAACCATTCCGGAGAGACTCAGATTTCTCTAGGTTTTGGGTATGTATCCCAAGTTACCGCGCAGTTCTTCTGGTACAACCTGCTGAAAGCGGCGATAGAAAAAGCGGGCGCTGAGAACCTTGATGGCCAGGCTATCTACGACACGGCTGTCAACTTTCGCTACACCGTGGATGGCATGACAGAGATGGGCTACACCGAGAGTCAGCCGGTTCATGTCAATACGCGTTACGGGATGATATGGGAGTGGAGCGCGGCGGCCCGTGATATCGTGCCGATTTCGGACTGGCTTGTGGTGCCGTAGCAAAGAGGAGACTCAGTTCATCAGGCTGAAGCGCGGCTGGAATCCATCAAAGCGTCTGATGAAGAGGATGGCAGGGTGAATTGGAGGGACTCCAAGGGAACGAAAGAGTCCCTCCAATGAAGAGTCTGAACTATCAAGGTTTTTTGAGAATCAGCTCCTGTGTCTTGGCAATTTCCAGCCAAAACGAAAGCTGATAGATGTGATCTGAATTGTGGTCCCAAAACTGGGCAGAATCAAAGCTAAAATCTAAGTTAGACGGCCTCATTATCAAATCAGGAGGTGTTGACATTGGGCAAGCTGGATGGGAAGGTGGCTTTGATTACTGGTGCTGGCTCCGGGATCGGCCGGGCCAGTGCCCTTCTGTTCGCCAAGGAAGGGGCGAAACTGGCCGTCGCCGATCGTGTTCCCAAAGGGGGACGGGAGACAGTCGCCATGATCAAGAAGGCAAAGGGCGAGGCCATCTTCATTGAGGCTGATGTCTCCAAAGCAGCCGATGTGGAGAAGATGGTCAAGAAGACTGTGGATGCCTATGGGCGAATCGACATCCTGTACAATAATGCTGGCATAGGTTCGAGGACACTCGGCTTCACAGCAGATCTGACGGAGGAGGACTGGGATGCCGTCCTCGACACTAATCTCAAGAGCGCCTTTCTCGGTTCAAAGTATGCTATTCCAATTATGATCAAGCAAGGCGGAGGCGTTATCATCAATACCGCATCTGCTCAGGCTCTGGGCGGCGGACCACTCGTGTCTCCCTACTGCGCTGCCAAGGCAGGAATGATCCTGTTGAGCAAAACAATAGCCGCAGAATATGCCAAACAGAACATTCGGGCCAATTGTGTTTGTCCAGGCATGATCAATACACCGATGATGCCGCCCGACATGTTTGCATCACTTCAGATGGAGTTCATACCCCAGGGAAGACCAGGGGAGCCTGAGGAGATCGCCCGAGCTGCTCTCTTCTTGGCGTCGGATGATGCCACATACGTCAATGGAGCATACCTGGTGGTCGATGGTGGTTGGTCAGCTCAGTTGATAGTTCCTTATAAGCAGGCCTCTGCGCCAGGGTGAAGTGAGCCATGCTTACCCGAGGAAATGGAAGTCGTCAAAATATGCAGTTCTAAGGAGGGATAATACTATGCCAGACACAAAACACCAGCAGAATGGGAAAGTGTATCACATTGGCGTTGACACAGGAGGTACCTTCACCGATGTCATCGTCATAGACAGCGAGGGGAAGGTAGTTATAGGAAAGGCGGAGACCACTCCGGGCAAGTTCGAAGAGGGCGTCTTGAATGCCATAGCAGATGCCGGGGAGAAGGTCGGCCTGGGCCTGAATGAGCTGCTCCAGCGCACGGAAAGCTTTGTGCAGGGAACCACCGTGGGGACGAACATCCTCATCAACCGCGACGGCGTGAAGACGGGGATGATCACCACCAAGGGTTTTGAGGACACCACCCACATCATGAGGGCGAGCGGCAGGATCGATGGACTAAGCCCGGAGGAGACGCGTCATGCGGCTATAGTAAAGAAACCGGTGCCCATCTGCCCCAAGCGGCTCATTAAGGGGGTGGCGGAGAGGTTTGACTCCTTTGGCAATGAAGTGGTGCCCCTGAATCGCGATGAGGTGCTGAAGGCGACCCAGGAGTTGGTGGCCGAAGGTGTTGAATCGATAGCCATCTGTTTTCTGTGGTCTCACCTCTATCCAAAACACGAGTTGGAGGCCTATGAGATAGTCACCAAGGCCGCTCCGAAGGTGTATGTAGATGTGTCGCACAAAGTGGCCCCCCTTATCAGGGAGTACGGTCGTTTCAACACAGCAGCCATCGACTGCTATATTGGACCCATCATGGTGAGATGGTACCAGCACCTGGACAAGGTGCTCCGGTCACAGGGACTGAACAAGGAGCTACTGACGGCGCAGGTCTGGGGCGGAGTAATGCCCTACAAAGACATGATGCCGATCGGCACCATCAACTCCGGACCCGTGGGTGGTGTGATCGGCAGCCGGAAGATAGCCACCGAGCTCCTGGGTCTGCCAAACGTGGTAACGACTGACGTGGGTGGGACCAGCTTTGATGTCAGCGTCATAGCCGAAGGTCGCCATGTCTATGCTCGTGAGAAGCCGATCATGCGGTTCAGGGTGAACATCCCCATGATCGATGTGACCAGCATCGGTGCCGGGGGCGGCACCATGGCCTGGGTCGATGAAGCTGGGGCATTGAAGGTCGGGCCAGCCAGTGCTGGCGCTGACCCGGGGCCTGTTTGCTACATGAAGGGTGGCAAACAGCCAACGGTGACGGATGCCTCGGTTGTGCTCGGGATATACGACCCGAACTACTACCTGGGCGGCAGAAAGAAGCTCAACAAAGATGCGGCCATCAAATCGGTGAAGGAGCTGGGTGCTAAGGTGGGCATGGGCCTGGAGGAGACGGCGGCGGCCATATTCGACATTCAGAATGAACACATGATCGACCTGCTCCGCCTCATGGTCACCAGAACCGGATACGACCCGAGAGATTTCGCTGTGTTCTGCTTTGGTGGCGGAGGTCCAACGCATGGTGCGATCTATGGCCGACGGCTAGCCTTCAAGTCCGTATACATGTTCCCGACCTCTGCTGCCTGGTCAGCTTTTGGCCTAGCCTCTGCCGATGTCTCCAGAATATTCGACCGGTCCACTTTCATTAAGATGCCTGCCGATCCCAAGCAGTTCAACAGCATCTGTGAGGAACTGGAGAGCCAGGCTGTAGCGGAAATGCGCCGCATAGGCTTTGCGACTGAAGAAGTGTTTCTCACCAGAGAGGTCAGCATGAAGTTTGGCCGGCAGGTCAATGTGGAAAGGATTCCGATAGCGCGGAAGAGCTATGACCAGAAGGGCATTGCTGACATCGGGAACGCCTTCGTGGAGTTCTACCGCAGCGTGTATGGCGAGGGTGCGGCGTTTGTGGAGGCTGGCATGGAGGTGATGTCTTTCCATATCACGGCCACTGTGCCCCTGGCTCGACCAGGCCTGATCAAGATGCCCCTTGGCTCCGCCAAATCAAACGATGCTCTCAAGGGCAGGCGGGATGTGTACTGGAGCGACAAGCAGGCCTATCAGCTCACCCCGATATACGACGGGGAGAAGCTGAAACCCGGTAATGTTGTCCCTGGGCCGGCTATTGCCGAACTGGCGACGACCACGATACTGGTGCCGCACGATTGCGAGTTGAAGATAGATGAATACGGTTTCTTCGTCATATAGTGATCTGGAACAAAGAGATGTCGAGACAAGTGCATTCAGAGGTAAGAGATGACAACGCAGATTGCTGAAGAGAAGGTACTGTACACCTATGAACCGCCTCTGGAAGGCAAGAGAACCTTCATTGGCGGTGGGTGGCTGCCCAGCCGGGAGGAGGTGGCCAGCTACAAGAGGCTCTCCGCGGTCGACTTCGAGATCCTCTCCTATAGAATGAACTCCATTGCCAATGAGGCACGTCAGGCTATACTGCGGGTCTCGGGATCGCCGGTAGTGGCAGAGGGTGGTGAAGCACTCTTTGCCATCTATGACCCTCACGGCTTCACCTCATCGCTGGCCTGTGGGCTGCTGCTGCATACCGCCGGCACCCAGGGTAACATCAGGGAGGTGCTTGACGTGCAGGGGCAATCGCCGGGCGTGTACGACGGTGACATATTCATGCTGAATGAGCCATCCGTGGGTGGCTATCATGCTTGTGACCAATGGACAGGGACACCGATATTCCACGATGGCGAGTTGATAGCCTGGCTGGGTTCACTGACCCACACCACTGAGACGGGGGCCATTGAACCCGGAGGAATGCCTGCCAGCGCTCGCTCCCTTCTGGACGAGGGGTACCGTGTGCAGGGCATCAAGGTTCAGGAGCGAGGGCAGATCAACCGGGCTGCCATCAACTGCCTCCTCCGGTCCACCAGAGATCCGGCCTACTATGTATTGGACCTCAGGGCGAGGATCGCTGGGCTGAACGTAGCGAAGGACAGATTCATGGCGCTGATCAAACGATACGGCGCTGACAAGGTAAAGGCCTGTGTTCAACAGAATATCGACTATGGTGAGGAGATGGCCAGGGCGAAGCTGAGAAGCCTGGCCGATGGCGCGTGGCGCATAGTTGGGTATCTGGACTTGGATGTTGGTGAGAAGAAGCCCAGTCTGATTAAGATTACCGTCGCCATGACCAAAAAGGGCGATGATCTCATTCTGGACTTCAACGCTACGGGGCCGAATCCAAACTACTACAACTGCTATATATCCGGGGCCTTCGGTCTGATCTATGTGGCCGTAGCCAGCCAGCTCTTCTGGGAGACGCCGGGAAACTGGGGCTACATCAGGCCGATCAAGGCCTATATCCCACGGAACTGCTGTCTCAACGCTCCGTATTTCACCCCGGTGGGGTTGTGTGCTGCATTCCCTGTAACTGAACTAGTGACTGGTTGCATTGCCAAGATGCTCTATACCAACCCCAAATACTGGCCGGATATCAATGCCCCCTGGCAGCGCAACTGTGTGACACCGATGTATTGGGGAGGGATGACCCAGCATGGCTATCCCTCGGGTTCTATCTTCAGCGAGCCATGGGCAGCAGGGACCGGAGCTGGAATTGATGAGGGGAGGGGAGATGGGTGTGACACTGGCGGCGCCATGATGACCGTCGAGTCGTCTATAGCAGATGTAGAGATGACGGAACTGCAGGGACCCTTCCTCTACCTGTGGAGACGGGAGGGCATGGACAATGCTGGTGCGGGCAGGTGGAGGGGTGGTGCTAGCGTCGTCTATGCCGTGATGCCCCACAACACGCCGTTTGTTACGGTGGGCTGGACGAGCATGGGTGTCATCGTCGATCCTACCCAGTCTCTGGACGGCGCCTATCCGCCAGCTCTCAATTACAGAGGTGCCTGGGCGAAAGGACTGAACCTCACCGAGGTTTTCCAGAAGGGACAGATCCCCCAGAGTGTGGAGGAACTGCAGAAGCTGGCCCAGCAGTCAGGTGGGACCGTCGATATAGTGGCAGAGCCCCGGTCAGCAGCGCCGATGGCAACGGACAGGGATGTTGGAGCAGGGGGATTTGGGGGAGCCAAAGGGATCGGCGACCCACTGGACCGGGAGCCTGAGCGGGTTCTGGCAGACATCGAGAACAGGATATTCTCGGTGGAGATGGCGCGGAGGGTGTTCGGCGTGGTGATAGACCTCAAGGCAATGAAGGTTGACCTCAAGTCTACTGAAGCAGCGAGAAACGAGATCAAGGCGAACAGAAGGAAGAAAGGCGTTATCTGGGAGGGCAAGAAATGAGGATTCACTACTACCTGGATCTGGATGAGAAGACGCAGAAGATCAAGTGCCGCAAGTGCGGGAGGGATATCTGCCATGGCTCGGAGAACTACAAGCTTCACGTGCCGAGGGCGGATGTGTATCCGGATGAGATCTATGGAGTTCGTCCTCCCAGGGAAACAGCCATGGTCATTTACCATGAATACTATTGTCCTGGCTGCTACACCATGCTGGATGTAGAGGTATCCGAGCCTGATGCGCCGCCGCTCTGGGACATACAGATCGCTATGCCAAAGCATGGGAAATAGGTGAGAATGTACCGGGACAGACTATGTAACCGGGGAGACAGTAATCGTTGATGGTGGATATTTGCCGTCCTGTCCCTGTAGTGCTGCCCGTGGGGACGTGTGTGGAAGATACCGCGCTTCTAGACGGATAAGTGGGTAGGGATGTTACAAATGGGAAAGCTGGATGGAAAGGTGGCTATTGTGACTGGAGCCGGGCAGGGAGTGGGGCGTGGTATTGCCTTGGCGCTGGCGAAGGAAGGCGCTAAGGTTGTCGTGACGGGAAGAACGGCTCAGAAATGTGCTCGGACGGCCGATGAGATTAAGTCCTTCGGCGGCGCGGCTATGTCACTCACCTGTGACGCCACTCGCCGGGAAGATGTCAACGCTGTTGTAGCTGAGACGGTCAAAACTTTTGGAACTGTGGACATCTTGGTCAATAACGCCACAGAGTCGCGGGCTGGTGTCCTTCTGGTGGATACGACCGATGATGATATCGCCCGTGCCTTTGGGTCAGGTCTGTTGGGCACGTTGTACTTCATGCAGGCTTGTTTCCCTCATTTGAAAGAGCATGGCGGTAAGGTTATTAACCTTGGATCCTCTGCAGGAATGGAAGGCATGGCTGGCCAATCGGCGTACGCCGTGGCCAAGGAGGGTATTCGAGCACTAACACGCGTGGGAGCCCGAGAGTGGGGTGAATACGGGATCAATGTCAACGTCGTCTGTCCTTTCGCGAACTCTCCCGGAGTTCAGCAATGGGCCGAAGCATTCCCGGAAGGAATGAAACACCAACTGGCCAGAGTAGCTATGGGACGAGTTGGCGATTGCGAGATAGATATTGGGCGGGCAGTAGTGTTCCTGGCGAGTTCAGACTCGGATTACATTACCGGTCAGACCATCTTGGTAGATGGTGGACAGTATATCTCGGCGTAATGAGAGGGGAGACAGAGCCAGTGGTGCAGCTTGTTGCAGGCTGCAGACTACAACAAGCGCCACGATTGGTTGCCGTGACATAGGAGGCGCAGAAATGAATCGTTTGCTCAACAAAGTCGCTGTCGTCACCGGTGCGGGCCAGGGTATCGGGAGGGGTATCGCCCGGCGCTTTGCCTCTGAGGGTGCTGTAGTGGTTATTGCCGAGATCAATGCTGAGGCAGGCCAGCGAATAGCCAAGGAGATTGAAACAGACTTCGGCCAGAAGGCACTATTTGTCAGGACTGACGTATCAAGAAAAGACGATGTCATAACCATGATCGACGCCACCGTAAAGGCTTTTGGGCATGTTGATATCCTGGTCAACAACGCTTGGAGCCAGACAGACTACTCACGCCTGGAGCATAAGACCGATGCCGATATGGAGCAGGCTCTGCGAGTGGCTCTCTTTGGTGCCTTCTGGGCCATGCAAGCGGTGTTTCCTCACATGCGTAGGAACGGCGGTGGCCGAATAATAAGTATGTGCTCGCTCAATGGGGTGAATGCCCATATGTACACTGCCGCATACAATGTCGTGAAGGAGGGCCTGCGGACGCTCACACGAACTGCGGCTCGGGAATGGGCTCGGCACAACATCCTGGCAAACGTCATCTGCCCGGCGGCGGTGACCCCCGCATACGAAACGTTTCGCAGTGCCAGCCCGGAGAATGCGGCCGCCATTCTCAAGCAGAACCCGATGGGACGGATGGGCGACCCGGAGCGTGATATTGGCGGTGTGGCACTCTTCCTGGCCTCCGAAGACTCGTGCTATGTGACTGGCAATACGATCCATGCCGATGGCGGGGGCCACATCAATGGCGTTTCGTGGGCTCCGGAGATGCCAGACTGAATGAGGATCGATACTGATTGAATCTAGCAGGCTGGGACGGTGTGGCTTGTTCAAGAATCGAGAAGGAACATTTTCCAACCATGAGAGCGAGATCAAGGCAGAGATGAGTGACTACAGCGGGCCGTTCATCCCCAATCTACGGTTCGATGATCTCTCCAAGGAATTCCTGCTCAAGGTGATCCGCAGTTGGCAGTATTCATGGCTCCAACTGGAGGGTGGTTGGATGGAGGAGGTGGAAAAGAGATTCGGTGTACATGTGGCTATGGGATGTGATTTGCAGATGTGGTTGAGATGCGCCGAACGCTGCAACACGAGGTATGTGAAGATAGCCAATATCCCCATGAAGAACGCGGTGGATTGTCTGAAGGCCTTGCAGTTGCCCCTGGATAACACTATGGGCGCAGTCTATCCCACAAAGCAGGAGATCAAGAACGAGAACCATGCCATAGTCACTGTGGTAAGGTGCCCTTCCGTGGAATGGTGGGAGAAGAACGCCCCCGAAAGAATAGTGCCAATGTGCCACATCGTGGAGCCCCCGTTGATAGACAGATACAAGGTGAACCTGGATGTGCAGCTATTCGCTCTCAAGCTCCCGCCGCGGAAGAACCCCGACGATATCGCCTGCCAGTGGGAATACATTTACAGGGCGCCGAAGGGAACCAGAGTCCGGAGCAAAGAGGAGGTGGTGGACGAGACCACCGATCCTCCTGAGATAGATGATTTGAGCGGTCCATACTACCCGCACCTCACCCATGCCCATTTCTCAAAGCCTTTCCTTCTCAAGATGATACATGCCTGGCAGTATGCCTGGCTCGTTATGAATGAGGGCTACTACCTTACAGTCAGAATGAGGTATGGCTCGGCAGTGGCTGATGCCTGTGAACTCGGGGCATGGATGAGGTTGGCCGACAAGGCTAATTGGAGATATCCCAAGATAGCCAATATCCGGTTGAACACGGTGACTGACTCGCTCAAACTGCTCCAATTGCCAATGGACAGCACTAGCACGACAGGGCTGTTCCCTGCCAAGTACGACGTCAAGAGCCCCAATCATGTGATAATGAGGATAACCAAAGGTCTCACACCTGAGTATCTTGATGGCGCTGAGCCTCTAAGAACGCCACCTATGTATCACGATGGTGGGAGATCGATCATGGAGAAGTACTTAGTCAATCCCAAGATCAAGGTGACACCCTTGCGATTGCCGCCGCGAAACGATGATGATGAAATTGATTGCGAGTGGGAGTTGGCGTTGGCGTAGAGCAACTGTAGCGCCATGCTTTGCAGGAGACGAACAGGTCTCTTTCTTATATGGTCATCCTCGAGCGAAGAAATGCCGAGGCAAGTGGATTGGAGGTAAGAGATGACAACGCAGATTGGAGAAGAGAAGGTACTGTACACTTATGAACCGCCTCTGGAAGGCAAGAGGACCTTTGTGGGTGGCGGGTGGCTGCCCAGCCGGGAAGAGGTGGCCAGCTATAAGAGACTCTCGCCGGTCGATTTCGAGATCCTCTCCTATAGAATGAACTCCATCGCCAACGAGGCACGTCAGGCTATTCTTCGGGTCTCGGGATCGCCGGTAGTGGCAGAGGGTGGTGAAGCACTTTTTGCCATCTATGACCCTCACGGCTTCACCTCATCACTGGCCTGTGGGCTGCTGCTGCACACGGCCGGCACTCAGGGCAATGTCAGAGAGGTGCTCGATGTCCAGGGGAAATCGCCGGGCGTGTACGACGGCGACATATTCATGCTGAATGAGCCGTCGGTGGGTGGCTACCACGCCTGCGACCAGTGGACGGGGACACCGATATTTCATGATGGCGAACTCATTGCCTGGCTGGGCTCCCTGACGCACACTGCGGAGACGGGGGCCATTGAACCTGGAGGAATACCCGCCAGCGCCCGCTCCCTTCTGGATGAGGGGTATCGGGTGCAGGGGATCAAGGTACAGGAGCGAGGACAGATCAACCGGGCGGCCATCAATTGTCTGCTCAGATCATCTAGGGACCCGGCCTACTACGTATTGGACCTCAGGGCGAGGATCGCTGGCCTCAATGTGGCCAAGGACAGATTCATGGGGCTGATCAAGAGGTATGGCGTTGACAAGGTCAGAGCCTGCATCGAGCAGAACATCGACTATGGTGAAGAGATGGCCAGGGCCAAACTGAGAAGCCTGGCCGATGGCACGTGGCGTATCGTGTGCTACCTGGATTGGGATATCGGTCCGAAGCCCAAGTTGATCAAGATTGACCTCAGCATGACCAAGCAAGGGGACGAACTCATACTGGATTTCGACGCCACGGGGCCGAACGCCAACTTCTTCAACTGCTATATATCCGGGGCCTTTGGCCTGATCTATGTGGCCATAGCCAGCCAGCTCTTCTGGGAGACGCCGGGGAACTGGGGCTACATCAGGCCGATCAAGGCCTACATCCCACGGAACTGCTGTCTCAACGCTCCGTATTTCACCCCGGTGGGGCTGTGTGCTGCATTCCCGGTGACTGAAGCAGTGACCGGCTGCGTAGCCAAGATGTACTATACCAACCCGAAGCACTGGAAGGACATAAATGCCCCCTGGCAGCGCAATTGCGCTTCGGGGATGTACTGGGGAGGGATGACTCAACATGGTTATCCCTCGGGCTCTATCTTCAGTGAGTCATGGGCTGTCGGTACCGGGGCCGGAATCGATGAGGGGAGGGGGGATGGCTGTGACACGGGCGGTATGATGATGACCGTGGAGTCGTCGATATCGGATGTGGAGATGATGGAACTGCAGTCGCCCTTCCTCTACCTGTGGAGACGGGAGGGGATGGACACCGCCGCTGCGGGCCGGTGGAGGGGTGGAGCAAGCGTTGCCTATGCCACGGTGCCGCACAACTCGCCCTATGTACTGGAAGGCTTCACGGCTATGGGCAATTTCGCTGATCCCACGCAGTCCCTGGATGGTGCCTACCCGCCGTGTCTGGAGATCAGGGGTCAGATAGTGAGGGGATTGAACCTGACCGAGGTCTTCCAGAAGGGACAGATCCCCCAGAGTGTTCAAGAGCTGCACAAGATGGCTGGGCAATCAGGCGGGACGACCGACATAGTGATGGAGCCCCGGCCAGCAACGCCCATGGCAACGGACAGGGATGTTGCGGTGTCGACTCTAGGGGGGGGCAAGGGGGTGGGCGACCCACTGGACCGGGAGCCAGAGCGGATTCTGGCGGACATCGACAACAGGATATTCTCGGTGGAGATGGCGCGGAGGGTGTTCGGCGTGGTGATAGACCTCAAGACAATGAAGGTTGACCTCAAGTCTACTGAAGCAGCGAGAAACGAGATCAAGGCGAACAGAAGGAAGAAAGGCGCTATCT
>Ga0315286_10005373_pt1 | contig 12375 bp, 8 predicted proteins | sample YL17G10_0_MG_FD_205038 | JGI IMG/M metagenome (GOLD analysis project Ga0315286, IMG submission 205038) | Sediment microbial communities from Yellowstone Lake, YNP, Wyoming, USA - YL17G10_0 | ecosystem: Environmental > Aquatic > Freshwater > Lake > Sediment | place: USA: Wyoming | collected... | reverse complement strand
CGCGGCGTCGGTGACGGTGAAGTCGATGGGCGCCGCGAGGATGTCTCGGCCTTGGACATCGAGGCCGGTCACCTCGGGCGTGAAGAAGCTCCGGATTTGGCGCGGCAGGCCCGACGGAGCGAGGAGAACGGTTCGGCCGAGACAGCTCACGGAGTCGGCCTCAACCTTGAGGGGCGTAAACGGTTTGACGACCTCCTCATCGAAGGCCAGCATCGAATCCAGCCACCGGAGGCGGGACATGCGCTCCGGCGCGCTGTCCCCGCCGTCCTCGAGCACGGTGCTCGAGATCTTCAGCCTGAGCGCGATCTCGCCGGCCGGAAGCCCCTGGGGCGCGACGCGGACGACGCCCTCGTACTCGCCGGGCGCCGCGTCCCGCGGCACCTGGACGCCGCACCACAGCGCCTGGACCTTGCCCTTGGCGACGGGAACGGTCTTCTTGAGCGGGCGGCCGTCCCAATCCGTTCCGGCGGTGTTGATCGAGCGGAACGCGGCGGCCGGGATCGACGTCCCGGCGCCGGCGACCGGCTTCAGATCGCCGAAGGTCACGGCCAGGTCGGGGATGTCCGCCCGGCAGGCATACAGGCCCGCCTGGAAAGAGTAGAACTCGCCGCGCGCCGCCTCACCCCGGAATTCGCGGGCCGGGCCCGACGCGATCCAGCGCTGGGGCAGGTCGTCCGTCATCCGGATCGAGAACAGCCGGTCCTCGGGAAACAGGAGGTAGGCCGCATCCGGATATTTCGCCAGCAGGTCCTTTGTCTCGGCGGCCGTGGCGATCACCTCCATCGGCGTGAACGCGCTGAAGGCGTCCACGGATTGGATCTCGGCGAAGGCGCCGCGGGGGAGCTTGGCCAGGGCGGCGCTTGCGGGGAAAGCGCCCGCGCTCATCTCCAAGCCATTGCCGGCCAACCAGGCCGGTTCGGCGGTCGGTGAGGGCGTGAGATATACCGCATTCGGGTAGTTCCTGCTGCCGGTGAGCCTGTAAGGCATGTAATAAACGTAGTAGTCTCCCGGGCCGGAGGACGGCTGGAAGACGAGGTCGCCGAATTCGCGGTTGACCGCGACGACCAGGACGTTCTTCAAGCGCGCATTCGCCGCGGCGTCGACGACGAGGAGGCCTTTCTTCTCGGGTTCGGCGTCGCGCCGCCGCCACGGGATCCGAACCAGGACGGCGGAGGCCTTGACATCGACCTTCACGACCGCCCGGTGGTTGCCGAGCTCGTCCGCGTTCCAGGGAGCCGCGGCGGGGCGGGCCTCTTGGCCGGGCGACGGCGCGGCGGCGAAGATGAGGATGAGGAGCGCGATCCAGCGAAGATATTTCATAAAGGCCTCCATATTGTCATCCCGAGCAGGGCGAGGGATCTCCTCTTCCGGCCGACGGCCGCTCCGAGGAAGAGGAGGTCCCTCGCAAAGCCTCGGGACGACTCAAAGCGCCGGCTCGGCATGACACCTTATTTAAGTACTGCGATCTCATTGATGGACCAGTGGCGTTCCGGGTGAGGGGCGGTCAGCGTGATGCGCACCCGCCGTGCGGACGCAGCGCCGACAATGATCGGGACCGAGTAGTGCCGCACGTCCTCGATCGTCGCTTTGGAGAGCGCCGGGAAGAAGCCCGCACGCTCGCCGATCTTCGTCCAGCTTTGCCCGTCGGCCGAGCCCTCAACGACGAAAGACCGGGGATAGTCGAGCGGATTCGTCCCAAGCCGCAGCTCGAGGGCCGCGAAGGCGAGCGTCTCGCCGAAATCAACTTCGAACGCGTCCCCCGCCCGTTGGGGATAGCCGGTGGACCAGCCCGTAGCGGCGTCGCCGTCGAACGCCAGCCGCGCATCTCCCGGATTGAGTGAAGCGGTTGCCGTCCACCTCGCGCGGTCGCCGACGGACGCGAGAGCCGACGCCGCGGGCGAAGCCGGCGCGGGAAGCGGCATCAGCCGGAGCAGATGGTCGCCGTCCCGCTCCGCCACCGGCGCGGCGGCGCCGGCGAAGCGCTCGAGGTCGCGCAGCATCTCCTCCCCTTTCGGGGCGCGGTAGCCGCGCGCGTGGATGAGGACATATTCCACGCCCAGGTCCCGCAGCAGGGCGAATGTCGCCTCGCTGGGGAACGCGTCCAGCGCCTCGCGCACCACGCGGTAGCCCGCGGGCGCGTTGCCGGAATAGCCGTTGACGATGCGGCGACGGTGGAAGCTCGAAAAATAGACGGCTGCCGCCTCGTCGGACTCGTCCCGGTCCCGAAGGGGCATAGGGAGTTCCACGAGGACGGCACTTGCGGGCAGGCTGGCCACATCCGCATAAATCGGCGGCACCTTGTCGCCGACGGGGACGGGCGAAAGGGGGATCGGGATCGAGAGGGCTTCGACGATCACAAGCGCCGCGACGACCACCGCGGTGAGCGTCCCGGCCTTCGCCGACTTCCGCCGGCCCATGATCCGGAGCAGGCCCCAAGCGCCGATAACGGACAGCCCGAGCATCATCATCACCGCGAACCGGGCCGGGACGCGGACGTTCTTGAAGCCCGGGACCGCGTCGAAAAGGAGCGCGTAAGGGCCGGCGATGATTTCCCGTCCGAGAATCCGAAACACGGGGCCGAACGACAGGATCCAGGCGGCGGAGGCCAGGACGGCATAGGTCTTTTCCGGCGCCGAAAGCGCGCGCCAGCGCGCGACCCAACGCCGGCGCATCCGGCCGTCAATGAGGGCCCTTAAAAGCAGGGAGAGGAGGAGGATCGCCGTCGGATCGCGGAGAGTGCGCGTCGAGATCCAGATGCTCGCGACGGTCACGCCCCGGCCTCCCCAAATCCCCAGATAGACGACGGCGAGAAGGAGCAGGACATTGATCGCGTCCCAGGCGCGGAACAATCCTCGATTTTTACTCTCCGGGACCGGATCCGTCTCGGGCCGACCCGTCCCGCCTTTTCGGGCCAACAGCCAGACCAGGCTGAGAATGATGGGAACGAGGCCGGGAAAGAGCTGCCATTCCTGCGCCCCGATCCTGCCGGTGAGCCAGCCCCAGACATGGTTCAGGGGCGGCACGGCCAAGAAATGCTGCAACTCGGCGCTGTAGAGCTTGACCTCCCACATTGCCCGGACGAAAAGCATCCGCCGATGGACCTGGAGCATGGCCCAGAAATAGGGACCGAGGACGGCCGCGGCGAGAAGAGCCGCCATCCCGGTGTCCCGCCAGAACCGGGGACGGCGGAAGGCGCGGGTCCGGGCGGCGTAATACAGCGCCGTGAGCGCGATGAAAAATGTCATATATTCGCCGTAATAGGCGCAGCTCAGAACCTGCAAGACGTAGAAGCCGGCGATCCCGGCCATGTTCTTGAACGACGGCTCGTCGAAATAGCGATGGATGAACAGGAAGCAATACGGGATCCAGCCGTAGAACAGAAGCTCGAGATGGCTGAGATGGGCGAAGTTGTAGGGAAAATAGGCGAAGATCAAGCCGGCGACGAACGCCGCGCTCCGGGACATCGTCAGCCGCCTGACCAGGAGGTACATGCCATGGCCGGCGATGAAAAACGAAAAAAGGAAGAGGAGGTTATAGGCCAAGACGGGGCTCCGCGCCAGGAGGATGACGGGGGCGGCCATCAAAGCCAGCGCCGGGAGCGCGTCGCCGTAGAAAAGCGCGCCCCGATGGGGATAAAAAATGTTGGCGTCCGCGATGCCGGCGGGGTTTCCGGCCGCGGCATGAACTTCCCAGGAGAGGAGCCACAGGCAGTACATAGGGTCCCGGACGTCGGACGCGACGTGGTCCGTCATGTGGAGGACGAGGGGAAAGGTCAGGGCGACGGCCAGAACAGCGAAAGCCAGGACGGCCGCGAGGTCCGGCCGGCGCGGGACGCGCGGCGCCTCCATCTCAGCTCGGCCCGGTCTCCAGACCGACAAGCCGCTTGAGCCGCCGGATTTCGGACGCGTTCAGGAAGCGCCATCGCCCGGGCTCGAGCCGTTCGAGACGAATCCCGCCGAAGCTCACCCGCTCCAGCCGGAGGACCTCGTGGCCGATCGTCCCGAACATCATCCGGATCTCGCGCTTCCGGCCTTCGTGGATTTCGACCTGGAGGACGGTGAATGCCGTCCGCGCTTCCAGGATCTTGACCTTGGCCGGGGCGGTCTTCTTGCGTTCGACAAAAACGCCCGCAGCGAGCCTGGTGGCTTCATCGGCGGTCACGGTTCCCTCCGCCCGGACGACGTAGACCTTGCCGACTTCGTATCGAGGGTGGGTCAAGCGAAAGGCCAGCTCGCCGTCGTTCGTCAGGAGCAGGAGCCCCTCGCTGTCACGGTCGAGCCGCCCTACAGGGCAGACGCCTTCCGGGAGCGTGGGAATCAGAGTCTTGACCGTCGGCCGTCCCAGCGGGTCGCGGAGCGTCACGAGGATGCCGGGCGGCTTGTGGAGGGCCATGTAGACAAGCTCGCGTCCGGGCTTGACCTTGTGGCCCTTGACCGCGACCTTGTCCCGGACGTCGTCGACCTTCGTCCCGAGCTCCTGGACGAGCCGGCCGTTCACTTCGACGCAACCGTTCTGGATGAGGCGGTCGGCCTCCCGGCGCGAGGCGACGCCCCGCTGGGCCAGGAGCTTATTCAGGCGGATTTCCATCAGAAGTTGAGGTTCAGCCCCGCGGTCAGGATGAAGTTGCCCAGGCCGAGCTTGACGTTGGACACGTCCACGGTTACATGATGGTATTTGCCTTCCGCGACGATCGAGATCTTGCTGCCGAGCGCGACTTCGAGGCCCGCCCCGAAGTTATACCCGCCGTCGTGGGCTTTGTCGACGTTCTTGATGTCGGCCGTGTAATAGCCGTATCCGGCCGTCAGGTAGGGATGCAGGATCGCGAGGGAGAAGATCCAGCGGAGGTTCGCCCCGATGTAGCTGAAGTCATTCGTCAATCCGTTCCATTTAAACGTGGCGAAGTCCTCCATCGAAATATTGTGCCCGGCCCGGAAATAGCTCAATTCTAGGGCGAGCATCAGGATCCGGACACCTGCCCGGAGGCCATAGACGAAGGTCGTGTCGGTGTTGAACTGGGCCGCGTCGAAGCTCGGCTTTTGCATAGAGAAGCCGCCAAAGCCGCCGACGTAGAGCCCGACCTGGGAAAAAGCGGGAACCGCGGTGAGAAGCAAGGCCGCGGCGAGTCCGAGACCGATGGCACGTTTCATATTTGACTCCTGGCCCCATTGTCGGCGGAACGCGCCTTAAAGTCAACTCAAGGCGAATTCTCAAACCTTTTTTATGCAAATCCGTATCATTTCATGTAAAATATCGAATTCAAAGGCCATGCCAAAGCTCAACATCGGTGAATCGTTCGGAATGGCGATGGGATCGCTCTGGGCGAACAAGCTCCGGACGTTTCTGACCCTTCTCGGCATCATCATCGGCGTCCTGACCATCATCGCCGTAGTTTCGGTCATCCAAGGGCTGAACAACTACGTCTACTCCAAAATGTCCTTCTACGGGGCCAACGACTTCGCCGTGTCCAAGTTCGGTTCGATCGGGATGTCGCTCAAGGTCTTCAAGGAACAGCTGAAGCGAAAGGACATCACCCTCGAGGAGATGGAGCTTCTCCGGGCCAAATCCATCCACGCCGATCTCATCGGGGCGAGCACGGGCACGACCCGGAACGTGAAATACGGCAACCGCCAGGTCAAGGACGCGGAGATCCGGGGGATCACCCATCTCGACCACCTGATCGGCTCGGTGGTCGAGCTCGACGCCGGCCGCCACATCCAGAAGGAGGACGAGGACCACTCCCGGAGCGTGTGCGTCATCGGAGCCGAAATCGCCAAAAACCTCTTCGCCGGCATCGACCCCCTGGGCAAGTGGGTCCGGGCCGGCACCGACACCTTCCTCGTGATCGGCGTCGGCAAGGAGAAGGGCAAGATCCTGGGCTTCAGCCAGGACAACTACCTCCGGATCCCGATCACGACCTTCACCAAGATCTATGGCTCTCGTCGGTCGATCGACATCAACATCCATACCGTCTCCCTGGAGGAGATGGCCGCGGCCCAGGAGGAAGTTCGGACGATCCTCCGCTCCGCCCGGAAGCTCACCTTCGCCCGGCCCGACGACTTCTCCTTCCGGACGTCCGAGACATTCATCCAGTTCTACAAGACGGCGACCACGGGCATCTATTTCGCCATGATCGGCATCGCCTCGATCGCCCTCCTCGTGGGCGGGATCGTGGTCATGAACATCATGCTCGTCTCGGTGACCGAGCGGACCAAGGAGATCGGCATCCGGATGGCGATCGGCGCCCGCCGGAACAACATCCTCTTCCAGTTCCTGATCGAGTCCTCGACGATCAGCGCTCTCGGCGGCCTGATCGGGATCATCCTCGGCGTCCTCCTGGCCAAGGGCGTGTCGGCCGCAACCGGCTTCCCCTCGAGCGTCGAGCCGTTCTCGGTCCTGATGGCCCTCGTCATGTCCACATCCATCGGCCTGTTTTTCGGAATCTACCCGGCCAACAAGGCGGCCAAGCTCGATCCGATCGAGGCCCTGAGGTCCGAACAATGAAGCTCCGCTCCGGCATCTTCCGCGAAATCCTGACCATGGCCTTCGACTCCATCCGGTCCCACAAGCTGCGCTCCTTCCTCACCCTCCTCGGGATCATGATCGGGGTCATGACCGTCATCGGCATGGTCTCGATCATCTCCGGGCTCAACGCCTCGTTCGTCAAGGAGCTCGAATCGGCCGGCTCGGACCTGATCATCGTCCAGAAATACGACGCGGTCATGATGGGCCGGATGTCGGAGGAGCAGCGGACGCGAAAGGACCTGACCTACGACGACGCCAAGGCCATCGAGCGCGATGCGAAGCTCGTCCGGGCCGTTACGACCCTCCTGAACTCCAGCATCTTCGAGGAAATCCCGGTCAAATACCAGAACGTCAAGAGCGACAATACGATGATCATCGGCATGACGGACAAGTTCCCGGCCGTCTACAACATCTACATGCCCAAGGAAGGGCGGTTCCTGACGGAATCGGAGATTATCCATTCCAGCCGGACCGCGCTCCTCGGCTTCGAGACCGCGGAGACCCTGTTCCCTCACTCGAGCGCGCTCGGCAAGCAAATCCGGGTCGGCCCCGAAATGTTCACGGTCGTAGGCGTCATGAACAAGCGGGGGGAGATGTTCGGCCAGAGCCGCGACAATCTCGTCGGTATCCCGATCACGACCTTCATGAAGATGTTTACTTACGACAAGTCCCATCTCCAGATCGGCGCCGTACCCCGCACGCCGGGCACGATTCAGGAGACGATCGAGGAGATCTCCAACATCCTCCGGGCCCGGCGCAAGGTCGCGTTCGGCAAGCCCAACGATTTCGCCGTCTTCACCCAGGACTCGATGCTCGATCTCTACAACCAGATTACCGGAGCGGCGTATCTTGTAATGACCGTCATCTCCTCGATCGGCCTGCTCGTCGGCGGCATCGGAGTCATGAACATCATGCTCGTCTCGGCCAAGGAGCGGACCCGGGAGATCGGCATCCGCAAAGCGCTCGGGGCTTACTCGAAGGACATCCTGAAGCAGTTCCTGATCGAGGCCATGGTCCTCACGGGGACGGGAGGGGTCCTGGGGACGCTGATCGGCTTCGGGGTGGCTTTCCTCGTCCGGGCCGTGACGCCGCTCCCCGCAACTGTCACCCCGGGGTCGGTGTTCATGGGATTGTTCGTCTCGATCTCGGTCGGCCTGTTCTTCGGCATCTTCCCCGCGCGGAAGGCCGCCCGGGTCGACCCGATCGTCTCCCTCCGCTACGAATAATTCCTCTATCCTAGCTCCCCCAACAGAAGACGGAGGCGCGCTTCGGCCGCCCTCAGAACGACTTCCAGGTCGGCGTCCGCGCCGCCCGCGATCTCGACGAGGGTCGGCCCTCCCCCGCCCCGGCCGTTCATGAGGGCCGCAAGATCGGGAACGAGCGGCCGCAGGTCGAGCTTCAGGCCGTCCGATGCGGCGAGCACCACGTGGCTCCGGGCCGCGGTCTTCGTCCCGAACAGGGCCGCGCAGTCACCCTGGCGGATGGCGCTCAAGGCGAGCGTCCGAATCCCCTCCGGCGTCCTGTCGGCGAACGCCGCGCGGAGGATCCGGCCCTCGGTCTGAGTCCGAAGCTCGCGGACCTCGAACACGCCAAGGGCATCTTCCGTCCGGCGAGCCTGTTTCTTGAGGGATTTCAGCTCCTCGGCCAGCTTCCCGACGGCGTCCGCGACGTCGGCCTCTCCGACGTTGAATTGACCGACCAGCCGCCGGACCGCGCGGTTCTTGAGGTCATAGTCGCGGAGGGCCCGGCCGCCGCACACGAACTCGAAGCGCAGGTTGCCCCGGATGCGCTCGGCCTTGATGATCTTGATCAGGCCGATCTCGCCCGTCCGCCGGCAGTGCGTCCCTCCGCAGGCGGAATAGTCGTAGGCGTCGGCCTCGACGACCCGGATCAGGCCGCTCACTTTGGGCGGCCGCCGGAGGGGAATCTCGCCGATCCGGGCCTCGGGGACGAAATAGGTCCTGATTTCCCGGTTTTCGAAGACGATCGCGTTCGCCCGGCGCTCGACGCGCTCCAGGTCCGCGTCGTCGGCCTTGGCGATTCCGATCTCGAGCGTCGAGACCGCGGGTCCGAGATGGAAAGACTTCGTCTCCCCCCGGAGGAGCTCGTAGAAGGCCTGAGACAGGATGTGCTGGCCCGAATGCTGTTGCATGTGGTCGAACCGGACGGCGCCGTCGACCCGGCCGCGGACCCGGTCGCCGGCGACATCGGCGGCGAGGACGTGAACGATCGTCTCCCCCTCCTCGACCACCTGGAGGACGTCCACGCCCTCGATCGTCCCCTTGTCCCAGGGCTGGCCGCCCGATTCGGGATAGAAACAGGTCCGGTCGAGGACGAGCGCGGGACGGCCGTCGACGACGCGGCGGCCGACGACGTCCGCTTCGAATTCGAACAGGGTGGCATCCTCAAAGTAGAGGCGCCGTGTTGCGGCGGGTCCGGAAGCATTTTCCATGGGCATATCCTTATAAGACTTTGAAGACGAAAAGGGTGAGGAGCGCGGCGCCGAAGATGACGGCCACCGGGATAAGCAGGATGCGGTAAACGGCCCGGAGCTCCGCTTTGAAATAATCCGCGGTGAGCGCCAGGCAGAGATGCGCGGGCGAAAGCAGGATACCGCAAAACCCGCTGACATAGGCGAACAGGATCAGGACCAGGTCCGGCTTCCCCTGCCCGACGATCGGCAGGAGAAGCGGGAAGGCGATGGCCGGGAAAGCCTGGTTGACGCCCGTCAGGAGGCCGATCAGGAACGGCGCGGCGAAAAGCAGGAGGTAGGTCCATCCCCCCTGCGGCGGGAAGACGCGGACCACATCCTCGAGCGCCCCGCTCGCCTCGAGGATTTTCTTGAAGATCATGACCATCGCCGTCAGGATGACGATTTTCGGGGCGAGGCTCTGGCGGATGACGGCCCAGCGCGCGGCGAGATCCATCCGGGCGAAGACCTGGGTAAGGACGGCGGCGGCGGCAAGGGCGAGGAGCATGTCGAGCCGGAAGGCGAAGATCAGGAGGATCGTCAGGAAGATGGGCCAGATGCTGCCAAAGACGCGGATAATGTCCTTGAGGCTCCGGCCCTTCCCCGGCTCGGCCGGGACATGCGGAACATAGCGGAAGAGGATGAACAACCCGATCCCGATGGCCAGAAGAGTGAAGGGGAACTGGGCCAGGCAGATCCGGAGCATCGGGACGCGGAAGATCGCGGCGGTCAGGATCAAATTGACATAGAGAGGCCAGCTGTACTCCCAGACATGCCGGAACCAATAGTTGAAGAACGTCTTCCAGGCCGGGGTGAGCTTCCAGCGTCGGGCGGCCTCATCCACGATCGGGGCGCCCATCATCGCCCCGGCCGTCATGGGAAGCAGGCCGATGAAGGCCGACGGGATAGCCAGGATCCAGCGCGGATCGCGGACGAGGTTCTTGAGGGCGTCGACCATCCGCCTGAAATTCCCGCCGGCCTGGAGAAAATTGCCGAGATAAAGGACGAGGATGACGATCCCGATCAGGTTGAGCGTCTCCCGGCTGACGAGGGCCTCTCCCGCGCTCGCCGCGAACGTCCGGGCGTCGAGACCGAAGAGGAGCGCAATCAGAATGGAATCCAGGAAGAGGACAAGCCCCAGGTCCCATTTCCTCCGGATGAGGTAGAGGAGCGCCAGGATGATGGCCGCGATCTTGAAGATGACGGTCATAGCCTTCTCACCCCGCCCGGAGCACCTTTTCCGTCGTCTTGAAATGGGTTTTAGCGACCTTGTTCAGGGCTTCGGCCCCATATTGCCGGACAAAGGCGGCCGCGGCCTGGTCGACCGGCGGCCCCGCGCCCTTCGGCAGGTCGAGGCCCCAGTCCCGGCCGAGGAGTTCGAGCCGTTTCAGGAATTCGGCCCGGGCCAGGATCGAAGCCGCGGCCACGGCCGCGTCCTCCTCGGCCCGCGGCCGCTGGACGAGCTCGATCGTCCTCCCCTTCTTGAGGAGGGCGTTCAGGACGAACTTCTCGTCGCCGAACTGGTCGGTCACCGCCCGGCCGGCCGGCACCCGTTCGAGAAGGTTTTCGATGACTCGGGCGTGGCCCCAGGCCAGGAGCTTGTTGAGGTTTCGCATCTTGGCATAGAGCTCGTTGTATTTTTCCGGACCGACGGACACGACGGAGTGCGGGTACCCCGCCCGGAGGGTTTCGGCGATGGCCCGGCAGCGCTTGTCCGAAAGAGTTTTGCTGTCTCGCACTCCGAGCTCGCGGAGGACGGGCTCCTGGGAGTCTTCCAGAAAAAAGCCGGCGATGACGAGCGGACCGAAATAATCGCCCTTGCCGGACTCGTCCGTGCCGATGCGTCCGGAAGGCGCCTCGAACAGATCGGATGGACTCATGGGAATTCGGAACGAGCGAGGCTTCTTTGTCTCAGGAGCGCGGCCTGGACTTGAGATAGGCGTCGATTTCAGCCGCGGCCACCCGGCCGTCGCCCATGGCCAGGATGACCGTGGCGCCGCCCCGGATGATGTCCCCTCCGGCGTAGACGCCTTCGAGGCTGGTGGCCATGGTCTTCCAATCGACGTCGATGTTGCCCCATTTGCCCATTCTCAGCCCGGGAGTCGTCTGGGGGATGAGCGGGTTCGGACTCTGCCCGATGGCCACGACGACCATATCCACTTCGGTCGTGAACTCCGAGCCTTCGATGGGCACGGGCTTGCGGCGGCCCGAGGCGTCGGGCTCGCCGAGACCCATCCGGAGGCATTCCATGGCCTTGAGCCGGCCCTTGTCGTCTCCGATGTACCGGACCGGCGTCGTCAGGAAATGGAATTCAATCCCCTCCTCCTCGGCGTGGTGGACTTCCTCGATCCGGGCGGGCAATTCCTGGCGCGAACGGCGGTAGATGATGATCGCCTTCTCCGCGCCGAGGCGCTTGGCCGTCCGGACGGAGTCCATGGCCACGTTCCCGCCGCCGATGATCGCCGCGCGCCGGGCCGGGAAAACGGGAGTGTCGTAGTTCGGGAAGTCATAAGCCTTCATCAGGTTGACCCGGGTCAGGTATTCGTTGGCCGAATAGACGCCGACGAGGTTCTCGCCCGGGATCTTCATGAAGTTGGGGAGGCCCGCCCCGGAGGCGATGAAGAAGGCTTCGTAGCCTTCGGCCCGGAGGTCGTCCAGGGTCGCGGTCTTTCCCACGACGAAGCTCGTCCGGACTTCGACGCCGAGCTTCTTGAGGTATTCGACTTCGGCTTTGAGGATGGCTTTGGGCAGCCGGAACTCGGGGATGCCGTAGACCAGCACCCCGCCCGAGATGTGGAGAGCCTCGAAGATCGTGACCTGGTGGCCCAGCTTGGCCAGATCGCCGGCCACGGTCAGGCCGGCCGGACCGGCGCCGATGACGCCCACCCGATGGCCGGTCGGCGGAGAGATCTTCGGGATGACGATCGATCCGCCCGTGCGCTCGAAATCGGCTGCGAAGCGCTCCAGGTTGCCGATGGCCACCGGCACACCCGTCGCCTTCTTCGCGCTGCAGACATCCTCGCACTGCGTTTCCTGGGGACAGACCCGGCCGCAGATCGCGGGCAGGGAGTTCGTCTCCTTGAGCTTCCAGGCCGCCTCGAGGAACTTGCCCTGCTCGATGAGCTTGACGAAGCTCGGGATGTCGATCCCGACCGGGCAGCCGGTCACGCATTGGGGGTTGGCGCAGTCCCAGCAGCGCCGCGCCTCGGCTTGGGCGGCCGCGGCGTCGAGCCCGATGTTCACTTCCCGGAAGTCCTGGTTCCGCACGTCGGGCGGGCGCTCGGGCATTTTCTGGCGGGGGTTCTTCATCCGCTCCTTGAGCGGAATCGTCTTGCGGAGCTCCTGGCGTTCTCCCCGATCGTATTCGACTTTGAGCCGGGCCT
>Ga0315286_10005371_pt1 | contig 12377 bp, 7 predicted proteins | sample YL17G10_0_MG_FD_205038 | JGI IMG/M metagenome (GOLD analysis project Ga0315286, IMG submission 205038) | Sediment microbial communities from Yellowstone Lake, YNP, Wyoming, USA - YL17G10_0 | ecosystem: Environmental > Aquatic > Freshwater > Lake > Sediment | place: USA: Wyoming | collected... | reverse complement strand
CGGATGTTTGGGGCAAGTATGGGATGGAGTTTATGAGACGTGGGGCAGGCTGAGGTTGCGGCGGGGTTGGGGGGATGGGTGAACTGGATGACAGATAGATGGATTGTTATGGGACAAGAGGGCGGAGGAATTGAGGGGTTTGAGTGGTGTGGAAAGCGGTGGGAAATGAATGAAGAAAGAAGTTGAATGGGCCGATCAGAGTTTGACGAGTGAAGGGGATAACGCGAGTTTGCAGGCGAGTGGCATGGCTCACGGAAGGTTTGTTGCAGATGCGGCGAGTGAAGCGGCGGCAAGCGCTTGCGAGAGAAAAGCGATTGGAGAAGACAGGACAGTGCGCTTGAAAAACGCCAATGGAAGAGTAAAGTACGGTTCGGCCGATGGAAGGTCGGCCTCCGGAGAGACACTGGTGGAGCGGGATCCTAGCGAACTGGAATTGGATATGGAACGATCCCTGGCGACCAGTCAGATCCCCTCTACAAGCGTCTGAAAGCGTCTGAGCTATGGTGGCCCGTGGGCCGGGCGGAGAAAACGGTCCGAAGAATAGCGGGCGGAAAGCTGGAGTTTCTGATCAAACAAGGGATCTTGTCCAGGGTTGTAATGGGACAAGAGGTTCTTAGGCGCGGACCGGGGAGATGTCGCCGAGACTGGACAAGGCAGTAAGAGAATTACTGAGCAGTGTTTTAGAACGGAAAGGAGCCCGTCGTGCGCTGCAGCAAAAAGGTGTTGGCATCGGTAAGAGCGAGCGTGGCTGTGGCACTTGCGGCAGGGCTGCTGCTGACGGTGTTGGGGGGGTGCAAGAGTTTCCTGGACCAGGCCGAGGTAACGCGGGGTCCGAACTCAGACCGGCTGGTGGTGCCGATCCTGGACAGCATTGATCCGGTTGACGAGGCGAAGACGGAATTTGCGGGGGCGGCGGATGTGACGGCGGAGGATCTGAAGCCGGTCAACGAGGACTATGTGATCTCGCGGGGCGATCTGATCACGGTGTCGGTGTTTGACCTTGTGAACATGGGTGTGGAGTCGGTGCGGTCGGCGCGGGTGAGCGAGACGGGGAAGTTGAGCCTGCCGATGCTGCCGGACCCCGTGGTGGCGGCGGGATTGAAAGAGGCGGATTTGCAGAAGGCGATTGCGGCGAAGTACAAGGAGGCGGGTCTGCTGCCGAATGCGCAGGTGGCGGTGACGGTGGTCGAGGCGATCGGTCGGACGTTTAACATAACGGGGTCGGTGTCGAGGCCGGGGCTGTATCCGATCCGGGAAGCGGATTTTCGGATGCTGCAGGCGTTGACGGCGTCTGGGGACGTGACGTTTCCGGTGGAGTATATATATGTGATTCGCAAGAGGTCATCGGAGAAGCCATCGGACAAGGGTGCTGGTGAGAAGCCGGTGACGGAGCCGGTGCCAGCGGCGCCGACGACAGGCCCGACGGATCTTGCGCCCAAGACGGAGGGTGGCGCGGTGGAGCGGCCGGTGATGGCGATGGTGGCGGAGCCGGCGAAGGGCGGGCAGGGCGAGCCGAAGGAGCCGGAGGCGGGGAACGAGGGGCGCTTCGGGACGGTGGAAGGCAAGACGGTATTGATCAGCCCGACGACGCAGGGGGCAGGGGTTGTTGGCGGTGCTGGCGTGGCTGCGACGCAGTCGGCGGAAGCGGCGAAGACGCAGCCGGCGTATGAATTTGGCGCCGGAACGCTGGTGGACGAAGATCAGCGGGTGATCCGGGTGGGATTGGCGGCGTTGAGGAACGGGGACCTGAGGCAGAACATCGTGGTTCGGCCGGGCGACATGATTTACGTGCCGGTCCCGCTGACGGGTGTTTATTACATGTACGGGCACATTCTGGCGCCCGGGGCGTACAATTTTGCGGGCCAGAAGGTGTCGCTGATGAACGCGATTGCGGCGGCGCGAGGTCTGGGCCCGATGGCGGCGCCGTCGCGGACGGACGTGGTGCGTCGGATCGGTGGCGACAAGCAGGTGTTCGTGCGAGTGGATTTGTACAAGATTTTTGAAGGGCGCGAGCCGGACATTTTCCTGAAGCCGAACGACATGGTGCAGGTGGGAACGGATTTCTACCCGCCGTTCCTGGCAGCGATCCGTGGTGCGTTCCGGATCACCTATGGGTTTGGTTTCCTGTATGACAGGAACTACGCACCGGCGCAAGCGACGCGGTTTGCCACGAATTGATGAGACGAGTGGCAACGCAGCGTGGACGAGGGTGGGGCCCACGGAAGCAAGTCCGTGGGCTTTGTAGAGGGTGGCAAGGCGGGGGCGCGGAGCGGTTTGGTCGCGTCAGGAAAATCGCGAAAACAGACCCTTTGCCGCGGCTGTGGCGTATAACTGCGGGAGGTGAAGAGGCGCGGTCTGTTCTGAGAGACCGGGATTGGTGGCATCGAGGGCAGTTGTTCAGGGCAAGAGCCGGATTATGAATGAAGGATCGACAGCGCCGGCGGTGAGTTATGCCGGGCCGAGTATTCTTGGGCCGCAGGGGACGGGTTACGGACTGAGGGAGGTGGGATGGGTTCGGCTGGGTGTGATAGCGGTGTTGATGGTGGGGGTGTTCTGGCCGGCGTTGAGGCGGCTATGTCTGCTGACGGTTCCGTTTCTGGGGGACACGAACTGGCAGCACTCATTTTTCGTGCCGGCAATCGGGTTGTATTACCTGTATCTGAATCGGGAGGCGCTGCTGAAGGCGGAGGTGAGGCCGATGTTGTGGGGGCGGTTGTTGCGTCTGACGCGGGTGGGAGTGGCGGGCGGGATGACCTGCGCGGGCGCGGTGGGGTGGTGGCTGTCCGGGGAGAACGCGTACATTCTGACGGTGGCGCAGGCGATGGTTTTTTACGGGGCGTTGGTGGTGGTGTTTGATTGGGGGCTGGGGACGACGCTGTTCGGGCTGTTCACGTATGCATACGGGATCAACCCTGGGCAGAACGATTTCGTGCAGCATTCGGCGATTGTGGCGACGGTCTTCGGGGTGACGTTGCTGGTGTGCGGCTGGGAGATCATGAAGGTGGCGTGGTTCCCGATCGTGTTCCTGGTGTGCGCGATACCGTGGCCGCCGCTGGTGTATAGCTGGGTGGCGTTGCCGTTGCAGGAACTGGCGGCATCGGTGGCGGCGGGGACGCTGCGGGTGACGGGAGTGGAGGCGTTCCGGTCGGGCACGAAGCTGTTCATCGGGGACGGAGCGAATCAGCGGGTGCTGAACGTGGCAGAAGCGTGTGCGGGGCTGAAGTCGCTGATGACGTTCGTGACCCTGGCGGGAGCGATGGGATTTCTGTCGAGCCGGCCGATGTGGCAGAAGATCCTGATCACGGTGTCGGCGGTGCCGATCGCGATTCTGTGCAACGTGTTTCGGGTGTCGGGGCAGGGATTATTGGATCACTATGTGAGCCCGAAGTGGTCGGAGAATTTTGCGCATCAGTTTGCCGGCGTCATCATGCTGATCCCGGCGTTTTTCCTGCTGCAGGCGACGGGGTGGATCTTGGACAACGTGTTCATCGAGGAAGTGGACAAGCGTGCGATTGGCGAGCGCTTGGCGCGGAAGGGCGAGGAGCTGGTGATTGAGATTCCGCGGTCGGCGGGGCGCGAGGCCGCCGCGAGCAGCGCCCAAGCGGGAGTGGAGCGAACGAACGAGCTGGCGGCGGCGACGCAGCGGCTGATGGCTACAGTGGGCGGGGGACGCCGGGGGAAGGCAGAGCGTGTGTCGGGCGGGGAGAAAGCGGAGGGACGATGAGCGTGATGGGTCAGATGATCGGCGGCCTGCGAGTCGGCGGGGTCGGGGACGCGGAGCACAAACGGCAGATCCAGGTGAGCTTTTGGGCGGCGGTGGCGGTGCTGCTGGCGGCGGCGGCGGGGCTGAACTGGTGGTTGTGGGCGCGCGACGTGTATCTGAAGAAAGAACCCGTGCCGATGCGCGTGCCATTCAGCGATGCGCAAGCGATCCCGGCGGTGCTGGGAAATTGGGTGCGGGTGCTGGAAGATGACTTGGATGAGGATGTGGTGAAGGCGCTGGGGGCGTATCGCGAGAAGGGCAGGGACAAGGACGATTACCTGTTCTGCTCATACATCAATGCGACGGTGGCGGGCAGGAAGGTGGAGGACCTGAAGAAGGAATTCGAGGAGCTGCCGTATGACAAGAAACGGCAGAAGATGATGGAGTATGGGCGGCAGTATCCGGCCGCGGTCGTGCGGGTGGCTTTGAGCTATTACACGGGGAAGGCGGATACGGTGGCGCACATACCGGAGCGGTGTTTCATCGCGGAGGGGTATGATGTTGTTGAAGCGAGCACGGAGCGATGGACGGTGGGGGGGCGGGTGCTGGAGTTGCGGTACCTGGCGTTTTCGGATCAGCGGGTGCGTTCGGCGGTGCCGGCGTGCAATGTGGCGTACTTTTTCCACGTGAACGGGAAATTCATGAGCGACTCGCTGGCGGTGCGGCGGTCGTTGCAGAACCTGTTTGCGAAGTACGCTTATTACGCGAAGGTGGAATTGAGGTGCGACAATACGACGCGGGAGGCGTCGGCGGAGGCGATGAAGGACCTGCTGGTGGTGTTGTTGCCGGAGGTTGAGAAGGCGCTGCCTGATTGGAACCAGTACCTGATGAGAAAGTAGACAAGGTGGGCAGCGGTGGAACGGGGGAAAGATAGCACGAGGACGGCTGGAATGGCAAAGCGAGTCAATAAACGGTTCCTGACGATCCTGACGTTGTCGGTGATGGGACTGCTGGCTGCAGGGGTTGTTTTGACACGGGTCTTGGGGGGCGGGAACGCGAATGATCTGATTGCGCGCGGGGACGAGTGTGTGAAGTTGGCGAAGCAGGCGGCGCGGCCGACGACGGGTCCGGCGACGACGCAGGAGGCGAAGGAAACTAAGTCGCCGGACGAGTATCTGAACGACGCCAAAACCTATTACGCGAAGGCGGCGAAGCTGCAGCCGGGGAACCTTGATCTGTGGATCAGGTATGGGGATGTGCGGCATGAGTTGGCCAGATACGACCTGACGGAAGTGGGGAAGGACATGCAGGCGTGGCAGCAGGCGGTGGAGGCGGATCCGCAGTACTTGCCGGCGTTGCAGAGGCTGATGGACGGGTGCGTGGTGTTGACGGAGTTGCGGCCGACGCCGGAGAGCTATGTATCGCTGGGTCAGAGGGCGGCGGCGCTTGCGAACGCGAAGCAGTTGGCAAAGGTGAACGACCGGGACGTTCGGCCGCAGGCGTACGGGCACATAGCGGTGATCGGGGCGTGGCTGGCGGGGAAGTCGATGCCGGAATCGGTGATCGAGAAGGAGCTGGCGGCGCTGGAGGAGCTGGTGAAGGTGAACGCGGAGGAGGCGGACATTCCGTGGTTCATGGCCAAGGCGATGCTGCGGCTGGCGGTGGAGCGGGTGAGTGCGAGCGATCCGGCGGGAGCGAGGAAGCGGCACCAGGAGGCAGTGGCGGTGTTTGACGAGCCGCTGAAGACCCAGAAGCAGAACGCGGTGCTGCTGTACAACTATTTCAGGGTGGTCATGTCGTCGCTGGGGCTGGAGCAGGACCGGCAAGTGGACAAGGACCAGCTTGCATGGATGGAGCTGGTGCTGGGCAAGGTAGTTGGGGCGCTGGATGAGGATCAGAAGGCGGCAGGGGGGGCGAAGCTGAAGGCGGCGATGGAGCTGTTGGCGGGGGGCAAGCCCGCAGAGGCGAGCCAGTCGATACAGGGGCTCTTGGGGATGCTGATGGAGAAGGCTGCGAGGCTGGTGAAGCCGGAGCAGCCGGAGTATGTCGAGGTGAGGCTGACGTGGGCGAGCCTGCTGGTCAGCGAGGACATTGGGAAAGCGATCGACAGCCTGAGCCGTCCGCCGGAGAATGTGAAGAAGGAAGAGCAGTGGAAATGGCTGGCAGCGGAGCGATGCGACGATCAGGAAGTGCGGCTGGCGGTGGCTTCATACCTGCGCAGGCAGCCGGGGAAGCTTCAGAAGGCGGTGGAGCTGCTGGCGTTGCCGTTCGAGCCGAAGGCGAACCGGGATCGCGTGGGCTTTCAGGCGGAGCGTATTCCGTACCTGGAACTAAGGCGGCTGGTGGAACTGGCGAACCTTCGGTTGGATGTTTACCGGGATGCGGGCGAGGGAGAGCGGCCGGGGTTGCGGCGGGAGATTGAGGACGGGTATGCGCGGGCGACGGGGCGGTATCCGGCGGAGAATCCGGCGCTGTTGAATTTGAAGGGGAAGATGCTCTTGATTCTGGATGGGGATGTGAAGGCGCAGTACGAGGCGATCCGGCTGCTGCAGAAGGCGTACGACAAGGTGGAAGGTGCGCGAGGGTGGGGGACGATGGAACTGCCGCTTTTGCTGGCGCAGTGCTACGCGAACGTTGGGGAGACCGGGCAGGCGAGGAGCATCCTGAGCGCGCTGGTGGAGCGGCAGCCGTGGGTGACATTTGCGAGGAAGCTGCTGTTGCAGTTGATGCTGAGGGATCGGGACGCCGAGGCTGCGGAGCTGCAGGTCAAAGCGATGGAGCAGCGTACTCCGGATGATCCGGAAGTGAAGATGTATCGGGTGGCGCTGTTGCGGATGACGGGGAAGGTGGAGGAGGCGAAGAGGCTTGCGGCGGGTTTGCCGCAGGATACGGACAGGCAGAAGTTGCTGAAGGCGCGGGAGCTGTTGGTGCTGGGCGAGTTGGAGGCGGGGCAGAAGCTGCTGGTGGAACTGAGCCAGGCGGAATTGGCGAAGAATGACACGAAGGTGTTTACCGCGAGCCAGACGCTGGTGCAGGCGTATCTGAGCCAGAAGAAGCACCCGGAGGCGATGGCGCTGATCGGGGAGGTTCAGAAGAAGCTGCCGCAGGACGTGCTGTGGAAGACCCTGGCGGCGATGGCGCGTGGCGATGTGAAGCCTGATGAGATCGACAAGCTGAACCAGGAGGCGTTGGAGGGGATTGCGGACGAAGCCAGCCGGGCGTTGTCGCGATATGACTTGATGATCCGGCAGAAGAAGCCGCCAGAGGACGCGTTGGCGGTGCTGCTGGATGCGGAGAAGAAGATGCCCAAGAGCGGGCAGATCGTGGAGGCGATTTTCCGGCACTATCTGTCGGCGGGGGCGCTGGACCGATCGGAGGGGAAGACGGATCAGGCGGAGAAGCAACTGCGTTTGGCGGAGGAATATGCCGGGAAGCTGGCGAAGCTGGATTGGGACCAGGTGGGTGGTCTGAATTACCAGACGCGGCTGAAGCTGGCGAAGAACGATGTTGACGGTGCGTTGAGCGGGGCGTTGGAGATATCGCGGCGGCTGCCGGAATTTTCGCGGACCTGGGTGTTGTTGGGGCAAGCGCAGCAGGCGGCGAAGCAGTATGAGGCGGCGATCGGGAGCTATGGCAAGGCGCTGGACCGGCAGGCGGACAATGGGCAGGCGCTGCTGGGGCTGGTGCAATGCCACCTGGCGACGGGGCAGGATACGCTGGTGCGGAAGTATGTCGAGCAGGGGAAGAAGCTCGGTGCGGGCGGAGCGAATTTCGCCGAGTGGAGCACCCGGCTGGATGAGCGGAGCGGGGATGTGATTGTCGTGAAGGCGGCGACGGCGCAGCGGGAGAAGGAACTGGAGCAGAACCGGGAGCGGATCGAGGCCTGGGGGTCGGTGGCGAATGACTACATGCGATTGGCGTCGCTGCTGAGCCGGGAGGATGCCAAGGCTGCCGGGGATTATCTGGAGAAGGCGCGGGTGATGCTGAGCGAGGCATTGAAGAAGTGGCCTGATGAGGTGGAATTGTATCGGGGTTTGTCGGACCTGCTGCTGCGGACGGGGAAGGTGAACGATGGGATTGTGGTGCTGGAGCAGTTGAAGGCCAGGGAGAATTGGAAGGACAAGCCGGCGCCGCTGGTGTTGCTGGCGCGGTACCAGGAGCGGATGGGGGAGGAGGGGGTGGCGAAGGCGGAGCAGGCGTGGCTGGCGGCGGGGAACAAGTCGCCGAAAAACGCCGAGCTGCAGCGGCAGATCGCGGACTTTTACGTGCGGACGGGGCAGTTGGAGAAGGCGATCAAGCTGTTGGGCGGGGTGGTGGCGGAGACCAAAGACCTGAGCGTGAGGAAAAAGCTGGTTGAGGTTCAGTTGATGGCGAGGCTTTATGAGGATGCGGAGAAGTCGCTGGGGGATGTGCTGAAGCAGACGCCATCGGATCCGGAGATATTGAGCCTGCTGGGATGGGTGAAGGCAGCGAGGGGTGACTACGCGGGTGCGAAGGAGCAGATGGCGCTTGCGCTGAAGGCAGATGCGAATTATCCGTATGCGTATTACCGCCGGGGCACCGTGAGCCTGTTGCAGGGTGAGGTTGGCGCGGCGGTGGGCGACCTGGAGAAGGCGCGGGACCTGAGGCCGCGAGAGGCGGATTTCCGGGCGGGTCTGGCGGACGCGTATTGGCGGCGGAACCAGATGGACGAGGCTGCGCGTGAGCTGGAGGCGGCGGTGCAGCTCGCGCCGCTGCGGGCGGACATGCGGTTGAAGCTGGTGCAGTTCTATGCGGCGGACCGGCGGTGGATGCTGGCGCAGCGTCTGTTGGACGAGGCGAAGGCGAATCCTGAACTGAGCCAGGACCCGATCTGGCTGCGGACGGAGAGCGGGCTGTGGCTGGCGCAGGGGGAGTTGCAGAAGGCATATGACACCATCGTGGACGCGCGGAAGCTGGCGCCGCGGGACCCGAGCCTGGTCAACGACCATTTGAGCATCCTGATCAAAGCGGAAGGGTACGAGCACGTGATCAAGCTGACGGACGAGCTGCTGGCGGGGGCGCCCCAGTCGCCGACGCTGTGGTGGCTGTACATGCAGAGGGGTTTGGCGTTTCAGGGGCTGAAGAAGACCGACGAGGCAGTGAAGGAGTTCGAGCGAGCGATGAGCGCAGTGGATTCGCTTTCGTCGAGGGGGGACGAGGCGGCGGATGCGGTGGCGGGGAGAATGGTGGCGTCGCTGGGGGTGGAAAAGACGGATGCGCTGCTGTCGCCGCGGCGGAACGTGCGGTGGAAGATGACGGCGGCGCGGATCCAGGTGACGCAGAGGAACTGGGCCAAGGCGGTGAAGACGATGGATGAGCTGGTGGGGCCGGAGTACGACGGATTACTGGACGGGCAGAAGCTGACCGTGTTGAGGCTGTGCGGGCCGGGGTATCACGCGGCGGGAGCCGTGATACCCGAGGCGTTGTTGAAGGCGGAGCAGGTGTACAACCGGTACTTGTTGGAGTTGGCCAAGCACAAGTTGGAGGTGGGCCTGGAACTGGAGGCGCTGAACAATCTGGCGTTGCTGTTGGCGGAGCATCCGACGACGCCGAACCCCACGAGGGCGTTGAACTTCAGCTTGCGCGCGTACGAGATCACGAACAAGGCGGATTCGTTCAACCCCGGGGTGGCTGATACACATGGGTGGGTGCTGGTGTTGTGCGGAAAGGTGGACGAAGGGATTGCGTTATTGAAGAAGGCAGCGGAGAGGCAGTCCTTTGACGCATATTACCACCTGGGGCAGGCATATCTGAAGAAGTCGCGGCCTGTGGAGGCGAGGCAGAGCCTGGAGGAGGCCAAGCGGATGTTGGCGGACCCGAAGGTGAAGGCGGGGCAGGTGGAGCCGCAGATTGAGCAGAAGATCGATGGCCTGCTGGAGAAGGCGAAGCAGATGAGCGAGGCGGGGAAGAAGAACGGATGAGGCGGTTCTTGTTCAGAGACCCCACGGAGCGAAGTCCGGGGTCTCTGGCAGCGGTCGGAAAATGGATGAAGACTAGCGCCGTTTAACCAGCGGCAGGAGATAGACGCATATGACGAGCTTACCTCAGACAACGAGTGCACGCTTGCCGCAAGCTGGCGCCCCCGTGGCGGGGGGGATGATGTATGCAGCGGGAGGAATGCCCGGTGCCGGGACATTTCAGATGACGCCCGGTGATGTGTGGCGGATCCTCCGAGCGAACCTGTGGCTGATCATCATCCTGGTGATGGTGTGCGGCGCGGGGGGGTACTTGGCGCACCGGGTGTGGGCGGCGTATTGGCCGTCGTACACCGCGACGGGCCTGCTCGAAATCAAGATGGAGATCACCAAGGACGCAGTGAACGAGAGGGTCAGCGAGGTCTCGGACACGCGGCTGGTGACGCTGGCGCGGACGCAGCAGCAGATGCTGACGTTCCCGGAGTTGTTCTCGGCGGTGCTGGCGAAGCCCGGGCCGATGCGGGACACGGACTGGTTCAAGCAGTTCAAGGGGAACACGCAAGACGCGAAGGACGACCTGGAGAAGCATTTCCGGGTTGCGCCATTTCCGGATTCGGCGCTGCTAACGGTTCGGATGAGCTGCCAGAACCCGAAGGACGCGAAAACCATCGTGGACGAGATGGTGAAGGAACACCTTGAGAGGCAGAGGCGAGTGGCGGACGACGCGTTGACTGACCGGACCAAGGGGTTGAGCTCGCTGAAGGACCAGTATGACAAGGGAATCACGGACATATCGGGCTTGATCCAAAAGCGGCAGATGCTGCTGGCGGAGAAAGGGGCGGGAGTGGAGGGGATGTTCTCGGCGAAGGAGGTGGAGCTGAGGGCCCTGGTGGAAGGTGCAATCAAGATATCGTCGGATGCGGCTGATGCGAAGGGGCAGCATCTGCGTGCGAAGCAGCAGTTTGCCGATGGGCGGACGCCGCCGGAGGTGCAGAAGGCGATCGACAGCGATCCGCTGGTGTCAGCACTGGGCCGGGAGCTTGCGGGGCATCAGATCATGCGCGATATGAAGCGCGAGTTGTATGGGAAGGAACACAAGGAGGTGTTGAGCGCGACGATGTATGCGGAGCTGACGGAGAAGGCGCTCTCGGAGCGGAGGAATGATCTGCGGGTGAGCTTCTCGACGTTGTTGCTGTCGCAGTTGGAGGGAGTAGCGCAGGGGAAGCAAGAGGAACTGGACTCGCTGCGGAAGAGCATCGACGATTTGAAGAAGGACCACGTGGCGTTCAGCCGCGAACTGGCGCAGATGCAGTTGGACAAGGAGAAGCAGAAAGACCTGAACGAGCGCCGGGCGCAGACGGCGAACGCGTTGAGCACGATCAGCGCAACGCTGAGCCCTGAAAGCCAGATGCGTATTGCATGGGCGGCGCCGGCGGAGATACCCCTGATTCCGAGCTGGCCGAAGGTGTGGTTCATGGTGCCGGCGGGGGTGATGTTGGGGCTGATGCTGGGGTTGGGGATTGCGTTCCTGAGAGAGATGATGGATGACACCGTCCGCAGCCCGCGGGACGTGAGCCGGGTGGGGCAGATGAACCTGCTGGGGATCATTGCCGACGAGGACGATGATCCGGCGGTGGCGAACGCAAAGCTGCCGATTTTCGATGCGCCGCACTCCATGACCGCCGAACAGTTCCGGCAGGTGAGGACGCGGCTGCAGCATGCGGTGGCGCTGGAGACGACCCGGAGCATCATGGTGACCGGTCCGAGCCCGCTGGACGGGAAGACGACGGTGGCGGCGAACCTGGCGGCCGGTCTGGCGCTCAACGGGCGGAAAATCCTGCTCGTGGACGCCAACTTCCGCCGCCCGGAGCTGCATCGCCTGTTCGGGTTCGGCAACGAAAAAGGGTTCAGCGATGTCCTGAACACGACGTCGGGTTTGGACGACTGCTTGCACGCGACCCGGATACCGAATTTGTCGGTTCTGACGAGCGGGGCGAAGCCGCCAAACGCGACCGAGTTGTTCGAGAGCCAATTGCTGACCGATTTCATCGAGCGGGCGCTGGAGGAGTTTGACCATGTGATTTTCGACACCGGGCCGTTCCTGGTGGTGTCGGAGTCGGTGGCCATGGCGCCCCGAGTCGATGGCGTCGTGACGGTGGTGCGAGCGCACGAGGAAAGCCGCGGCACGCTGCAGCGGATGCGAGACGGGCTGCGGCAGGTGAAGGCGGAGCACATCGGCGTGGTCCTGAACGCGGTGCGAGCGCAGGGCGGCGGATATTACGGGAGGAATATCAAGACCTACTACACCTATAGCAATGGCGAATGAAGTAGTTGTCAGTTGTTGCTGGAGGCTGTCGATGAGCGACAACTGATGGCAGGCCCTATTTGGAAGGGGCGCCGAGACCAGAGGGTCGGCGCTCCTTCTTTCTTTTCTATGGGGGAAGAAGAGGTGCGCCAGGCGGCCGATCGGGCAGGTCCTGTGCGTCGATTAACGCAGCATCAGCTTGAGGGCCAAGATGATGGCGGCGTAGAGGGTGGTAAGGACGGCCAGGCCAATCCAGAAATGGGACCGGGCAAGAGGTTGATGGGGCAGAGACAAGACTGACTCCTTCCGCTGCGGAGAGCTGAGGCCTAAGGACCGAAACGATTGTAATGCAAATGATGCGCCAAGAAAAGGAAACCAGTGAGCGTTATAAGGATTTGCGAGATAGATGGTTAAGGCAATGGGGTTTACGCAT
>Ga0315286_10005368_pt1 | contig 12378 bp, 24 predicted proteins | sample YL17G10_0_MG_FD_205038 | JGI IMG/M metagenome (GOLD analysis project Ga0315286, IMG submission 205038) | Sediment microbial communities from Yellowstone Lake, YNP, Wyoming, USA - YL17G10_0 | ecosystem: Environmental > Aquatic > Freshwater > Lake > Sediment | place: USA: Wyoming | collected... | reverse complement strand
ATGTACATAGTTCTGGACTCAATGAGAAGGTTAGAGGATGAGTTCATCCAAACTTACCTCGACCACCACAAAATGAGCCATGATTTACAACGCATCTATAAAGAAACGAACAAAGATGCTGCATCCATTAAGAGAAGGCAGACATGGTCTAAAAAGCGTGAGCTGAAAGATATCAAGACTGAAAGCACCCTGGGAAAGGTCAGGGTAAAATATGAAATTCATTGAACTTACCAAGGGACATAAAGCCATCGTTGATGACGATGATTACAGTGCTGCGATTAAGTATCACGGAGAGTTTGCAGTGCTTAATTTTAAGCGGGAGAAGAAAGACTTAAAGACCGAAAACACCGGAGGCCACAAGCGAATCTCATGGAAGACAAAATAGAATCAGTCCTCCGTAAACAATTCGGAGACTACGAGAAAGACTACGCTATAGAGTGTGGGTCGGTGTATTTAGTTAAAATAATAAGAAGGCTATTGAAGGAGGTGATAGAAAATGAATAAAGCAATTGGAAGTTTATTACTGCTGTCATGGGCACCATTTGTATTTGGAATGGCATTTCCTACTTATGACGGATCAACTAGTGGCTGGTATACAATAGCGGGACTGATGTGGTTAGTATTCGGAACATGGTCCGGAATACTGCTGGTAAACGACAAGAAGTAGTTTTATCCCCGTCCTTCTGAGAGGATGGGGATAAGATTATGAAAAAAAAGATAATTGAGTTGCTCAAATTGCATCACATCTCCAGCTACGAAATGTTGGCTGACCAATTATTTAAATTGTTTCAAAAATATAAAAAACAAATTGACAATTGTAATGATGAATAGTATGATTGATACACAATAGTATGTATGACATATACAAAGTTAATGCCATTATCAAATCTCTTAAAGAGGAAAAAATAATGGTTTCAAAGTCAAGTTTCTTGAGATGGGAGAAGGTTGGAAAGATACCTAAATTAAAAAGGAGTCCTGGTGGGTGGCGTTATGCTGATCAAGAGCTGTTAGATAAAATCATTTCCACATTGAAAAATTGAAAGGAGGTGTTTAAATGCAAGTTATAAAGAATGAATCGACATATACTCCTCCTCCAGTTGAAAGTGTTTGGTTGAAGCTGGAAGAGGGAACTACAACTCTTCGGATTCTTAGTCACTCTGTTAATTCAGTAACCCATTTCGTTAAGAGTGAGAAAAAATCACATGACTGTACTGGAGAGGTAAAAACCTGTCAATATTGCCAGAAGAATAATAAACCCAGGCAACAGTGGGCATATCTTGTTCTTTTAAGGAATGAGAAAAATCCAACAATTAAAGTCGCTAAGTTTGGTTGGTCTATCTTTAAAACAATTTTAGATTTATCCAAAGATAAAGACTATGGTGATCCCAGAAGTTATGATGTCAAGATCAAAAGGGTCGGCCAGGATTTAGACACTGAATACACTGTGATTCCAGGCAAAGATTTTCCATACAATGATCAAGAAATGGCCATTCTAATGCCGGAAGATCTTGTGGATCCAGAAAAGGCTACTGCAAAATTGCTCTCTTATTACAAAAAAGAGGGTGAGACCGCTTTCAATACTGACTTTGATCCAGAAGAGGTCAATGAGATTTTTGCAGAGGAATCCACTAAACATTAATCTTTATGGAATATCATAAATTGCCATTAGAAGTTTTTATGGCGATATATAAAAAGGTTCCACGGGTTGCCGTAGAGCTAGTTATTCTGTCTGAATCAAATCAGATATTATTAAGCAAAAGGTTGATACCGCCATATAAAGGTAGGTGGCACATTCCTGGAGGAAGCATCTTATTTAAAGAACCGATTCCCCATGCGGTAAAGAGAGTGGCCAAAGAAGAATTGGGATTAAATGTTGAAATTGTTAATCTAATTGGCATTCAGGAATATTTTAGAGATGCGGGTAGGCATACAGTGAGTCTGATTTATAGAGTTAAGTTACTTTCGGGAATTTTAACAGGAAGTTGTCAGGGGAAAAACCTAAAATATTTCGGGAAGTTTCCTAACAATTGTATACAGGCACAAAAGAAATTTTTATTAGGAAAGGGAGTGATTTAGATGTTGTTAGCAGGTGGAGGATTTTCAGAAGTAGAAACAATTGAACCAACTCTGGCTCCAGTTAAGCAGTTAGTGGCCACTCCAGTAGTTGAAATAGTGAATAATGTTGCAACTGGATTTGCATTTGACTGGAAATGGATTTTATATATAGCCATATTCCTTGGTCTTATTTGGATTGTTAAGATGTTCTTACCCTCAAAATCGGTAAAATAAATGAGTAAATTAAGAATTATCGTGAAGATACCAGCAGGAAGGCGGAAAGATTTTTCCGTGTCATTTGGTAACAAATCCAGACTTAGGAAAGATTCCAGCATTGTTTACAAATGGACAGAGGTTAAATTAAGGAGGTTGAGCAAGTCCTTAGCCTCGTTACTGCCACATAAAACGGTTTTGTTGGTTGATTATGGCAATAGACATCTTAACGAGGCTGAGGGGCAAGACGCAAAACAGTTATTGTATGCCCTGGCTTGCTTCTTAGAAGATTACCTTCCAAAATCAACCCTAGAGAGTAAATGCAAAAAATATCGAGAAATTAAAGAAACTAAAAAAAGGAGGTGATGAATGTGATTAATTTAAACAATTTGGCTATTGAAATAACTAAAGCTGAAGGATTGAAAAAGCAAGTTAGTATTTCCCAGGTCAAAGAAATTATGAAGATTGTATTTAAAAAACTTAACAAGATGACTTTTGCAGAAGTCCAGAGTATATTATCTAAATACAAATAATCCTTATATGAATAAAGGAGTAATTCTTGCTGGTGGATTAGGGACTAGATTAAGGCCATTAACTTTGGTTCAAAATAAACATCTTCTTCCCGTATATTCAAAACCTATGATCTATTACCCTATAGAAACTTTAGTGAAAGCAGGAATCAAAGAGATAGCTATTGTGGTTGGAGGACCATTTGCTGGAAATTTTATCCAAGTATTAAAAAATGGAGAAGATTTTAATTTAAATCATATGGAATACGTTTACCAAGAAGGCGAAGGCGGTATTTCCCAAGCGTTAAGTCTTACAAGGCGTTTTGCTGGCGGAGAAGGAATAGCCGTGATCTTGGGCGATAACTGTACTGATGCTGATATCTCAAATGAAATAAGTAATTTTCAAGGTGGAGCACAAATATTTCTGAAAAAGGTAAATGATCCGGGGAAGTTTGGGGTTCCAGTTTTTAATGGATTGGATATTGTTAAAATTGAGGAGAAACCCAAAAAACCTCAAAGTAACTTTGCTGTGATTGGTTTATATCTATATGACTCAACCGTTTTTGACAGAATTAAAGAACTAAAACCATCAAGTCGGGGAGAACTGGAAGTGACCGATTTGAATAATTCATATCTTAGAGATGGAAAACTTCAATGGACTGAATTAAATGGTTATTGGCAAGATTGTGGCTCATTTGAAACTCTTATTGAAACGGGAACTTATTACAGAAACGTAGCGACTAGGGGCAAGGAACGATAATTTATAACCGGTCCATAGGGCTTGTTCAAAAAGTGACTTCAGTAATTGATTTAAATCTAACTTCATAAATTTAGTCTGTTGTTATTGTAACACTAGAAGTTTAGTAATTCAATGGTATAATGTGATTGTGGACAGTAAAGAAACTAACTACCACCTATATAGCATATATAGAGAAAATATCCCATGGTCGAAAAGAAAAAAGAAAGAATGGGGGCTTATTGGTCGTTTTTGTATAATTTGCAAAAGAGAACTAGGAATATATGAAAGAGGAATCAAATATTGTAATAAACATAAACCGTCAACCAATAAATATAAACCTAAAAATGCTACTTTCGCTTCTTTGAAATCATCCGGTTAAGTTCATTATGTTTAAAAGCGTGTTTGAGTCAGGATTAGACAGGAAGACCTAAATAGCTTCCTAAGAAGTTATAAAAGTTAAATTATGGATAAAAAAATAAAAGCACCGAGAAACAGGACGCTTGAAATAGAAGAAAAGGATATTGCCCTTTACTCAAACAAACTTATTAAATTAAATAAGTTGGCTAGTGTAGAGGAAATTACTAATAAGACTATTAACCAAGACCTTTTTGAGGCATTAGATTTACTTCCTAGTAGTTTCGTTGACCTGTTATTTATAGACCCCCCTTATAATTTAAGTAAGACATTTAATTCAAATAAGTTTGCTGAAACTACAGACGACAATTATGAAATATGGCTTGATAGTTGGCTAAGTAAATTAACTAGAGTGCTTAAAAAAGACGCTTCTATTTATGTATGTGGCGATTGGAAATGCACGTCAGCAATCTATCGTGTCTTAAAAAAATACTTTATTGTGAGGAACCGAATAACATGGGAAAGGGAAAAAGGTAGAGGGGCAAAGTCTAATTGGAAAAACTGTTCAGAAGATATTTGGTTTGCAACTACAACAAAAGACTACTACTTCAACCCAGACGCTGTAAAGCTGAAAAGAAAAGTAATTGCACCCTATAGAGACACAAGCGGAAAACCAAAGGATTGGGAAGAAAACGAAGACGGAAACTATCGTTTAACCTTTCCGTCTAACCTTTGGACTGATATTTCAATACCCTTTTGGTCAATGCCTGAAAATACTGAACACCCAACTCAAAAACCTGAAAAACTTGTAGCCAAAATAATGCTTGCAAGTTCTAAAGAAAATGACTTTGTTCTAGACCCATTCTTGGGTTCCGGTACTACGTCTGTAGTGTCAAAGAAATTAAATCGGAAATTCTGTGGTATTGAGCTTGATAAAAAGTATTGTTTATTAGCTGAAAAAAGGTTAGATATAGCCAATAACCAGAAAACAATACAAGGATATTCAAATGGCGTTTTTTGGGAAAGAAATAGCTTCTGAGGATAAATCAGTATTTCTATTTTATCTTGTAGGTATTGAACCGAATAAAATCGTAAATCAAGCTTTAGTATCAATGTTCCAAAAGGATTTACTTAATTCAACTATCCTGTTAAAACATTGGGCGGGAAGAAACTCTAGAGGTGTTACGCAATTTGAGGGTGTCATATTAAACCGACTTATTCTTACACCGAGTAATGAAATACAAATAAATGAGGCTGTTCGTTTTCTAAATACGCTAATTGATTTATAGAAATTCTTCCTTATAGTACTTCGTTGCTATGGTTCTAGTATCTACTGGTAGTTATAAACTGGTAACGACTGCCTTGTCTCAGGTATAATTGCATAGAGTTGCTTGAGTTCAAGGAGATATTGGTTCCAAGAAAAATCCTTGTGGCTCACAGCTTTCACTCAAGTCAACAAAAAAGGTCTAGAATCCGCTTCACCTGTAATAAATGTGGTACGGTGAGGGAATACTCACCGTGTTATTGGATGAAAAAATATAATGGAGATGTTAATGCCGCACAGAACAGATACATGTGTCAAAATTGTTACTACAATTCTCGCCGTTGGTTGACATCTATCGTTTCCCCTCTTTTTTAATTAACAAATTAAATTCCTCTAGCTCTGATTGAGACATGCGATTTACAATTTTTCTCACAGCCCAATACTCCGCACTAGCAGTATCACTGTTTTTGGCGTTAATAGCGTTTTTATAATGCTCGAGAGCATGAAATGGTCTTAGAAGGGCTTCTCCATTGTCCAGTTCACTGTCTCCCCCCTGGTAGAGTGGCGTGATGTGGTGAATTTCGAGTTTTGATTTATCTTGTACGTCTGGTCTTTGTTGTTTAAGTGTATTTCTTTGATCTTTGGTGAAGGCTAGTAGACTGACAGCATACAGCCCGATCAGGGAAATCCCTGCTATCGCTAGTCTTTCTTTTTCTTTTTCCAACTCATAGAATCTCTGATAACTAACCTGCCGTTTTCGTCTTCCACTGTAAATCCATATTCGTTAATCAGACCCTGATTCCCTTGGGCAATCATCGCAATCCAAGAATTAGTTTCCTTTACGGCAGCTGTCAGACAATTCCGACACCCACAACCCTCTCCGTGCATCTCCATTTGCAACCGACCCAAAGACTCCTCCGCTTTATTGCGGACATACCGCGCGACAACTTCGTTGGCATCATTCTCAACTGGCATAGGCAGGTCAGAATCCGGTTAGGCCTTTGACTCCAAGTAAACCTTCGTTTCTGGTTTTGATCGATTCTTCTTTGGCTGCCGTGTGCAGGTAGGAATCTATAAATCTTAGAATAAGGTAAACTACTGCTGCCCAATAGGCTTCAATCGCCCCAAAATAAGCTAACAATACTGGGAGGGCGGCTAACAATGCCTCTCTGAGAGGCTCTTTGACCGCTAAAAATAGTACTTCAAAGTTGAATTTCATTTAATCACTTCCCTTCTATACATTTTAAACAAATACTTCTCTTTAAATAATGACCAAGATTTGCTGATTTTATAACCACTAGGGATATTGGCGTCGGCTAATTTGGCGGTAAGGTCAGCTATTTGAGCCCTCTTGGTCTCTATCTCTGTTTTTACGGCCCCCAGAGCCTCCTTAAAGGCTGTTTTACTGTCGAAGTGGCCGACTATGCCTTCACCAACCTCTACCAGATCCAAATAGTCCTGTTCCAATGGGAGATGGGTATTCATTTCTTGCTCAAGAATTACCAAACGACCCCTGTCAGGATCATCTCGTAATTTGTATTCCTCAAACCATTTTTCTACAAACCCATCAAGTTTGACTTTGGCAGATTCCAAATCACGCCTGAGATCCTTAATTGTTGATTTTATTACTCCTATTTCCATCTGGCCCAGATCTCCCAAATCTACTTTAATTTTGTCAGGATCGGTAGGAACTACGGGGGCCGGAGGTTTTATCTTGACTATCCTCATCCCCTTTAGAATCGGATAGGTTGAAGTTGGTTTGACTTTTCCTCCGAGGCTGTCAAATAGTTGTTTGTTACCTATAAATGTAACAAAGTGGGTATCCAAAGCCGAAGCGGTATTGCCGTCATAATCTACCTTAATAATCACTTTTCCATATTTTTCCAGAGCATCAAGGCATTTATCGTTATCATAAGTGTCAACTTTCTCAACATCTTCTATGCGGTCAGGAAAAGCTAATCTAATTTTAGTGTGATCGAGTAGGCATTTGTCGCCAGTATTATCAGCCTTAAAAGCATCTACCGCCTTAAGAGATTCATTACAGGCAATCGGATCAATCCCCAAGATATAACTGAGATTTATAACATAACATCCGTCAGAAAATAGAGTATATTTGGAGGAGACTCCAAGCATTACATTTTTGTATTCTGGATCTGATTGATTATATTTGTTTACCATTATCAATGGTATAGAACCTACCTTTTAACAGTTTAAATCTTTGATTCCTTTTGTCAACTAAACCCAAATTTTGTGTGGTGATGTGGGCTGACTATTAGGAGGCAATTCGGGTTTTTCCCATGGGAATACAGCGTCTGGTAGAGTTAAATCAACTGGTTCTCCTTCAGAATATTTTAAAAGTTCTGAGAATGGAACTTTCTTTTCTGCTCCTAGATTAAATCCAAGTTTTTTCAAACTTTCGGGATTTTTTACCCAATATCTTTTCTCTCCCCTGACTACATAAACTTTGTCTCCGGTTTCCTCAGTTCTTACGGGAATGACTTTAACTTCTGCTTTAGATGTTTCTATCACTTCAGCTTCAACTACATCAACTACTGGCTGGTCAACTCCAATTTCAATAATTGTTGGTTCTGTTTTCGTATTGTCATCCATTTGATTCACCTTCCTCTATTTTACTCTTTTTTCTTGTTTTCAAGAATGCCATAACTTCATTTGTATCATATAAGAATGAAGCTCCTATCCTGTCTTTTGGTACAATTTTTTTAGTTAGTCTCCACATGGCTACAGTATTGGGATGAACATTAGCAATCTGGATTATTTCACCAGTAGTCATAAACGGCCTATCTATTCCAGACATGTTATGAAGATTATAACACAAGGATTACAAAAGACAAGTTCTTATTTTTGTAAAACTCATCGAACATGTTACTTTATAACAATAAAACTACCGGTTTCAGTTACAACCTGTATATCACGGATCGGGTTTGGATGGTATTTATATACCCTCTGTAGAACATAATCTCCAGGGGACAGGTGTTCAGGTATGGGTTCTGAAATAACCATCTCTCCGCAACCTACATGTTTTGCTATTACTGTTTTTTCGGGAACGTCAAAAGCAATACCATCGACAAAGTGTGAAGTCACTGTGGGAATTTCCGTAGTGTACTTGCAGTAATTTACCAGAATTAACAAATTATCACCTATCTTAACCGGAGAGTTCAAAACAATAAAGGGTTGTTTAAAGGTTACTGTCTTGTATGGATAAAGCATCCAATAACTGACTAGTAACACAATTCCAAGTGCTGAAATTAAAACAGTCCAAATACAAAATAGTAAAATTTTATTCATTTTTGTAGTATTAAAGAAAGTACGGCTCCTACTACTCCGGTTAAAATTAAAGTAACTAATCCGTACACGATTTTCTTAATTGGGTCAAACTCCTGTTTGGTAACGTAATCCATTTCCAACTTAGTTTTTATGTCCTTCACGTCAGCCTTTATGTACGAAATATCGTTGGCTATTACGGCCAAATCTACACTTGTGTTAGTTGTTTTCATAGTAAAGAAAAAAATCTTCCATTATCTCAGACACAATTATATTTATACTACCAAAGTTTATTTCGTCAAATCTTTTATAGGCTTCTGTCTATCAAAGTAGAGAATTTTAGTCCTGAAAAGACCACAGAGTTCACAATACAGCCCTGCGATTACTTCCACTTTAGTTTCATCCTCAGATATTTTCTGAAATCCTAAAGGGCCATATTTATGCCGACAGACATTTTCGTATTGGTTCATATAATTGAGGCTATTGAGCCACAGAAACTAAAGCCACCATCTACATAAGAACCAGTAGGACTGTCAGTGGTTCCGATTCTTGAACAACCCTCCAATCTTATTCTTCCCAGACTTGCGTTGTTAGATCTAGTGCCACCAGTAGCAGTTAATCTATTGGTACCCAGTGTTCCAGAAATGTATTTAAGGAAGATTGAACCACCCGCTCCATCACCACCGTAACCCCAACTACTCCCAGATGTTCCACCAATGCCACCATTTGAAGTTATATAACCAGCAGACGTATCAATTATTTTACTAAATATGATGACTATTCCACCCCCACCTCCACCCCCGCCAATGTCTGTTGTTCCAGCTCTTGAACCGCCACCGCCTCCACCACCCAAAAACCAAGTAGTTAGATCAGCGGAACCAACTAATCCGCCCCCATTACCAGCGACACCATTATTTCCTGACGAACCAGCAGTTCCAGTAGAAGCATGTCCTCCTCCACCACCACCACCACCAGATCCACTATCGTTTGTAGCATCTCCTCCACCTCCACCATTTCCGTTGGCTGAGGTCGAAGTAGTTCCAGCGCTTGCCGATCCTTCACCTTGATATGCAGGAGCGCCGTTAGAACTTATTCCTTGACCACCACTAAAGCCGATACCGGAGCCTCCACTTGCATATCCTACAGTAGAAATGCCATCATTTCCGTTTGCGGAAATTGTTCCAGTTATAGTTGTACTTCCACAACAACAAAATGCTGTTATTCCTCCCACATTCCCATCCCAAGCTTTTGTTGTTAAGGTCGAGGATATATTAACATTGGAATATTGTTTAAGAACTAAAACCTGAGCCTGGGAAGCACCCGAATCAGTGTAGGTATTGGCCAAATTTAAAAGAGTGGTTATCGTGCCAGCGGTATACGAAGCAATATAATTCACTTCCCAATTTCCAACTCCCGTTCCCCTTGTCTGGTGAACTAGAATCATTTGACCAGCGGCAAAGTTGACGTTGGTGGCTGATAATGATTTACTTCCGGAGGAACCTGAGCAACTTGAGCCTATGGGAGAATCCGTAGTGGGTGAAGAAATCGAATAGGTCAGATCCGATCCCGAACCGAACCCTAAAAATTGAGAAATTTTAATCTCCTCCCTTCAGAGTGTTTAATATATAAAATTCTGACATATCTTTTTGTTCTAAGAATAATATTTTCCAGCCATATTTATTAAATATATCAGTTCTTTCTTTTCTCCATCCATCTGTGCCACCGATTTTAAATCTATCTTTCTGTTTTTTAGAATAAACCTCGACTGCTGTTTTTTTACCATTGATATTTATAAAATCTGGGTTTTTTCTTTCAATAAAAAATTTACCATTACCGACAAATTTATATGGTAATTTATATTTATCAATAACATTTTGTGTTTTAACTTCTAAATAAGACATTGGTCTCCTCCTTAAGAACTTGCGAATTTGTTCCCTTGTCATTTTTTTTCCAAACATGGGATTCTTAATTCCCATTTTCTGTTCACTTAATCTTTTTTTGCATTCCCCAGTTCTAGTTTGACCTCTTAATTTTTTGGCTCTTTTTTCAATTACCTCTGGATTTTTAAGAACCGAAGTAAGATAACAATTATTCGAACAATATGTACGTTTAACCTGATCTTTAGGATAAAATTTTGTATGACACCTTTTACAAATAAACCATTGATGTATGCCCTTATTAACAGGTATATGCCCCTTTTTAAATTCAGTATTGGGATTCATGTGCTCTCCTTTTTTGACTTGATAACTTTTTTGACCACCACCAAACCTTAAGCCAAATGGATGGCCTTTTTTAAATATTGTTTCTTTTCCAATCCTAGATTTATGAAAACAATTCATGGAGCAGTATTTAGTTTTGTCTTTACGATAGGGTGACACACTATATATATTTTTACAATACAAACATGTTTTATAAATCATATTACATACACCTCAATTGAACCGTTAAAGACTCTCCCGAAATTGTCGAACCCACGGCATCAATATCCAACGTCAAGATGTCCCCCTCAGCTAAAGATGTAGTATCAAAGCTGGTTTGGGTAGCATATTTGTCAGCATCGCTGGCTGCGATTGTTAATCGGTTAGCTTGTGTTACATTCCACAGGCTAGTCCCGTTTTTGTTAAGATCAATAATTAAAGACGCTCCGGTGTTTACAGTTTTAACATAGGCATATGCCTGGACAATGGTTAAAGTATTGTTGGCTATCAAGGCTGGAGTTAAATTCGTTCCGGTTACCAAAGTACCCACGATGGTAAAAACGAATGTTGGTCTGATTGCGGCTGCAACTTCAGAAAAATTGGTATTGACCTGACTGGACTGGATTCTGGTACCTGATGAAAATGAGTAAGTTACGTTTGGCAAATTTTTACACCTCCATTCATATTATATCAGGCTATGTCAGGTGTCGCAGGGACATCTGCTGTCTGATCGAGAACTAAATTTCTGTTAATATCTTCGATTCTTTTGGCTATTTCAGGTGCTCTTGAACTCGATTCCACGACCAATGAGGATGGATTATATTCTACTGTTAGGATTTGGGTGACATCGGCAGCCGTAGTAGTTAGAGTTTGATCCCACACATCAGTATCCCAAACAGCAGAATCCCAAGGAGTGGCTGTAGAAATTGAACCTTTGATATTTAATATTTTGCAAGTTTCCCCGGGATAAATGGATTCAATATCGTAACCTTTATAAACATCTTCTCCATTAGTATCTAACAATGTAAGCCTGGTACGGATTTCGGGATCTTTTTTATCATCTAAAATACGATTACTCATTGTGTCTGCTGTCCCTGTGACACTGACTCTTCCATCGACCTTATGAATACAATGTAAGCCATAAGAACTAATTGAACCGGAATTTGAATAGACCCTGTAAAGAGGCGGAGTTCCGGCTCCTTTGAAATAGACTCTGTTTATAATGTCTTCCGACCTTCTCCAAGTTTCCATTTGGTTGACATGTTTTCCAATAACAAAAGAGTGGTTGGCTATGGCACTTCTGGGATGAAGGTGAATAATACTTGAGGAATCTATTAGCCAGTACCATCCAACCGGACAGAGTTCTATAACTATGTCTACCGCCTCCCTGACTGTATTGGAATTGAAAGTATAAGTTACCGTTGTTCCTGTGTTCTCGATTGAGCTGGCCGTATAAGCAATTGTCCCCCCATCATCACGATAGTTGTCTATTACACTTCTTAAAATATCTGACGGATCTTCACTATAATAAGCCAATTGTGTATCACCTGAATTATCTCTTAACATGTAATTGGATAGTTCATAAACATAACTTAAAACGGTTACCTCTACATATTCTTTATAACCTTCAAAAACCGGTCGGTAACCAGAGATGAACCCCCGATAAAAAAGTAAACCTGCGGGTATTTCACGGTCATAAACCCACAAATCGACTCGGTTGTTCAATTTAACATCTACGCTTTCTCCGAAAGAATCAAAATCTCT
>Ga0315286_10005366_pt1 | contig 12379 bp, 7 predicted proteins | sample YL17G10_0_MG_FD_205038 | JGI IMG/M metagenome (GOLD analysis project Ga0315286, IMG submission 205038) | Sediment microbial communities from Yellowstone Lake, YNP, Wyoming, USA - YL17G10_0 | ecosystem: Environmental > Aquatic > Freshwater > Lake > Sediment | place: USA: Wyoming | collected... | reverse complement strand
GCCGGGTCGGCGGAGACATCGTCGTACCGGCGGAAGCTCGTGGCTGCGGCAATCAGCAGCGTTGCCGACTTCGCGGCGACGATGCGCAATTGCGTGCCGTCGGCCAGCAGCGACCCGCCGTCAACCAGCACACGCGCGGTGGCCGGGCGATCACCTGCTCCATGATCAACCGTTCGGCTTCCGCGAAGTTCCCGTTCGCGATCAGGCACCTGACGCGGGGCAGCGCCTCGCGGCCGTCGGCGTGAGACGGATCGTACGGACCGCCGGCCCACAGCGTATCCTCGTTCAGTTGCAGACGTTCGTGCTCGACGCCGCCGAACACCATGGCCCCGAGCCGCCCGTTGCCGACCGGGAGCGCTTCGACCCACTGCGCCGCGGGCTGGCGGTACCAGAGGGTCAGTGGGCTCTCGGACGATTCGGCTGCCGGTTGAGCCGGGCCCGGAGATGGTGGAGGGGCCGCGGCGATCGCGGGGATGAGCGCGCCGCCCTCCTGCGGACGTGCGCCCAGCAACACCGCCTCTATGTCTTGCGCGGCCGGACGGGGACGTGCGTGACGTGGCAGGGGCGCCGCGTGAAACTCGGCGACCTCCGCGCGCCGGCCCGCCGCCCTGTGCGCTATCGCCACGTCGCGTATCAAGCCCGGACCCAGGTCCTGGTCGACGTGATCGTGTACCACGACCCGGCGTACCAGGAGCCGTGGTCCCTGCTCGTGCCCCCCGACCGCGAGGCGCTCCTGCCGACCGCGACCGTCGTCCGCCTCTATCGCGAGCGGATGCAGGTCGAGCAGGCCTTCCGCGATTTCAAAACCCACCTCGGCCTGCGCGGGTTGCAGCTCAAAGTCCGCGTCGCCGAACGCCTGGGGCGCCTGCGGCTCGCCTTCTGCCTCGCCTACTGTCTCGCGGTCGTCCTGGGCGACGGCCCCTCGGGCTGCGCCGCCCGTCCCGCGTTTGAGATCCGCCGGCGGCGTGCCCGCCATGGGACCCGCCGCACGCTCAGCGTGTTATCGATCGCCATGCTCATGCTCATCCATCCGCGCTGGCGGCGGCGGGCGCTGCGCCGCCTCCTCCAGCTCGTCCGGCACCTGGCCCGCGGACGCCCGCTGCTCGCGCATCCCCCGCCCGTGCGTCGGCACGCCTGATCCGTCGGGTCCCGTCCGCCGGAGGTGTCGGCCCGCTGACGGGGCGCGGCCCGCCGCACGACCGACATCCCACAGCAACCCCAGCCTGACCCGCCGCCCAGCCGCGCCCCGCACCACAACGCCACCACCCCGTCGTTCGCCACGGCACCACCGCATCGACCGCCGCGTCACCACTGTATCGGCCGCAAATGAAACTGGGGGTGGGCAAGCGCAGACGCAGGATGCAGGGGCGTCCACGCAGCCTCGCGGTGCGCTGTCGCATCTGTCCTTCTCAGGTGGTCAGTAGTGTGATAATCTGAACGTCTGAAACTGCCAGCAGGGTGAGCGACACGGAACGCGGGGCACGACATGGCGGATCTCGACTTCCTCATCAGTGAGTTCCAGGAATCGGCACTCCCCGCCCTGACGCCGCGCGAGATCGAGCTTCCTCGCGTGTCCCGCAAGGCGACCGTCGTCATCGGTGTGCGGCGCGCCGGCAAGACGTTTCTTCTGTACCAGGAGATCCGGCGGCTCCTCGAATCGGGGATCGACCGCCGCGACGTCCTGTACGCGAACTTCGAGGACGATCGGATCCATCCGGCCACGCCCGACCTGCTCGCCCGGCTCCTGGAGACGTTCTATCGGGTCAATCCGGCGGCTCGCCGGCGCACGGCGTACCTCTTCCTGGACGAAATCCAGATGGTTCCCGGCTGGCCACGTTTCGTGCGGCGGGTCCTGGACACCGAGAACGTGCGGGTGTACCTGACCGGTTCATCGGCAAAGATGCTGCACGCCGACGTGGCCACCGAGCTTCGCGGCCGTGGACTGGCGGTCGAGGTCTTCCCGTTCAGCTTCTCCGAGAGCAACGCGGCCGCCGGCCTCGAACCGCCCGCGACGATGCCGCCCGGCCCGAAGCTGCGTTCCGAGATCGAGCGCCGGCTGTTGACGTACCTCGATGTGGGCGGCTTCCCCGAGGTGCAGACGATGGCCCTCGTGGAGCGGGTGCAGACGCTTCAGGACTACGTCGAGATCGTGCTCCTGCGAGATGTGGTCGAGCGTCATCGGATCGAGAACACGCTGGCGGCGCGGGCCTTCGCACGGGCGCTCCTCCAGTCGCCGGCGCGGCGGTTCACGGTGAACAAGATCCACGCCGATCTGCGATCGCGAGGTCTTCAGGTCTCAAAGGACACGCTGCACGCCCTGCTCCAGCACTTTCAGGACGCGTATCTCCTGTTCACGGCACCGATCTTCAGCAAGTCGGTGCGGGCGCGAGCGACCAACCCGCGGAAGGTCTACGTGATTGACCCCGGCCTGGCCTGGGCGATGTCGCACGTGACCGCTGTCGACACCGGCGCCCGGCTCGAGAACGTCGTGTTCCTCCAATTGCGCCGGGAACACGGCCGGCTCCTCCAGGGCGAGATCGCCTATTACCTGACGGCGTCGGGCAGGGAAGTCGACTTCGTGGTCGGCGACCTGTTCGAGCAGCGGGCCGGGCGGCTCGTACAGGCGTGCACGACCCTCGCCGACCCGGCCACGCGGGCACGTGAGGTTGTCGCGCTCACGGAGGCGATGGCCGAGACCGGCGTCACACGGGCGGAAGTCGTGACCCTGCACGAGGAAGAGACGATCGACACAGACGAGGGCGCCATTCGTGTCGTGCCGGCATGGAGATGGCTCCTGGAGGGGCGATCGCGGAAGGCTGGCACAGGCAGTCCTGTGCTCCGCGTGCGCGTGAAAGGGAAGCCGCCGCGTCGACGCCGTACGGGCGCTGAATCGTTCCTCCGGGTGGAGCGTCTATAATGCGGCTCGGCTGAATTCGCGGCCTTCCCGCCGTCGCGGGTGGCGGCCTGAGCGGACCAGGGATGCGCATTCTCCTCGCGGTTCACAACGCCTACACGGATCACACGAGCGGCGCCGCGCTGACGATGCGCATTCTGATGCGGTGGATGGCGCAGGCCGGCCACGACACGCGCGTGCTCGCGACCGCCCGCTTCGACGCGCGGCCTCCCAGCAGCATCAATCAGCACCTCGCGGAGCATGGCATCTCCCCCCGCCGGAGCCCTCCTTCGAAAGCATTCCTCGCGTCCGCGAAGCAAAGGGTCGCCAATCTCGGCCCGGGCCGTCCGACGCTCGAGTTCACACTCGACGACGTCCCGGTCACGATGCTGCTGACACGCGCGCCGAGGAACACGCCGGCGGACCGGGTCGAGGGGGAGCAGTTCCTGTTTCTGCTGGATCATGTCCTCGACGACTTTCGGCCCGATCTGCTGGTGACGTACGGAAGTCACCATGTCGTCCAGGAGGCGATGCGCCGTGCACGCGAGAAGGGCACGGTGACGGTGTTTGCGCTGCACAACTACGGGTACGAAGACCCGAGCCACTTCGCCCACGTCGATCACGTCACGGCCTGCAGCCCGTATCTCGGGGAGCACTATCGGCAGCGCCTCGGTTTACGGAGCACTCCGCTCGAACCGGCCCTGGAGTGGGACGAGGTGGAAGCTCCCGACACCCTGCGGCGCTTCGTCACCTTCGTCAATCCATCGCCGCACAAGGGGTCGATGCTGTTCGCGCGCCTGGCGGACATGCTCGGGTCGGAACGGCCGGACATCCCCATCCTCGTCGTGCAGTCGGCCAGCGCGGCGGGGCCGCTCAATGCCATTGCGGGGATTGACTTCCGGAAGTACCCGCACATCATGGCCGCGCCGGCGACGCCGCGGCCGGCTGACTTCTTCGCGCTCACGCGGATCCTGCTCGTTCCGTCCGCGTTCGCGGAACCCTTCGGGAGAGTGGCGGCGGAAGCGTTGATCAACGGCATCCCAGCGCTCGTCAGCGACCGCGGCGCGCTGCCGGAAACAGTCGGCGCAGGAGGGCTGGTGCTGCCGCTGCCGGTCTGGCTGACTCCTGAATCCCTGGAGCTGCCCAGCAAGGAAGAGGCGCAGCCCTGGTTCGATGCGGTGTGCGGGCTGTGGGACAATCCCGCCCGTTACACAGAGGCATCCGAGGCGGCGCGCGCCGCGGCCGAGCAGCGCTATCACGAGCGCGTGATGCGAACGCGCTACAGGGACTACGTCGAGTCGCTCGAGGCGGGCGGCGACCTGTTCGGCTGATGTCCTTCGGCCCGCGGCGAAGACCAGGTTCTCATCCAGTCGGCAGACAATAGTCGTCGGCACGTCAGACTTCCCTGTCGTGATGCGCAGCCATCGTCTGCAAGTCCTTGCATTTGTTAGATTTACCACGAAGTATATGGCGTTTGTTCTGGCGCGATTCTTGCTGCAGGCTGGCTAGGTGCCCCCACCAACCCCGTCCCTCAAGGGGGAGTTATGCCCAACTATCCGCAGGACGTCTCACCAGTCGCGGCGCCGCCGAAGAGGACATCCACGGCTACGAAGCTGCTCCAGGCAGCGGCGCTGGCGGCAGTGCTGGTTCCACTAGGCTCCGTCGCCATCGAGGCGGATACGATCAGGTGCGTCAGCCAGAGCGGCGGAGGCTGTTCAGGCGGCGTAGGCGGCTACGGCCATTACGAAGGCGGGGGAGGGTGGCAGTGGAACAACTGGGAGTTCTACACGGACGACGGCTACACGGATCTCTTCTATATGTTCGAGATCGCCGGTGCGCCTACAACGACTTTCGATCTGGACGTCCGCGATGAGGTGACCACACAGCCCGCCCTGGTCGCGGGTGGATTTCTGGCGAATTTCCCGAACCTGAAGTGTGTGCCCATATACGATGTAGGCGAATGCAGCGTATTCCACGTGGACGTGCTCGACCCGCCTGCGTTATGGGATCCCGACGGGTACCAGGTCACGATCAGGTGGTATGCGAATCACGACCCGCTCTCGCGGCCGCCGGCCGACAGCTTCGTCACCATTCTGCAGGCCAGGGACGGCACCGGCGGGGTCTTCGGCAACGTGTTGGACGACATCTGGTACGACGACAATCCGGGTCTGGGCGATGAGGATCCTGCCATTGGCGGGAGGGGCAACGGCTTCTCCGACTTCACGGTCGCCGCCAATCCTGTCCCTGAGCCCGCCAGCATGATTCTCTTCGGAACGGGGCTGGCCGGCGCGATCTACCGCGCGCGGCGTCGCAAACGACAGCTCTGACCGCATGGCGCGTCGCACGCGTGCCGGAACCACCAGCGCCGGGTCAGCCAGGCCCGGCGTTGGCGCTTCTCCTGCTGTCGCCGCCCTGGTCCTTGCCGCTGCCGGGGTTGTCCTACGCCTCTGGCAGTATCTGGCCAACAGTTCTCTCTGGATCGATGAGGCCGCGCTTGCGCGCAACATCATCGACCGCCCCCCGATCGCGCTGCTTCAACCGCTCGACTACGCGCAGGTCGTGCCTCCCGGATTCCTGCTCGCCGAAAAGGCCATCGTCACGCTGCTCGGCAGCTCCGAGTGGGCGCTGCGTCTGCTTCCGCTCCTGTGCGGCCTCTTCGTCATCGTACTCTTCTGGCGGGTCGCCGCCCGGACGCTGACGGGCTGGGCCGTGCCCTACGCCGTCGGACTGGTCGCGCTCGGCACCCCGCTCGTCTACTTCTCGTCGCAGGTCAAGCAGTACTCCAGCGACATGGCCGCCGCCGTCCTGGTGATTTGGGTCGTGCTGTGGCTGAGGCAGGGTCCGCCCGACGTCCGCAGAACGCTCGTGGCCGCGGGCGTGGGCGCCGCGACGGTCTGGTTCTCGCACCCCGCGATATTCGTCCTCGCCGGCGTCGGTGCGGCGCTTGCCGTGTCGGCCATGACGGGAGGGAGGCGGGCGGGGTATCGCAGGCTGCTCGTCGTTGGCGCCGCCTGGAGCGTAAGCGCGGGGCTCGCCGCCACCCTGGCGCTTTGGAACGCGCCATCCGCGGACCGCGCGTATCTCGACTGGTACTGGGTCGGCGGCTTCATGCCGGTTCCCCCGAGAACGCTCGACGAGGCGTTCTGGATCTGGCACCGGCTGACGTGGCTGTTCGGCACGTTCGGCACCGGGCTGCGCCGGACCAACGGCGGCCTCGGCTACCCGTGGTCGCCATTGTTCGTGCTCCTGGCGGTCGTCGGCTTCGTCGCCCTGTGGCGACGTCAACGCGAAACGGCGCTGATTCTGCTGGGCCCTGTGGCGGTGACCTTGATGGCTGCCGCGCTGCATGCGTATCCGTTCACGGGCCGCCTCCTCAGCTTCCTGCTGCCCGTATTCCTGCTCGCGACGGCCGCCGGGGCCGGTCACATGCTGACGAAGTGGCCCGGCCGCCTGCAGTTTGCGTCTCCGGCGCTGCTGGCGCTGATGGTGGGCTCACCCGTGTATGCGACGCTCGTAGCGCTCCCACCGGAGCGGGTGGAGCACCTGCGGCCCGTCATGTCTGAAATCGCGGAGCGCCGGCAGGGGAACGATGCCACCTACGTCTTCTACGGTGCGGGCCAGGCCTTCATGTACTACGCTCCTCGATTCGGCCTGAGCGAGGCGGATTTCACCCTGGGGCGATGCTCGTTCACCGACACGCGGGCCTACCTGCGGGACCTGGACCGATTCCGCGGGCGGCCGAGGGTGTGGATCGTGGCCACGCACACCAGGCTCGACGCAACCGAACTGGAGACGATGATCGGCTATCTGGATTCGATCGGCGGAAGGCTGGACCAGATTGAGGTGCGCGCCACGTCGAACCTGACGTCGGCCGCTGCGCGCGCGTATCTCTACGATCTCAGCGACAAGGATCGTCTCCGCGTCACCTCATCCGACGACTACCCGGTTCCGGCGGCATCGCTGGACGAGGGCATCGCCCGGTGGGGTTGCTACGGCACGCAGTCGCCGCTAGGACGCTTTTGACCACTGCACGCACGCGGCGTAGATGACCTTCAGGTCGGCTCGCTCGAGAAAAGTCTGGTTCCCATCCTCCCGCTTCATGGCCTCGAGGAGTTGCAGCGCGGTCGTGTAGTGGCGTCGGGCCTGCGCATCCCCGGTGAGCCGCATCGATGTGGCCAGAACGTACTCACTCCTCGCCTGCAGCTCGCGAAGTCCGAGCGTTTCGGCCGTCGCCAGAGTCGGCTCCACCAGTTCGTGAGCCTGCTGGCCGTCGCCGGCCCGGAGCAGCGCGTCGGCCCTTTGCAGCGCGCTGTAGACGGACAGGTACGTCAGGCCGGCAACCTCCGCGCGCCGGCCGATCTGTGCGAAGGCGGCCGCCGCCGCCTTCGTGGGCTGCGCCGCCGCGGAGATGTTCGCGGCGGTGAATTGCGCCCAGAGACCGAGCGACCGATCGGATGCGCGCGATGCCGCCTGCACCGCCTCCTCGGCGAGTCGGGCGGCGCCCTTCATATCGCCCTTGTAGTACGCGTTCTCCGCCTGGAAGCGGAGGACCTGCGCGAGCAGGCTCGAGCTCTTCAGCTCGCGCGTCAACGCGAGCGCCTCATCGAGGATCTTTGAGGCCGCGTCAGCGCGGCCGCTGAGGGCGAGGCTGTAGCCGGAGCCGCTGAGAATCTCACCGAGCCAGATGTCCCGCTGCTTCAGGTCGCGAAACACCTGCAGGGCCTCGCCCTTCGACTTCGCCGCGGCGCCGTAGCGCCCCTGGTAGTCGAAGATCGTCCCGATGCTGTAGGACTCCATCGCCGCCGTGCGCGTGTCCCCGTCGGCCCGCCGCAACTCGAGCGCGCGCAAGTAGCGTGTGAGCGCCTGATCGTACTTGCCCATCCTGCCGAGGGTTTCACCGAGGTTGTGGAGCGTATCCCCGATCTCCCGGGGCACCTTGGTCTGCTCGCGGATGTCGAGCGCCCGTTCGAAGTAGGTCTGGGCTTCGGAGAACTCGCCCTTCGCCAGGTACGCGGCCCCGATGTTGTTCAGCGCCAGCGCCTCGCCGCTTCGATCGCCCTCTTCGCGTAGCAGCGCCAGCGCCTCTCGAAGGAGCGGCAGCGCCTCGTCGGGCCGGCCGAGGCCTTCGTCCAGCAACCCGCCGAGACTGATCAGCGTGTTGCTCGTACCCGACTTGTCGCCGATTTCCCGCTGAAGCGCGAGCGCTTCGTTGTAGCTCTTCACAGCCTCCTGCAGGTTCCCGATCGTCTCCTGGATCTGGCCGATTTCACCCAAGGATACCGCCATCCCACGCTTCTGCCCGATTTGCCGCTTGATCGCCAGCGACTCCTGGTACTGTTTCAGCGCGTCGGCCGGCTGGCCCATCAGCTTGTACGCGACGCCGATCGCCTGAAGCACGTTGGCCCGCGCTTCGTCGTTCTTGAGCTGAATCGACAGGCTCAGCGCGTTGTTCAACGGTTGAAACGACGATTTCGGATCGCCGCGTTTGATCGCAATCCGGCCGACAGCGGTCAGGCCCTCGACATGTTTCGGATCGAGCGCGACGGCTTTCGCGAAGTGCTCCTGCGCCCTGGCGAGGTCGCCCGTGCTCTCGTAGAGCCCCGCCAGTTCGAACTGGATCCGCGCGTTGTTCGGAGAGACGTTCAACAGCTTCTCGTACGTCTCGATGCCCTTCGCGTTGTCGTTCGTGATGCGATAGTGGGTGGCCGCGATCAGGTACCGTTCCTGGGGCGGGAGCGACTCGCTCATGCCGATCGCACGGCGGGACTGCTGCGTGGCCTGCGCGTCGTATCCGAGGTTCGCATACGTCTGTGCCAGCGCCGAGTAGGCGAGCGCGAAGTTCGCGTCCTCCCGGATCGCCGCCTCGAACCGTTTTAGGGCATTCTGATGGTTGCCGTTCCGCGAGAGCTGCAGCCCGTCGTTGTAGAGACGGAGCGCCTCGAACGACTGTGTGGAGGGCCGCCATGCCGACGACTTCAGCTCGTTCAGGACGTCGGCGGAGCCGGCGGCGAGGGCTTGCTGGACCGACGCGGCGAGTTGCGCGACGGCCGTGAGCAGGGCCGCCTGGTTAGTCGCGGTCGCTTTGAGGGGTGTCGTCTTCTGCTGCGCCAGGTTCTGCAGCGTCGCATCGATCCGGATCTCGTCGCCGAACTTGACGTACTGGCCCCAGAGGATGGTCTGGGCGCTGGCGAAGTCGGCGATGCGGGCCAGGTCCGATGGCGACAGGTTCGCGTTCGGATCGATGCGCAGATCACGAAGCACCTCGCGCAGGCGCACCGACGGGATGGTGCGGATGCTAGACGCTTCTCCGAGATCCGTCGCGAGCACCTCGCTGAGGCTCGTGCCGAGCGAATCGAGTGTCGGGTCGCCCGATGCGTTTCTGAACGGGAGCACCGCCAGCGAGACCGTTGGCACGGATGGCCCGCCGGCGGTGGCCGCGCCGCGTGAGGTGCCGTACCACTGCCAGACTCCGAACGCCACCGCACCCACCAGCAGGAGTACCGCCACGACTGCGAGCGCAGAAACCAGCGGTCCACGGCTGGCCTGCCTGCGGCGCCATGTCTTCCCCCGGGGAAGAGGCTGGACGTGGTCGCCTTCGGCAACGTGATCGAGGTCGCGCAACAGTTCGGCGCTGGTCTGATAGCGATCCGAGGGATTCGGCTGCAGACACCGCGTCACGACGGCATCGAGCGCCTCCGGGATGGTCGCGTCGAGCGTGCGCATAGACGAGGGCGCTGCCTGCATCCGGGCCATCAGCTCCGCGAATGCCGTGGTGGCCCCGACGTGCCGGCTGCCAAGGAGCATGTCCCGCAGAATCAGGCCGAAGGCGTAGACGTCGGCCCGTTGATCGACGACGTCCCCCTTTGCCTGCTCCGGCGCCATGTACGCGACCGTCCCGACGACGGCGCCCGCGACGGTCATGGCAAAACCCGTCGCCCCGGAAGTCGAACGCGCGATGCCGAAGTCCATGATCAGCGCGTGATCCTCGGCGTCGATCATGATGTTGGCCGGTTTCAGATCGCGGTGCACGACGCCGGCCTCGTGCGCGGCAACCAGTCCTGCAACCACCTGCCGGGCGATCGACAGGGCCCGGCTGACGGGCATTCGCCCCTCGCGGGTCAGGATGCTCGCGAGATCCGAGCCGTGGACGTAGGGCATCGTGATGTACTTGATGCCGTCGATCTCCCCGATGTCGTGAATGCGGACAACGTTCTTGTGCGTGACCTGGCGGGCGAGCAGCAACTCGCGCTTGAACCGCCGTTCGATGTCCTGCGCGACGGCAGGATCCGCCAGGGCTTCTGGACGGATGACCTTCACCGCAACCGCCACCTCCAGTTCCTGATCCCACGCCTGGTACACCGATCCCATGCCGCCGGTTCCGAGCAGGCGGATGATGTGGTAGCGGACGCCGAATTGCTGGCTGATCTGAAGCGGGCCCGTGGTGTGGAGGTGATGCTGGCCGGACCCGCCCATCCCGCCCACGGGGGCCATCGTGACGGCGTCGCTACCGGCGCCAAGGCGCGTGATGTCGTCCGAATTCGACACCCCCACCGGCGTGGAGAGGCCGGGAACAGCAGTTGCGTCCGGCGGTACCGCAGCGCCGCAACCGGGGCAACGTCCCTCACGGGGGGCGGCATTGCTGCCGCAGTGAGTACAAGGCATAAGTAACGGGTTCCGGACGTTTGGCCGGCGGAGCCATTATCACCGATGCGGACAGGAAATGACCGGAGAATAGTCTCATGGGCCTCTCGGTCCCGGGGGACGCCCGACAAACTGCTGTGAGCAGAGGCGCGTCAGCCGCCTGACGACCCCCGTGCCCGACCCGTGCGGCTTCGTCGATCTTCTGTAGTATTCTGCGGTCCTGGGCGCGGTCACTCTTCAGCCGGGACCACAGCCACGGCGCCCTTCGACGACCTCGAGACGATCGACCGCCTGTGCGAGGACCGCGAGGGCGACGGCCGGCGACCTGGCCCGTGTGCTCGACGGGCTCGAGAAACTGGGCGCTGACCTGCTCCGGAAGGCCTGATGTTCGACGCCCGTTACTTCGCCTTCGCGACGCTGTCGGCCCTCCTGGTCATCTCCCCGGGCGCAACCTTCGCCGTGGTCGTCGAGACGGCGCTCGCCGAAGGGAGGAAGGCCGCGCTGTTGACCGTCCTGGGGGTTGGCATCGCCAACGCCACGCTGGCCATGGCGGCGGCGTTCGGGCTGTCGGTGGTCTTCCACCAGTGGCCGTCGGCCCTTCAGTCGGTCAGATTCGCAGGCGCTGTCTACCTGAGCTATCTCGGGCTGCGCGGACTGTGGATGGCGCTGTCCCCAGGTCGCTGGAGTAGCCCCGTCGAAAAGGGGTCAGGCGCCAGTTCCCGGGAAAAGGGGCCTGGCCCTTCTTCTTGTGTGATGCGAGGGGTGCTGACGAACCTGCTCAACCCGCCGGTCCTCATCTTCTACATGACCGTCGTGCCGCAGTTCATCGGACCGCATGACCCGTTCCTGCCGCGCGCCCTGCTCCTCGGCGCCACCCACGTGGCGATGAGCGTGGTATGGCAGGGGTCGTGCGGAGTGGCCATTGGCCTGGCCGCCGAGCACATGGCGCGCCCGGCGGTCCGCCGGACGCTCGAAGGCATCACAGGCGCAGTGCTCGTCGCCCTGGGCGCGCGGCTATTGCTCTGAATGGGACCTTAGGGGTCAGACTCCTTAGCTTCGAGTCTGACCCCTAAGGTTCGCTAGAAGCGGTAGACGAGGCCGGCGAGGAATCGTGTCTCGTTGAACGACGTGTCCTGGGTGTAGTCCCCGTTCACCAGGAGCGACACGCGGCGATTGAGGTTCACGACCGCCGAGACCCCGTAACGCTTCGTTTCGGGCCGGTTTTCGATGATGAGGCCGTCGAAACGGATGAAGCGCAGCACCGAGAGCGACGAGTTGAAGTCGCCGGAGAGGTAGACCTTCGTTCCCAGCGATCGCCCGACCGACACGTACCACGAGTCATAGGAGGAACTCGACCCGGTGTTGTAGCGGTAGTCCGACACGGTCAGGTCGATGCCCGTCCCGATCAGATTGGACGCCGACGCTCCGAACGAGATGCGTCCCGTCGGGTCGGTATCGCGGTCGTTCTTGTCCTGCCCGTAGCCGCCGTAGACGCGCAGGTTCTTCATCACGCGGACGGTGACGCGCCCGCCGATTGACTCGTACAGGAACCCGTCGAGAGCCTTGGCTGGCACCGGCCGGCCATTGATGATGTCGTCGGTGATTGATCGCGCGTCGAGCGATCGGCCGCGGTGGTAGGTGAACTGCAGATCCACCGCACTGGACGGCGAGCCGTTGGCGTTGACGAAGAAATAGGAAAGCCCGCCGCTGCCCTGGCCACCTGGGCCGGCAAGATCGACCTCGGCTGCCTGGTACAAGAAGAACCTCTGGCCGGCCGGGACGAAGTTGGTGAAGGTCAGCACCGATCGCTCGGTGAGATTCTGGTTGCGGACCGCCACGTAGCCG
>Ga0315286_10005364_pt1 | contig 12380 bp, 1 predicted proteins | sample YL17G10_0_MG_FD_205038 | JGI IMG/M metagenome (GOLD analysis project Ga0315286, IMG submission 205038) | Sediment microbial communities from Yellowstone Lake, YNP, Wyoming, USA - YL17G10_0 | ecosystem: Environmental > Aquatic > Freshwater > Lake > Sediment | place: USA: Wyoming | collected... | reverse complement strand
GTGCGTAGAGGCCCAGGGCTTCGCCGCCGTTGTTGAGCTGGAAATCGGCGTGCAGCGCCCCGCTGGAACCGGGGCCATTCAGATCTGTCCGTCGGTCGGCCCAAACGAGGAGGAAGCCGTTGCCCGGGACGACTGTGTTCGTGGGGATTTGCCACTTGGTCGGCTCGGAGAGGGTATCGGTGAGGTAGTAACCCACGAGGTCCACCGGGGAGTCATTCGGGTTGTATATCTCGAACCAATCTGGGTAGCGGTCCTGAGCCGGGTCTGGGAAGCCGCCGGGGCCGGCGTTGTCAGCCATCCACTCATTGATGACGACAGGGCGCAGGGCGGGAGTGCCGAGGTTGGTGACGGTGATGGAATCCGTTGCGGCGGGCAAGCGGTTGCCGTCGTTGTCCAAGCCTTGGACGATCAGCAGGTTGATGCGCTCGGGGAGCGGCGCGGTGAGCGTCCAAATGGTCAGACTGGTCCACACCACGGGGCGGGTGACGCCGTTGACCTGGAGGTCTTTCACCGTCATGGGCGCGGTCCCGGTGAGCGCGACGTGGTCGTTGGTGGTGCCGAAGCTCGCGCCACCGTTGCTGGTGATGACGAACGGGGTGATCAGCGGCAAGCGGCTGCGGATATGATCGGCCCGCTGTTGCAGGTAGGTGACGGCGCTGGTCCAGTCCTCGCCGAGCAAACCTGCGTAGTGGGCGGCCCAAGGCTGGAGGTGGGCGGCGTTGACGGTGCGGGTCAGAAGGTCGAGCAGGTGGTTCGAGTAGCGGCGGTGGTTGTTGGGCAGGGTGACAATGCGGTAAGTGTTGGGCGAAACTGAGCCGGGGAAACCGGAGTCAATGGACTGCACGAAGGAGAAATCCATGTCCCAGAGCAGGCCCAGGGCCCGGCCGTCCCCGGGTCGGAAGTAGAGCTTCCAGTTGTGGGTGTAGCCCTCGGTGTAGGTGTCCACGTCGCCGGTGAAAGCCTTGAAGGCCAGCGTGCGCAGGTATTGGTCCGTATCGACGAGGGCGTTGATCTGCGTTTCGAGGGCGGAGCCGGTCAGGCTGAAAGCCCGGCTGAGCGCGACCACTTGGCGGTAGTCGTCCTGCTCCGCGTGGTTCTCCTGGAGGAAGAGCCAACGGTAGTTCTCCGGGTCGTCTCCCAAGTCCTGGATATCCGCGCCGATGACGTCGTCGGGCTGGGGCAGCTTCGGCGCCTGCGGATCGCCGGTCGTGGTGGTGGTGGGATAGTAGATGAGTTCGAGCGTGTAGAGGTTGCCGTCGGATCCGTTGGCGAACTGGTTATCGAAGTAGTCGCCGTCGAAGGCGGACATCCGCAACAGCCCGGTGCTGTCTTCCTGGGTTCGCGGGGCGAACACTTGCACCAGGTCACAATCCAGGCCGGGCAACCCGTCGGCATGGTTGACCGCATGCCACAGAAGGATCTCGTCATGGCGGCCGCCGCGACCCGAGTACCCTCCGGACCGGTCGAGGGTGACGTTGTTTTGGACGCCGCGGAAGAGCTTGTCGGCATTGAGGCGGACGGTGAAGCCGACCCGTGAGGCCGCGTCACGGCCGCGTTCGCTGCCCTGGAGATGCACCCCCACGTCGTAGAAAACCTCGCGCTCGTCGTACACGACCGTCAGGCCCATCCGGTCCATGCTCATGACGTTCGTATGGGCGTGCAGGAACTCCGCGTCGGCGGCGGTCATGAGCAACCGGAAGCGGTGCAACCGGGTCATCAAGGCCTCGCCGCCATCCACCTTGAAGAACGCGCGGGAGGCGACCCCGCCGGCGGGATAGGTGGTAGAGGTTCCCAGCCCGTCGGTGGCCTGAACGAACATCTGGACGAGGGTCCCAGCCGGCAACTCGGGGAGGACGGCGTCATAGCGGGTGTATCCGGGCTCCGTGGCGGAGGTTACCGGAGTCATGGGTGTGGTTCTCCACACGGCTCCGTCGGTGGACCATTGGAGCGCCACAACACTCACCCCCTGAGGGTCACTAACACTGACGGTCACCGTCACCGGCTCGCTCGGTTGCGGCACCACCGGGCTGTGCCCGAAGTCAACGAAGGTGGGTCCCAGGTTGGCGACCCGGGTGGAATTGGGCCTCCCGGGTGTGCCATGGACCGACGGTCTGACCAGTTCAGTCGTCCTCGCGACCCGGTTAAAGTAAAGGCGCGTGTTGAGACGGTGAGTGCCCGCCAGCCACTTGGCCCGGAACGAGACCTGGTATGCCACGCCGTCCGTGACCGCACGTCCGGCAGCGAGAGTGGTTTCGAGGTGGTTGTGGAGGTGATCCGTCGGCCCGGTGGCAATGAGATGCAGAACATGGTTCGCGGGATTGTCTGGATCGGACTCGACGCGGCTGCGGTTGTGGACGCCCAAGGCGCGCCAGGCCGCAAGGCCCGACTCGAAATCGCCGTTTTGGAGCATTTGCACCGCCCCGCCGGACGGATTCTCCAGCACGCTCAAGTCGTCGAGCAAACACTCACCGGCATCGAGCAGGCCCAGGACAAACTCCTTCCAGAGGATCGGTTCCAGGCGGTTGGCGGCGACGGCGCGGTAGGTGTAGGTGCGCCACTCCGACCGCGGCGACTCCACGCTGGCGGCCCAGGTTTCTGGTCGGGCGTTGTCCGCCCCAGGATCGCGCAACTCGAGGCTGCTGCCGCCGCCATCCGCATATTCCGGCCACGGTTTGGCATCGGAATAGACGACTTCGTCGGCGGGGTTACCGGCCGCGTCCAAGAGCAACACCTGGCCGCCGCTGCGTCGGAGGTTGCCGGCGAACGGCCCCAGGACCACGGCGCCGGGCGCGTTTGACTGCACAGACGCCACTTCCCTGGCCACCACCAGATAGTCTTGCGCCGGGATGGTTGTGCCCGGAGGGAACTGAAAGTCGATACCGTGGGACAACCGCCAACCGGTCAGGTCCACCGCCTGATCGCTCCGGTTGTGGAGCTCGATCCACGATTCGGTCGAAGCCCGTCCCGGTGCTGGTGGGCTCAACTGGCCGACGATGCTGACTTCGGCACCGAAGGCCATGTCCGCTGCGATGGGATTCGTGGTGAACTGGTGGACCTCGACGGCCAGGAGGTTGGTGCCCGCGACCAGGTTCGTGACCTGGACGTTCCAGGGGCCGCTGTAGGTCGGTGTGGCGACACCGGCGCGGGCCAGGTTGGTGTACCCGATCACCCCGTCGGGCATGTTCTGCCGATAGACCTCCAACCCGTTCAGGTAATAGACCGCTCCGTCGTCCACGATCGGAAGCAGGGTGAGTTGAGCGGCGTTGGTTTCGCCGTGGAACACGAACGGAGCGCGGAAGTACCAGGTGATGATGCGAGCGCCGGCGCTGTTGGTCAGCGGCAGGGGTGTGTTCTTTGGGGCGGGCAGCCACGACGTCGTGTGGTAGAAGAGCGCCTGCCCCTGCGGCCAGGCCCGGTCGTCGAACCCGGGCATCCGCCAATCGGTGCCGAGGTCCTGGCCGAGAGCGTGATACTTCCAGGCATCGGCGATCTGGAGCAGGAAGTTGGTCCCTAGGACTCCCGGCTGGGGCGCGATATCTGGGGGATGATACATCAGCTCATTGATGACCACGCCGTCGTGGAGCTGAAAATCGTTCGAGGCCCCGGGCGTCAGCGCAGTCGGAAACCACCACGGCCCCGTCCCATCCGGGCAGCGCCCGCGGGGCACACTCTTCGCCACCACCGCGTCCAATACGCTATTCCGTGCGGGGCTGAAAAGGAACAAGCGATCTCCGGGATCGGTGCCGAACCCGAGCCTGGCTTGGGTCAGGGCCAGCAGCTTTCCAGGTCCGAGAACCTCCGAAGGAAAGACATACTCGCGGTCGATACCCCCCCCAACGCAGCACAACACGCAGCCGCCCAGGTCCAGCTCCGTCGTGCCATGGTTGATCAGTTCGATCCAGGAGCCGGCGTTGGTGGCGGGGCCGACTTCGTTGAAGGCCAGCGCCACTGGAGGAGGAGCCAGGATGTTTGTCGTGTTGACGGTAAGATCCGCGCCAAACATCACCCCGGCGTCGCTGCCGGGCCCTCGGTGGAGTTCCACCGCGAGAACATTCGTCCCCTGAACCAGGCTGTCTGTCGAAAGCGCAAAGGGACCCAGATGAGCAGGGTTCAGCACATTGCTCACGGCGGGCGTGGCGATGCCGACTGGTCCAAGCGGCATGTTGACCCGCAAGACCTCGGTGCCGTTGAGGTAGAACACTGCGCCGTCGGCCACCACGGTGTTGAGGCGGACGCTGGACTGACCCGGCGGGCCCTCCGAGGCAAACCGCGCGCGGAAGACGTAGGCGGTGTGTCCTGGCGGCAGCGAGGTTTGGACGGGGAACAACCGCCGGGCCGTGGCGGTCAAGCGGGCGCGGAAGCCGGCCGGATTGGCTGAGCTGTCGTCGTTGGCGGTGAGAAAGTCCAGCGTGTTCGTTCCGGCCACGAAACCACTGGTCATGCTGAACTCGCCGCTCAAGGCGCTGAAACCAACGTACCCGATCCCCCGGGAAACCCCGTTCAGCAGCACGTCCAGAAGGCGGTTGTCCGCGCCGAAGCGCAGCTTGAGAGATGCTGTGGCTGGGTCGAATCCATCCAGCGAAAAGGAGGAGCGGTAGTAGTAGTTGCCGGCGGCCACGTTGGCGGTCCCTGGGTTGACGGGGCCGATCCAGCTCGACGCGGCGTCGTTCGCGAGCCAGGCCGGGTGATGCTGAATGACCAGGGCCGCAACCGCCGGCGGGGGCGGGGTGCTCTGTGCCGATTGTGTGAGCCAGTAGTGCGGGTCAGCGGACCCTGGGGGCAGGAGAACCCCGGCGTCGCTCAGGCCGGTGCTGAAAACTGTGGGCACCGCCACCGGATCACCGGCCGGCGGCGAGATCTCCCCGTCGCCAAACAGGCCGCTTCCTGAAGCCCAAGCCTGATCCTCAAAACCCGCCTCCTTCCAGCCGGGATCCAGGTCGGCGGCGGCGGAGCGATAGGTCCACGAACCGTCCATCTCCAGCGGCGTCTGGGGGGTGACCGTGAAAGGAACGTCGGAGAAGTTGCGTCGACCCGGGGTCCCGCCGATCAGCGCACTGACGGTCCAGCTCTGTGCCCGGCTGCTGGCCGCGTCCTCGTCGCGTTTGGCCAACGATACCCCAGAGCCATCCGGGGCGACCGGCCAGTCGCCTTCGACCCCGTAGGCGACCGCGTCCATGAGCCGCCGGTTACGGTTCAAGAGGCGGAGAGTGTCGCCCGCGTTCGAGAGCCGGCCGGTGAACGGGCCGAGCACATTGGTTAAGGCGGTGACCGCCTCGAGCCCAGCCGGCCAGATCGCGACAACCCGATAGCCGCCCCCAGGAATGGTGGTGCCTTCGGCGATGGTGAAATCGATGCCACCGGCAATCGACCACCCCGAAAGATCGACGTCCACCGCCATCTGGTTGTGAAGTTCCACCCATTCGAACCGCGCCTCCCCGGTGGCGGGATGATACATGATCTCGTTGAAGACCACGACGCTGTCCGCATGTAGCGCGTGCAGACCGGCAGCCAGGAAGACCAGCACGCGGCAGAGCCGCATCCAGGGTGACAGTTGATTCGTGACTCGTGAATGGCGATGCAATGACAACGACGTTGGGGGATGCTCGCGGAGTTCGGACGGCGGGGCAGGTGACGCCCCGCCGTCCGCCGACGATGTTACGGAGTCACCACGCGGAAGAACCTCACCGGCTCCGTGGCGCTGGTCACGTACGGGTTCGCGGCGCTGTCCACGTCGGACCAGGGACCCGTGACCGAGAGCGCGGACTGGAGCTTCTGGCCGGTGCTGGTCGGGGACCAGGAGATGCTGAGGTTGCCGCCGCTCGGCGTGGCTTGCAGCGCGGGCTGGGTGGCCAGCTTCACGAGACCGCGCAGATCCACACGCAACCCGGTCGGGTTCACCTCTGTGTCAGCCGCGTTGTTGATCAGGAAGTCCAGCGTGTTCACGCCCGCCACCAGGCCATTGGTGATCGTGAACGAGGTCAGGCTGCCAAAGCCCGGGCTGGTGATGCCCGCGCTGACGCCGTTGACCAGAATGTCCACGCCCGTATTGTCAACCGCCCACGCGCCGTTCAGCGTGACCTGGCTGAGGTCGTATCCCGTGAGGTCGAACGTGGTCTGGTAGGTGTAGTCTCCCGCAGCATTGCCGGTGCTCTGGCTGGCCTGAGGCGCAATCCACTTCGAGTTCGGGCCGTTGAGCAGCCAGGTGCCGTCGATGGGCCACCCCTCATTCATCACGATCGCGTCCGGACCCGGATACCCACCGTCGGCGCTCGCCGAGAGCACGTAGTGTGGGTCCACGGTACCCGCGGGCAACAGCGCGCCATCGGCACCCACGCCCGTTCCGAAGATGCCCGGGATGACGCGCCGGTTGACCCGCAGCTCCGCCGGGTTACTGACGGCGGTCCCGAACGGGTTGGAGATCGAGAATGTGTACGTACCGGAAGCCGCGGCCGTGACGTTGCTGAGCGTGAGGGTGAGATCAGTCTGGCCCGGGATCGGCACACTATTCTTGTTCCAGTGGAGGCTTAACGGCGCAGTGCCGCGGCCGGAGGCAGTGAACGTGACCCAATCGCCCACGGCCACCTCGGCGCCAATCGGGTGGACGAGAATTTCGGGTGGGGTGCCGGCCGGAATTCCCAGGTTGCTGCGGATGGCCTCGACGCGCAGTCCGGTGTAGCCGACAGCCGTCTCGTTATCGACCACGAAGTCGATCGTGTTGGTGCCGGCAACGAAGTTCTGCTCGGTGCCGCGCAGGGTGAAGGTGGTCCACGATCCAAACTGGGCGGTGTTCTGCGCGTTGCCGCTCGAAACCCCGTTGACCAGGATGTTGCGGCCGGTGTTATCCGTGGCCCAACGGCCTTCGATGACCAGCGTCTTGGGATCGCGGTCGGTCAGGTCGATGACCGTGCGATAGGTGTAAAGACCCAGGGCGCTCGCCGCCGTGTTGAGTTGAGGACCGACCCACTTGGAGGCTGCGGTATTGGCCAGCCACGCCCCGGGAAGCGAGCCTTCGACAATGGCGTCGGCAGACCCGGTGTCCGGATTGGTGACCAAGCTCCAGTGCGGATCGATCGCACCGTCCGCCAGGGTCACCCGGTTCGTGTCCACGCCCGTGTTGAACAGGTCAGGGATCGGTTCATAAACGGTCAGGTGAGCGGCGGCGCTGGTCGCGGTCCCAAACGCATTGCTGACGCGCACGGAGAAATCGGCCTCGTCGGGCTTCTGGAGGTTGCTCAAGGTGAGCGTCGCCGCGGTGGCCCCGCTGACCTCGACTCCGTTCCTCAGCCATTGGTAGCTCAACGGAAGACTGCCCAGGCCCCGCACGGAGAACGTGGCGGACTGGGCGACCGAAACCAACTGGGGCTGCGGCTGGCTCGTGACCGTAGGCGCCGTGCCCGCGGCAACGGGAACGATCGCAACATTGTCAATCAGTGCGGTCGAGTCGCCCCCCTGCGGGTTGCTCTTGATGAAGCTCAGCGCCAGGTCCGCCGCCGTGGCCGCGAAAACTTCGCTGAAGATCTCGTGGTAGCTGCCGCTGCCGACGGGAGTCACCGCGCGCGCGGGAACGATGGCGTTGCTGCCCACTTGGACTTCCAGCGACGGCACAGTCACCACGGTCCGTGCGTTTTCGTAGTAATGGACATAGTACTCAGCGCCGGGCGTCAAGCCGGCCACCGTCTGGCTCAGCGCGCCGTCTGCCTGCATGAAAGCGACCTGGTTGCCGTGTGGGATCGTGCCGTTGTCGGCAAACGGGCTGCCGTTGGCCGGGTTGAGTCCGTGGCCGCCGAGGGCCTCCCACCCGGTGATCGGGGAATTGCCGCTTACGTACCCGGGGGACACCGTGAAGAGGTCCTCTTCGAAACTCGGGTTGGTCATGGGCAATCCGACCGTCAGGCGGGCCACGACGCTCGTGACCGAGCCCATTGAGTTGGCGAGCACCACATCGTAGTCTCCGGCGTGCGCTCCGGACACTGCGGGGATGGTGTGGCTGGCCTCGGTGGCCGCCGCGAGGTTGCCCCCCTTGAACCGCCACTGATACGTGGGGGCCGGGATGCCGTTGGCGGTGACACTGAACGTCGCCGGTTGGCTGAGGGCCACGGTCACATTCTGCGGCTGGGAGGTGATGACCGGTGCAACGAAGCGGCTTACCGCTTCGCGGTTGCTGAACCCGTAAATGTGAATGCTCATGTTGTTCGGGTTAATCGGGATGAACTTGAGTGTGACGCTGCCGCTCGCATCGGCCGTGTATCGATGCGAGATAACCAGGCCGCCGTCGTTGAAGTTCTGGTCCTGGTTGATGGTCAAATGGTCGTCGCCGACGCTGAATGTCGCCCAGCGGTTCGCGAGGTCCGGGTTCTCCCAGCCCATGGTGTACAGCGTCGCCACGCACTCCGTTCCCGCGGTCAGGCCGGAGATGGTGACGCTCTGGAAGTTGCCCGCGGAGATGGTTCCTCCGTAAACGAAATCCGTAGCCAGCGCGGCGCTGCTCTCGCCGGCGGCGGTCACCGAGTTGGCATCGCCGTTGTGAACATTCCCCAGCCACGTGGTCGAAAACTGGCCGGCGACCGACGGGTTGGCGCCAGGTGCTCCGGTGAAAGTGACGCCGTTGATCTCAGCGCCCGTGGCACTCCCAAAGTTGTAGGCGTGCGTGTAGAAGTAACTGGCATCCACCCCCGAGTCCGCATCGCCAACCCACGCCGCCGCGGACCACGAGTCGGTGCTCGGGGCGATCTTGAAATCATCCACCAGCACCGTGTTGTCCGACGCGGCATCGTTCAGCACTGCGAGGGTATGTGACGTTGCCGAGGCTGTGAACTCAAAGGCCACATGCCAATAGGTATTGGCGCCGCCGGCGGAGTAGGTGGTCATCGCCAGGAGTTCCACGCCGTCGATGGAAACCCTCAGGTTGGGGGTCTGCCCATTGCGGGCGTTCTCGCGGAACGTCACCTTGTAGGTCGTCCCCGCCGTCAGACCGGAGACGGTCGTGCTGAGCGTGGTGCCGAAATCCGACCATTGGATGAACGCCACGTTGTTGCCGTCCGGGATCGTCCCGTTGTCGGCAAACGGGCTGCCGCTTGCCGGGTTGAGCCCGGCCTTGTCTTGCGGGTCAGCCGTCCACCCCGTGATGGGGGTATTCAAGCTGATGTAGCCGGGGTAAACTGTGAATGTATCTGCTTCGAAACTTGGATTGGGAATCGACTGGCCTAAGGCCGTCAGCCGGCCCACCGCCAGGAGGAGGAGCGCGAGCCCAGCGCGTCGGCCGAACTCTCGCCCTGCTGTGGAGTTGATGGGTTTCATGGTTCTTTCGCTGCGGTTTTGAGTGTTGTGAGGCGCGAACCGATTCTGATGCCCGGCGACTGCCCGCCGCCGGCTGATTGATGCCAAGGGTATCGCACGACCCTCACCAGGCGACAAGCAAGAACGTCCGGCGGCATCTCAGAACGGTGGATCTCCAGGTTGTCGGTGCCTCGACGCAGACCGGCCAACGAGCCGGGTGTTGCTCGTTGGCCCGGGGTTGCCCCGACCACCCGGCGTTGGGCAATACGCCCCGCGGGGCTTTCGGGCCTGGGGAATGGCCCCCAGCGTGGCCAAGAGAACGCCTGTCATCGACCAGCCGGTTCCCGGCCAAAACCGCTGGCCTGCCGTGATTTCGACCGGGGCTGGAGCTTCCTCTTGCCTTGGCATCCCGCTAGCGTCACCTTCCCACCCGGACCCTACAAAGTGGATGTGCTATGAATGCGAAGTATCTAACTCTCCCCAAATTGTTCGCCGCCCTGCTGTTCTTCGGAGCTGTCTGTTGGCTCCCGGAAAGCCACGCTCAACCCGCCGGCAATCTCCCGCCGACGGTCCGCATCACCACGCCGCCGGACGGTGCCGTGTTCACCGCTCCCGCTGACATCGTCGTCGAGGCGGAGGCCACGGATCCTGATGGCTGGGTGAGCGGGATGGAAGTCGTGATCGGCCCGGTGCGTCTGGTTCCGGTGCCGGGCGACCCGGGGACGAAGGAAGGCAGCAGCCACTACCGCTTCACTTGGCCCAACGTGCCGGCGGGCGAGTACCTCCTCGTGGCCCGCGCCGTGGACAACCAAGGGGCCGCCGCCAACTCGACCGCGGTACGTGTTTCGGTGGTCGCAAACCCCACGGACCCGGTCCTGGTCCCGGGCTACTTGCGGCGCCAGGTTTACCTGAACGTCCCGGGCATCACGCTGGCTGACCTGACCAGCAGCCCGAAGTTCCCGGACCAACCGGACCTGGTGGACCTCAACACCCCGTTCGAAACACCATCGAATGTCTATGACAACTACGGAACGCGGTTAACCGGCTTTGTGTTGCCCCCCGTGACCGGCGAATACGTGTTCTACATCGCGTCGGACGATCAGGGAGCGCTCTTCCTCAGCACGGATGAAAACCCGGCGAACAAGGTGCAGATCGCGCTGGAACCGACCTGGAGCGGGCCACGCAGTTGGGTCGAATCACCGAGCCGACCCGAACCGTCCAACATCTCCGCGCCGATCCGCCTGGAGTCCGGCCGCAAGTATTACGTGGAAGCGTTGATGAAAGAAGGAGGCGGGGGCGACAATCTGGCGGTGACCTGGCAGAAGCCGGGCGACCCGGCTCCGGTGAACGGCGATCCCCCGATCCCGGGCGAGTACCTCGCCACGTATTGGCCGCACCCGGTTACCAATCGTCCGCCCGTTGTGACGATCACCGCGCCGGACCCGGTGGCTGCCGAGCAAAGCCCGTTCATCGATGCGATGCCGGATACGGCCCGGTTCGTTGTGGCCCGCACGGGCAATCTGCTGGACGCGTTGACGGTGCGCCTGGAAATCGGCGGCACGGCGCTCAACGGCACCGACTATGACCGGATCAACCCCGAAGTGTTGATCCCGGCCGGCTCCGCCACGGCGGACCTCTGGCTCAATGCCATCGACGACGCTCTGGTGGAGGGCGAGGAAACCGTCGTCCTCCGCATTGCGCCGCCGTTCGACCCGACGGATCCCACCTTGCCTCCTGTCCGCCTGCCGTATGTGATCGGCGAACCGGCGGCCGCGCGAGCGGTCATTCGTGACAACGATCTGCAGCCCAACCAGCCGCCCCAGACGGCCATCTTCAGCCCGCCCGACGGCGCTGTGATCGTGGCGCCCGAAGCGCTCCGCATCATTGCCCGCGCCGCTGACGCCGACGGCTGGGTATCCAGCGTCGAATTCTTCGCGGACGGTGTCAGCCTTGGTGTGGTGCCGCAGCCGCCGATACCGATCCTCGAGCTCGACTCACCGGACCTCCATCCGGAGATTGACCCGGTTCGGCCGCCGTTCCAGCTTGTCTGGACCAACCCGCCACCGGGCCTCCATGTCCTGAAGGCAGTGGCGACGGACAACGCCGGAGCCACCGGCGAATCGGCGCCTGTTGCGATCAATATTCTGGAGCCGACCGGCCAACCCGTCGTAACGGTTGTCGCCACGGATCCGATGGCCGCGGAGCCGAGTTCCGATCCGAGCTGGGTCGGCCTGCCCGACACGGCGACCTTCACCATCCGCCGGACGGGTGACCTGAGCATTCCGTTGCCGGTCTTCTTCACGCTAAGCGGATCGACGTCCAACGGCGTCGATTACGTTGAGCTGCCGCTGACCGTCACGATCCCGGTGAACGAACGATCCGTGGATGTCGTTGTTCTGCCTTTGGATGATGCGCTCGCCGAAGGACCCGAGCGCGTGCTGCTCACCATCGAAGCGCCGGTCTGCCTGGCCATTTGGCCGCCGCCGCCCGATTGCTATCTCGTGGGCGTCCCGGCGCGCGCCTGTGCCGTGATCCTGGACAACGATCCCTCGGCCAACCTCCCGCCCGTGGCCAACTTGATCCACCCCTCGCCGGCTGAAGTGTTCCCGGCCGGGAACGACATCCGACTGACCGCGGCCGCACACGATCGCGATGGCTTCGTCGTGTCCGTGGAGTTCTTTGAAGGCGAACGGAGCCTCGGCATAGTAGGCGCGCCGGAACCCATGCCGGTGCCGCCATCGCCGGTTCCGATCCGGGCGATCTTCTCGTTGACTTGGTCCAACGTACCGGCCGGGCATTACGTGCTCAAGGCGGTGGCGACGGACGGCCTCGGAGCCACCGGCGAATCCCGGCCCGTAAGCATCTTCGTCGTTGCGCACGAACCGCCGCCCATCGTGACCGTGGAAGCCACCGTGCCCGAGACGATGGAGCCGGACCCGATGCTGGACTGCGCGATCGCCGATTGCCTGCCGAACCCGGCCATCTTCACAGTCCGTCGGACGGGGCCGACGAGCGAAGCGCTGGACGTCTTTTACGACCTCCGAGGCACCGCAAGCAACGGCGTGGATTATCGCGAACTGCCGCTCTGGGTGAGGATCCCGGCC
>Ga0315286_10005363_pt1 | contig 12382 bp, 35 predicted proteins | sample YL17G10_0_MG_FD_205038 | JGI IMG/M metagenome (GOLD analysis project Ga0315286, IMG submission 205038) | Sediment microbial communities from Yellowstone Lake, YNP, Wyoming, USA - YL17G10_0 | ecosystem: Environmental > Aquatic > Freshwater > Lake > Sediment | place: USA: Wyoming | collected... | reverse complement strand
TGAATACAATTTGCGACAACACGAATACGCAATGTTGGGAGGCTAAAGGATATGTGCAAGCTGCCCTTGACCTTGGATTCAAAGTGAAATTCGTTCGGGCCATTGGGAATTTTCAGAACGTGCATGGTGTGCCGACCGACAAGGTTGAGCAGATGCGTCAACGGCTCGAAGACTTGACGATTGAAAGCGTCTTGGCGAGTAAGAAGCCCTTTTAGCTTAGCTGTACTGAGTCAGTTGGGTGATAACTCTAACTGGAGCGACCGATGAATGACCTGGAAAACGACGGGAACGAGAAAGACCTGTTGGATGGGTTGATGGAAGAGACACCCCGTAAGGGTGGGCTGTTGCAGAATGACGACCTGGAAGTGGGGCAGTTGATTTGCGTTCATAGCATCAAAGGCACCAATGACGCCGCACCGATCATGGGGCAAGCCTTGACAGTCAATGCTATTTGCTTCCCGTTCTTCATCGCCACGGTTTACGCGACTGGTGATTCGCTGACCCTGGACGTGCGTTTCCTACACTTCATGAAGTGCAGCAAGGAATTCGCGGACGCCCAGAAGAGTGCGGCTCCAAGGCGTGGGCCGCAAGCCTAACCAACAGGGTTCGTCCACCCTGCATGGATTATCTTAGCTGTACCGAGTTGGTTATAACTAACACTTTGGGGGAGCTATGGACTTCTGCGATTTCTGTCATCAGCCGTGTGGGGAGCGCCGCTTCTGTGATGAAGTGTGCTACCAAGAGTATCAGGATGAGATGGCTGCATACATGGAAAGTATGGCGGATGCCAACCATGATGCGGACTGCGAAGATTTCTAAATCACCGATGTCCCTGTAGTGTAATGGTAGCACGGTCCAAGCCAATTCTAATGGTGGCTATAGACGCCATGTAGAACATCATAGTGGCCACTATGATGCTAGGTCAAGACCAGTGTGGGGACGACACCCACCAGGGGCTGCTCATATCTTAGCTGTACCGAGCAGGTTGTGGGGCGGCACACTAAACCGCCAGCGTGTTGCTCCGAGCGAATCGGAGCCTATTTGGAGAATGGCCATGCGGTACGCTGATCGTTACTGTCAGTACACGGAATCTTTCGAGAACGGTCAACACATCTACGCTTTCACTGGTCCGTGCGTTGTCACGGGCAAGCCTGTTACGGTCAAGGTGCCAGGTGAAGGGCTGTTTGCCTATCGGTCTGGTGCCCACATTCAGGACGCCTTCCCCACCCTTTCCGCCGATGACCGCGAATTCCTCATCAGTGGGATGAGCAAGGAAGCGTGGGATGCCACGTTCAGTGAGGAATAAATCTTAGCTGTACCAAGTCGATTGTAATTCAACTCTTGGAGAATGGCTATGTCGAAGATCGAAAAGATTCAGGCTGATTTCGCGGCGGCGGGCTATCAGTGGCAAGAAAACGTCTACAACGATGGCAAGCTCGAATGTAGCATTAAGTTCACCTTGAACAAAAGCCCACACTACTTTAGTGAACATCCTTGTGGTGACTTCGGTTGGGGCCGTTTCGACCGCTGGTGGGCATGGGCGCAAGCTCACGAATGGCTGTTGAAACAAGCTGCGTAACCTTAGCTGTACCAAGTCTATTGTAATCACCCTTACAGGAGAATGGTAATGTATCAGGAATATCCGAAAGACTTGGTTGTTGACACCGAACTCGGTTCGGTCAAGGTGGCTATCACTGATGGGCAGCACGCCCACGTCGAAAGCAATGACGTACTAATTATCAGTGGCAAGCCGATTCGGGTTTCGCTGCATATTTTCCTCAAGGATGGGCAGTGGACCGACAAGAACGAGAACGGGCGCAGCACGATCTACGCCAAAAAGCCCTATGTGATGGGTTTGAATGATGAGGCAACGCCCACCCAAAAGGAAAAGGCGATCAAGGTAGTAGTGCCTACCGTGGGCAACTTCATCAACGCCAATGCCCATTTGCTGAAACAGGCACAAATCGCACACGTTGCCAACCGTGTCGAAACCATTCAGGGCTACATCAATGAGCGGTTGGCCTTGAATGCGGCTGATGAGAAGGAAATCGCTGACCTAAAGGCGACTCTGTAAAAGCTTAGCTGTACCGAGTACAGTGTAACCCTTACAATGGAGAACGAACATGCTGGTTATCGACACTCCCGAAGGAATTCGTGCCTATCGTCTGTTGGCACTGCGGGCCGCTCTGGGCCTGGAAGTCAAGGGGCTGAAAGGCAGAGTCAATGCCTACGCCACAATTAAAAAGGAATTCAACCTCAAGGGCAGCAAGGCCAAGGTCTATGAACTCTATGAAGCGAAGTTGCGGGAAATGGGAATTCTGGTCTAATTCAGGGTTCGCCCACCCTGCTTAACCTTAGCTGTACCAAGTCCATTGTAATTCAACCCCACTTTGGAGAATGGTCATGGATTCGCTGGGACTTTCTTCGGCTCCCGTTGGTGAAGAGTGTGCCCAACTCGGTAGCGATGGCTACTATGAACGGGCCAGGAGGGAATGCAACGCATTCATTCGCCAGTTGCGTCGGCAGTTTGGCAATGAGCCAGTTGGCGCACGGCTCGTCATCAAGTACAATCCGCACGATTTCGGGGGCTATTACGAAGTGGCGTGCAAATTCGATGAAGACAGCCAAGAGGCAATCGAGTATGCGTACAATCTTGAGGCCCATCTGCCCGAAAATTGGGATGAGAAAGCCAAGGTCGAATTGATGCCACGGTTCTAACTAAAGGGTTCGCCCACCCTGCTTTACAAACCTTAGCTGTACCGAGGCTATCATGGAATACAACAGTTTCGACATTTGCGAAGCCTACTACCTTGTCGAAGTGGACTACAACAATGGTGGTTGGCTCCAAGAGCGTCCAAGCAACCGCCGCCGTATGGAAGCAACCCACATTCAATTGGCAAGGTTGCGGTTCCGCCCTTCAATGGACTTATCGTATGAAAGCCTTACCGAGAACGGCAAGGAAATCTACGATGAACAAGTGCGGAAATTGTTCCCAGGATTTGAAGCCCCTTAAATCTTAGCTGTACCGAGTAAGACATGAACACTCAAGACTACTTGCGAAGTGGTAAGACGCTGGAAGACCTGACCTCAGAGTTGAGCATTAGCGTAACGAAGCACGAAACGCTGCCGCTGGTTATCCTCAACTACAATCAAATCGAATCGCCCAAGACGCATCCGATTGTTCGGGAGTGCCGTGGTTTGGTCCTCAACTCTGAGGATTATTCGCTGGTGGCGCGGGCTTTCGGACGCTTCTTCAATTGGGGTGAAGTTGCGGATGAAATGGGTTCATTCAATTGGAATTCGTGCAAGGCTTACGAAAAGGTCGATGGGTCACTGGTCCTTATCTACTACTTCGATGGTCGTTGGCACGCCAATACGCGAGGCTCGTTCGCCGCTTGGCCACTGTTCAATGATGAATATGTCGCCAAGTATTACAATCTGCCCACTACGTTCAAATGGGCCGATGGCTTCCTCAAGGCTTTAGGTGTTGAGTCCCTTGAAGACTTAAACCTTGACAAGTCATTGACTTACGTTTGCGAGTTCTGTTCGCTCTGGAACAAGGTTGTTCGGACGTACACTGAGCCGTGCATGTATATGTTGACTCGGTTCGCGGGTGTTGAGGAAATCGGGCCGACGTATCATAGCAATTTCAAGATGTTGCAGGCTTATCCGTTGACTTCTGTACAGGAAGTGCAGTCATTTGTGACGGATCATCCTGAAGCAACTTTTGAGGGTATTGTAGTCAAGGATGATTGCAACCGACGTTGGAAGTTAAAGAATCCGCGATATGTGGCGTTGCACCACATGAAGGGCAACGGTACGGAAATCTTCAAGCCTAAGAACTTGATGCCCTACATCCTCAAGAATGAAGGGGATGAACTGATGACCTACTTCCCCGAAATCAAGGACGTATTCGCGGAGTACAAGGAAAAGGTCGATTCGGCCTACAACGTGCTAGAAACGCTCTGGAAGGACTCCAAGGATATTCCCGTCCAAAAGGATTTTGCGTTGTCTATCGTGGGCAAGACGCCGTTTACTTCGGTGCTGTTCAATCTCCGTAAGACGGGAGGGACGTTGCGGGATGAGTGGTCAAAGCACGGGGATGGAATCTTGAAAGTGCTGTTCAAGTAACACCAAGTAACACCAGGCAGGGGAATGCCCATTTACCTTAGCTGTACCTAGTCCAATGTAACTCAAACTCATTGGGGTCAATCATGTTTGAATTGATTGTTACGGCTGCGAAGGAACTTGGCAATCCGACAACGGGGGAATTTGCTGTAAAGCTATGGGAGCTTTGCAGTGGCAATCGGATGGACGTGCGGGACGCCAAGGCGTTGTATGAGGCGTGTGGCTATGTTCCATTCTCTGGGTATCCATTAACAAGGGCATAACATGAGTTGGCAACGGAAACAGAACGAGAAGCGTAAGCTGAACGGTCAGAAGGATTGGACGCGGGAGCAAAAGGAACAGGTCAAGGCATTCCTCAAACAGTATCCGCAAGGAGCGCAGGATGAACGACAACGAAAAGCTGGATGACCTCTGGATTGACTTGGGCGGCGAAGGCTAAACCTTAGCTGTACCGATTATAATATACTCAAGTGAACCATTAAGGAAAGGAAGCTATATTGCGTATAGTTTAGCCCAGAAGTAGCTCATTAGTTGGAAGTGGGACTAATGAGTGTGGGGCCTTACCACCTTTCCTCTTACTGGAGTCTACATGCTCAAGATTTACACTCAGGACCACTCTTACAGTGGCATGATTGTTGCAGTCGCCAAGAATGAGGCGGATGCAAGGAAGATCATGGAAGCGGCCCACAACTACTACGAGGGAACGCCAGTGCAGGAGCATGAAATCAAGGAAGGTTTCATGGAATACAATATGGGTGACGGCTAAACCTTAGCTGTACCTAGTTAATTGTAACCTAACTTACTGGAGTCCAATCATGGCGAAGCTGACGAATGCCGACCGCGAACAGTGGATTGAGAACGATGAGGGTTTGTACAACTGGAAACGGTCGTCCAAGTTGTCGATGCGGAAGTTCATCAAGGAGAACAAGGAAGAGATTGACCGTTGCATCAACAACGTGCTGGGGAACAAACAGCCCGCCCATTATCTCGTCTATGGCGAGCGCCGCTATGGTGGTGGGCATCAGGAATACGGCAGGATTTAATCTTAGCTGTACCAAGTAGAGTGTGTCGGTGTCACATCTATCCCTAGTCGAAGGAATGATTACTATGCGTTTGCTTGAACCTCGCAAGTCTTTCAAGGTTTACGTTTCGCAGGACCACCGCGTAAATGCGGTTTGCAAGGACAAGAACAACTGTGTTTTTGCACAGGCGCTTTCGGCAATAGAAAGTGTCATGAGTGCTGAAGTAGGTGCAACGATCACTACGATTGTCACTAGGCGAGGTTGTGAACGTTATCAAACGCCGAAACTGATGCGAAATGGCTTGGAGAATTTTGACTTAACGGGACAGTGGGATTTGTCAGAAGGCTGGTATGAGTTCAAGCCCGTTCCGAAGAGTCAGACCAAGAAAGCAGTGCGTGAGGAAGCCCGTAAGCGGCGAGCCAACGGCGACAAGAACATGTTCCATGACCGTAGTATCTACCCAAGGAAGAAGCTGAATCTCAGTCCGCGTCAGATTCATCACCGCCAGTTGCTGCAACTGGATCGGCAGAACGCGGCTTAACAAAAGGGTATCGCCCACCCTGCCCAACCTTAGCTGTACCGAGTGAGTTGTGATAACTCAAACGGAGAATACCATGAAGCTGGACCCGACTGGTTGCATCGACACGAACAACGGCAAGGGCTACTTTCAGGTCCGCGACAATTGGGAAGGCAAAGGCTATCGCCTCTACTTCGGTGGCGATAGGTATGTCTCTCAGGTGGACGGTGAAATCAATGGCAAGGTTTACCGTACCATTAAGGCGGCACAAGCAGACTGCTTCCGTCGCTTCAAGCTAGAAGCGAAGCGTGTCTATGATTGATGCCTTCAAGTCTATAGAAACACTCTGTAGACTTTATGGCACTACCTACTACATTCATGTTTCCGAGTGCTGCATTGCCTTCTACAACGTGCCAGATGACGACTTCCACATCTTCACTTGGAGTAACAATCGCTATGTTCTGAGTGACATACAAGACCATATCCCCAACTGGTTAGCCAACAAAGTAGGGATAACTTAGCTGTACCAAGTCCATTGTAATTACCCTTACAGGAGAATGCACATGGCTGGTTTCTACATGAACGACCAAGTGACCAAAATTTCTCGGTCCAACCCGACCTTGGCCAACAAGATCAACAAGCAGTTCACTTTCCTCACCAATGAGGATATTCCCGAAGTGGAAAAAGTGGACCGCATGATGCTGGTGCTGGTACGTTGCGGTAATGGCCGCTTTCTCTGTCCTGTTCAGAATGCAATACATTTCTGTAACATCATCGACAAGGAAGGCACCGATTACGTTCGAGACGTGAGTTTTCCAAGTAATGGGTAGGAACAGGGTCGCCCACCCTGCTTTACCTTAGCTGTACCTAGTTGATTGCCCAACCCCAAACGGAGAGACACATGGAGCCAAAACCGCAAGTCACGCTAGTTGGTCAAGACGGCAACGCTTTCCTTATCATTGGCAGGTGTGGTGCTGCCTTGAGACGGGCCAAGTGCAGCAAGGCACACATCGACAAGTTCCAAGAGGAAGCGATGAGCGGCGATTACGACAACGTGCTACGAACCGCAATGAAGTATTGCGAAGTGGTTTGACAAAAGGGTTCGCCCACCCTGCTAATCCTTAGCTGTACCAAGTACAGTGTTGCCCAACCTGGAGAACTATCATGGCTCAGTGCTGCGGCGAGGAAATGTATCAGGACTGCAACGGCAATCAACGTTGCGAACAGTGCCAACCGCCTTGTCCGTGTTGCTATGATGGCGGCATGGACGACAAAGAAGAGGAGGAAGATAAAGCTTAGCTGTACCAAGTAGTTTGTGATTCAACCCCAAACGGAGATTGCCATGTACGAAGTCATCCACAAGGGTCGTAGTCTCTTCCGTAACGTGAGCGTGGAACGGTGCAGGCAGTTCATCGCACGGCACAATCTCGATGGTGCTATCATCCAACCCCTCAGCCAAATGTTGGCTGCTTAGATAAGGGTTCGCCCACCCTGCGCCACTATCAACCAAAGGAGTCAGCATGTTCGAGGGTGAACCCGATTACGTTCCGTACTTCTGGAAGAACAAGACACCAGTGCAGACGGTGGGCAAGGTGCGAATATACCTTGTCCAAGACGAAGCCGCCCAATTCGATGACCTGATGGGACGTAGCCAACTCAACTTGGCCGAATGTTCCAACGGCAAGGTCATGGAAATAGCTTAGCTGTACCTAGTACAGTGTTGAACAACCCCACTGGAGACACGCACATGCAGGTCCGAATCGACGGCAAGCCCCTGGTCAATGGCAAGACTGTGACACTGGATCATAGCACGCAGAAGTTCGAGATTGTTGTCCGTTCTCTGAGGGGTGTTAGCACGCAAACGGTGAAAGACCTCATTCAGAAGTCGTATGAGGTTATCAACATCAAGGAAATCGACCGCACTGATTACGTCATCTAAAGGGCAGGGTCGCCCACCCTGCTTAACCTTAGCTGTACGGAGTCCAACATGAAGATCATCAATGCTTATGACCTCACCGCTGAACAGATTCAGGCCGATATGCCTGAACTGCTCAAGGCACATGAAAAGGCTTGTCGGAATGAACCCACATGGGCGTTCTTCGGGGGCATCATCACCCTGAAGAACGGTCACAAATACCAAGTAGCTTAGCTGTACCAAGTGCAGTATAACCCTTACCTGGAGAACGCACATGGACAAGCTGCTGCAAGAACGTATCGACCGCTTTGTAGAAGCCGCTGATCGGCTGGTGAACGATTATTGGGTGCGTAGCAACTTCACGCAACCCAAACCCAAACATCGCGCCAATGAGATTAGCGATAAGTGGGTTCGGGTTGTGATAGTCGAAGAACGCAACGGCGTTTGGCAGGATTCGAGCGTGTACGCTTTCATCTGCCTCAAAGACTATGCCACCAAGGGTTTAGGGCAACTCAAGGTAGGCGATATTCACAAGGCCGCGACATTCACGGCGGCTGCAAAGCACGCAAGGGGCAACGTGCTACTTGATGGGTTCGAGAAGTGCATGACTCCGTGGGGCATCGTCTACTTGAAGTAGCCAAAGGGTTCGCCCACCCCTGCTTAAACCTTAGCTGTACCGAGTAAATCATGAACCCCACTATCGAAAAACTGGTCAAGAAGAAGCGGCGTCGGGACGTGTTGCGTATCCGATTGCTCAAACTGATGCTTCAATACTACGTCCATGAGGACGCGGGCAAGCTGGAAAAGCATGAAAGGGTTGTCAAGAAGCTCCACAAGGCTATTAAGAGGGTGTCATAATGGCATGTATGTGTGGCGATACCTATTGCTGGTCTTGCGGCCCTGCGCAGGGCAATAGCAAGTGTAGCATTTGCGGCAAGTGGGAAGCGGATGGCGGTTGTGACAACCCTACCGAGTGCGAAGCCAAGGGCAGGGAAGAAGATCGGCTATATGCCGAACAGGAAGCGGAGTGGGCCAAAGCAGAAGCGGAGTGGGTGAACAGGGATTAGCTTAGCTGTACCTAGTCCATTGTTCTGACCCCTTTACTGGAGAATGGCCATGCAAGACGACGTTCTCGACAACTGCCTCATACATCAAAAAGATGCCATTATCGACCTCATCGACAACGGCAACCACGTTGAAGCGATGGCGATAATGAAGTTCGTCAGAGAGATGTGGGAAACGGCGAGTTACGGATACAAGTGGAACGAATTGAAGGAGCGGGGCATCAAGGCCACTGATGACCATACGGGCCACTGGAAGCGGGTCAAGCAGCAGAAAGAGCTACAGAACAAGTATCGGTCACTGTAAGGGGTTGGATAGGGGGAATGCAAACCCCTTTCCTGCTTTAACCTTAGCTGTACCGAATACAGTATAACCCTTACTGGAGAGTACACATGAAGGTTTGCGAGAAGTGCGGCGAAGAGATTGCAACCAAAGACGGCGACAACCATTGTGGCAAGTGTGAGCGTAAGAAGGGCGCTGCCAAACGTCGCAAGGAACGGGATGAAGTGATGCGTAGTTGTGGCTTGGTCAAGGTGCGGGGTGCGCTGGGTGGAACCTATTGGGAATAACCCAATGGGTCGCCCAACCCAGCATAGCTTAGCTGTACCTAGTCCATTGTAACACAACCCCTTGGAGACAGTTGCAATGCGGTATTTCCTCAAGTTGGCGCAGAAGAACGGTAGTGGCGTGGCCCTGAATACGGGTTGGTTCGAGGAAGTGGATGAGTTCACTTTCAAGAACGCCAAGTTCGCCTTGAACGAGTGCGGCGATGGCCCACGTTACACAAATGACGTTGTGACGGTCGATGGCGATACGGTCAGTGTCAAGCTGGACACCGTTCCCCTACGGGATTTGGCCATTCTCACGCGGTACTTTCAAGCCGTGGAACCGTTGAAAGTCGATGGCGGCTTCATCCGCGAGCAGCCGAGTATCAGGTTCAACATTCGCGGTAGGATCAAGCTGCGGGAGAAGGATGGCAGCGTCTGGACTCAGGAAGGTAAGGCCAAGAAAGCTGCCTAATCAACAGGGTTCGCCCACCCTGCTTGGCTTACCTTAGCTGTACCTAGTCCATTGTTCCAACCCACACATGGAGTTAGCTATGGGCTACTTGCGTAACATGCGGACCACTGCTGAATGCCGTGCCGAAAGCGGCTCCGAAGAACAGGGCGTCAAGGTGCGTGCGAAGCGTAATCGCCGCAATATCCCCAACGCTTGGGACGACGTTCCTCATGCTCGTCGCCACAAGTGCGACCGCCATAAGGATCATCGTCGCTAAAAAAGGGTTCGCCCGCCCTAAAGTGAATAGCTTAGCTGTACCTAGTATATTGTTAATCACCCTTACTGGAGACAGCCATGCACGCTACCAAAGAAAAGAAGAAGTCGGTCAAGGAAGGCTTCACGATCACCACGACGATCAAGGACCGTGGCTTCCACATTCAGACGATCATCATGATGGCGGCACGCTGCGGGCGGGTTGGCGACAAGCGCCGCAAGCTGCGGGAACGCGACGACCGCCGTATGAAAGGGGCATGATGCCCTATAGGGGATACCTTAGCTGTACCTAGTGGAGTGTCGCCCGACCCCTTACACTGGAGAGTACACATGGCCGCTACCGTCTCCCTCAGCTGCGAACGCTTCTTCCCCCCGACCAACATCATGGGGCCGAATGGCAAGCCGAAACGCATTTGCGTGGACGTGCGCAAGATGCAAATTCGCGGCGACTTCATCACCACAACGGGCTTTGAGGTGAACTACCTCAAGCGCAGCGGCGAATTCCGTTTCTACGTCAAGAGCATCGTTCCTCAGAAAAAGGAACTTTGGCCTACCTTGAAGCTGGTGCCGACTACCGTTGTCCACAAGTGGGAACGGGAAGGGAACTACAGTCAGGCCGAATTCGTCAAGTGGCTCAAGGCGCGTGGCATCCACAACGGGGAAGCGTTAAGCTGGACGCTTATCACGATGGCCCCCGAAAACTTGGAAGCGGCCTAACGGCCAACGGGTTCGCCCCCCGCTATAGCCCATAGCTTAGCTGTACCGAGTAGAGTGTAACGCAACCCACTTACTGGAGACACGCACATGGCCACTATCATCGCTTCGGTCCTCACCTCCGTTGTCCGTTACACCGAGGTCCGCACGATGGGGCCGAACGGTCGCCGCAAGCTGCTGACCGAAGTGGTCGTCAAGGCGGGACCGCTCACGGTCGCCACCAAGACGCTCCAAGGCCGCTTTAGCCAGGGGCAAGCCCTGGTCGAGTTCAAGCGTAACCCCAAGGGGTGGACGATCTTGAACGAAGGGGCCGCAAGAATGCCGATTGCGGCCTAACGGCCAACGGGTTCGCCCGCCCGCTATAGCCCATAGCTTAGCTGTACCAAGTACAGTGTTCCTCTAACATACAAGGAAAGGTGGGGTACAATGACCGATGGCCTAGCTGGGGGCTGACCACAATGCCCCTGAAGCAAGTGGTGTTCCATTCAAGCCTCTGCTGAGGTCGAGCCAGTGCGCACTGGCCTACCGTCTTCAGACTTGAATGGTCCTAGACAGCTTAGCTTAGCTGTACCAAGTACAGTGTAACCCCCCTACTTGGAGAGAGCTAATGCGGACGAAACATCGCAACGATCAAAATCATGGCAAAAACGGTTGGGTCGGTGGCAACCCACGTTATGGCCGCAAACGCGGCTACCGCAAGTCCGATCAACCAAAGGACAAAGCGGCGTGGCAAAAAGAAGTCAAGTAAGGGGTGAGACAGGGGACAACCACCCTGTCTTTTTTATTCCAACCTAAACTAGGTACAGCTAAGTTTTTACCCCAATTCCACTGTACATAAGTGCTTCATAGCTAGAATGCGATTAAATGCGTTTTAAGCCACTCTGATTCCCACTTGATTCTCGCTCCATTTAACCTATTTGAATCGCTTCTAGGCCCATCCTAGCGTCTGCAAATGGCATCCCTGAATCCAATTCCAAAGAACCAAAGACCGCACCTAATCCTTTTATAATTACCTTAGCTGTACCTAGTGAAGTGTTCCAACCCCCCCAACGGAGAGACGCTATGGCACGCTGCGAAGACTTCCCGTGTTGCGGTCATGAGGCTGGTTGCTGCCCGAACTACAATGCGTCGGGCCGACAGACGGACATGGTTTGCGTGTGCGGGGCACGGCTCCCCGTTGACAACCGCTATAGCTGCTGCGATAGCTGCCTCAACGACCCCGAAGACTACGACCGCGACGAAGAGGCCGACCGCGACTTCCTCCTTGAGCAGCAGGAGCTTGAGGACTTCGAGCAGGCCGACGAATACTTCCACGACAATTACAACGATTGGGAGTAGGACTAGGGGCCATGAGGCCCCTTTTTCTTTATGTAATGATTAGCTTAGCTGTACCTAGTGGATTGTAACGCTTCTTACTGGAGTACAGCAATGCTGACCGTCACCGAACTCCGCGACAATCTGTTGACCATGAAGGGCGCTGCAATCATCACGATTGAGGCGGAAACGCTGCCCCAAATGCGCAAGACCGACAACCCCTATCTGGGTACGGTCAAGGTGTCAAGCGTCAACGGCGTCATCAATTGGGTGTACGAGATTGCCGTCAACAACCAACGGCTCCGCGAAGACAAGGAAGCCGACTTCACCGCCTTCCCCCGTAAGTGGGGCAAACGTATCAAGGGGACGCCACTGGTGGAACACAAGGGGCAATACTACCTTGAAATGAAGGTGCAGAGCGCCAAAGCCACCTACATT
>Ga0315286_10005362_pt1 | contig 12383 bp, 8 predicted proteins | sample YL17G10_0_MG_FD_205038 | JGI IMG/M metagenome (GOLD analysis project Ga0315286, IMG submission 205038) | Sediment microbial communities from Yellowstone Lake, YNP, Wyoming, USA - YL17G10_0 | ecosystem: Environmental > Aquatic > Freshwater > Lake > Sediment | place: USA: Wyoming | collected... | reverse complement strand
CGTGGCCCAGGTCCCACCCGGCGCGGTGCTCGAGCCGGTGCTGGTGAGCTACCAGCCGCTGGCCGGGCTGGACCTGCCGCCCGACCGCCGCCTGGTCTACCGTTTCGAGCTGGACGCCTGGCGGGCCGAGCAGCCGGATGCCCCCGCCGTGCCCTTTGCCCGGCCGGTGACGGTGACGGTCACCTACGAGGGCGCCGACGTGGCCGGCCTGCTGGAGGACGAGCTGCGCCTGGTGACCTGGGATGAGGAGCAGGGCGCCTGGACGCCTATCACGGCCACGCTGGACGTGGCCACGCGCCAGATCACGGCGCGGCTGTGGCACTTTAGCCAGTACGGCCTGGAGGGGCAAGAGGACACCTTCTTCCTGCCGCGCCTGGAAGCGGGGCAGGTGAGCCTGTTCAGTGGCGACTCGTCCTTCAGCTACGACCTGCAGGCGCCGAGCGGGGCCGGGGGGCTGAATGCGCCGCTATCCCTGCGCTACGATGGCGCTGTGCCCAATGGCATGAAACATGGCCCTTACGGCGACGACAACAGCGACACCGGCTGGGTGGGTGTCGGCTGGACCTTCGACATCGGCAAGATCGAGGACGGCGCTCTGACGATGGACGGCCTGTCGGGTGACCTGCAGATGATGGATGCACACATTCTCCCAGACCAGTACACCACGGAGTGCGACTGGGATGGCACTCATTGCAGTCCGGGACTGCGGGTCCGGCAGCAGTACAGGTCCAAAAAGGAAGAGTTCGCCTACATCGTGGCGGACCAATTCGACAGTTGTACCGAAGAGAACGCCGCCACTTGCTGTAACGGCCGGCCCAACTGCCCGGGTCCTGAGGAAAACCGCATCGAAAAGATGGGGACGTTCCACGTCTGGGCCAAGGATGGCACCCATTACACTTTTGGCAGCCAGCCGTACAACTCGGGGACCGGCTACGGCAGCCGGCTGGACCTGACAGCGAACGACTGGCGCCGTGTCTACGAGGTCTATCTCCTGGACACCATCGTCGACCCCCACGGCAACCGGGTGGAGATCCAGTGGAAGGTCTTTCCCAAGACCATCGATGGACGAGTCCACTTGAAGGAGGCCTACCCGGCCCATATCCTGTACACGACCAACTCCGCCGGCGACAGCCTCGCCGAGTACGACGTCGAGTTCGTGGTGGTGGCCAAGGACTTTGACATCAGGTCAACCAAGCGGATCGCTGCCACGGGGTATCAGTTGAGCGGCGTCATGGTGTGGTATCAACCCAGCGCCGGCGCCCCCATGCAGTTGATCCGCCGTTACGAGCTCATCTACGACGACTATGACAGCCCGCAATTCTACACCCTGCGGCGGATCCGCCAGTACGACAAGAACGGCTCACAACTGCCAGAAACGGTCTTCAACTACTACTACGACACGAGCCACCAGATTGGCTGGAAGACGGACGATGGCTGGGAGCACAAGGTCAAGCGCCCGTTCCTGAACACGGTGGAGAACGGCTACGGCGGCGTGTTGAGCTTCGAAACCCAGAGCTACTGCCTGCCGGAGGGACACGGCTGCGCAGGCGGCAGCGTGGGCTGGGGGATGCGCCAGCGGGTTGGCGCCCGCACCCTGTCGGCGGGGCTCGGCACGCCGCAGACGTCTGCTTACAGCTATGAGAACCCGGCCTACAAGTGGAACCCGTCGAATCCGCTCAATCCCCTGGAGGAGTTCATAGGCTTTGGCCAGGCCACGGAGGAGGCCAGGGATGCCGGCCAGCAGGCCATCCGGAAGGCGGTGACGCTGTTCTACAACACCTGGTACGACGACCAGGGGCATCCCGACGACCCCAAGAAGGGGAAGATACTGGAGACCTGGGTCGGGGACCCGGACGGCAGCCCGTACAACCGCAAGGTGCATACCTACGACGACTATGCCGACGAGCCGGGTTCAACCTTGCCGCAAGGGATTCACTTTGTGTATCTCAGCCAGACCATAGAGTACACGTGCGACAATATCCCCTCGTGCCAGAGCACAAAGACGACCTACGCCTACGACCCCTACTGGCAAAACCGGTGTGGCAGCGCGGGGCAGTACGGCGACGTGACACGGGTGAAAGAATACGGCAGTGCCACGGCGACCACCCCCTACCGCACCACCCTGACCGGCTATTGCCCCAATACCACGGCCTGGATCGTGGACAAGCCGGCCTTTGTCAACGTGTACGCCGGGGACGTCGGCGATCCGCCGGTCAGTCCTGATCCCAACCAGTGTCGGTCCTCGACGTGGTACATCTACAGCGACAACCAGGACACACCCCCGGCCAATTGGAGCCAGGCGGTGGGCAACAAGGGGGAGTTGCGAGGAGTGCGGCGCCTGCTGCAGTGGAGCCCCTCGTACCTGCTGGCCGACACACGCTTCCGGCACGACACCTTTGGCAACGTGACGCACGAGACGGTCTACACCGGTTATGGGACGGACAACACCTGGGCCACGGCCAACCCCGGCACCACGAGGACGGACTATGACTCGACTCATCACACCTTCCCCACCCAGGTGACGGGGCCGGCCGTGGGCACCTACACGCTGACGGAGACGCGGGAGTACTACGGGGTCTACGAGAACGGCGGCGGCGGCGAGGGCCTGCCGGGCCAACTGAAGCGGGTGCGGGACGTCAACAATGACGACGACACCTGGTACCAATACGATGGCTTTGGCCGGCTGCGCTACCAGTGGCGCCCGGGGGAAACGCACTGGAACACAGACCAGGCCGGAGTGGCCTACGAGTACAACGACACGACCCGGCGGCTGTACACCCGCCAGCGCGACGATACGGGCAGCAGCCCAACCTACCTGGAGAGCTGGCAGTTCTACGACGGCCTGGGGCGGCCTGTCCAGAGCCAGAGCGAAGGCCGGACCGGCGGCGAGATCATCCTCGCCGACACCCACTACAACGCGCAGCGCCTGCCGGAGAAGGCGACCGTGCCGCAATACTGGCCTGCTTCCGGCGGCGCCTTCCAGCTTGAGCACTGGAACGGCAGCTATCCAGGGACGGCCACAACCTACGATGCCCTGGGCCGGCCCACCCTGGTGACGAACCCCGACGTGACGAGCGTGGAGCACGCCTACGACTATCTGGCCGCCTACGGCTGGCGGACCCGCACCTGGGACGAGAACGACCACCTGACGGTGCGCTACAGCGACCCCTTTGGCCGGCTGGTGCGGGTGCACGAGGTCAAGTCCATCAACCCGCTGGTGTACTATGCCACCGAGTACGTATACGACGAGCGGGACAACCTGGTGGCGGTGTACGACGCCAACGCCCACGATGCCCAGGGCAACCGCCTGCCCACAGTGCCCTACACGACGACTATGGAGTACGACATGCTGGGGCGCAAGACGGCGATGGACGACCCGGACATGGGCGAGTGGATCTACGGCTATGATGCCGTGGGGAACCTGACCGGCCAGAAGGACGCCAACCTCCACACCATTTCGTTCGCCTACGACGCCCTGAACCGGCTGACGCTGAAGGACCTGCCCGGTGGGACCGACGTGAACTACTCCTACGATAGTGGAACCAACGGCGCAGGCCGCCGCACCTCGATGAGCGATGGCTCCGGCTCCACGACCTGGACCTACGACGACCGGGGGCGGGTGACCCAGGAGAGCAAGGTTATCAGCGGCAGCGGAACCTTCGTCACCCAGTGGGGCTACGACGCTGCAGACCGGGTGAAGTGGATGAAATACCCCGGCGGCCATGGCGGGCAAGTGGGCGAGCAGGTCAACACCACCTACAACGCCGCCGGCTGGGTGAACAGCGTAGCCGGCACCGGCACCTATGTGGGCGCGACCACCTACGATGCGTTGGGCCAGTTCACGCGCATGACCTTCGGCAACGGTAAGGAGACGCGACGCATCTACCGCAGCGACAACTACCGCCTGCAGCGCATCGAGAGCGGCGGGGCGAGTGACGCCAACCACCAGTATCTGGCCTATTCTTACGATTCGGTGGGCAACGTGGCGCACATCGAGGACTGGAACGCCGGCTCCCCGGCGCCGCAAGCCCAGGTCTTTACCCACGACGCCCTGGACCGGCTGCTGAGTGCCTCGGCCACCGGTGGGACACCCAACCAGGGGCAGTACAGCGAGACCTACACCTACGACGCCATCGGCAACCTGACGAGCAAGGCCGGCGTGGAGTACAAGTACCAGGACGCCGACCACAGACACGCCGTGACCCACCTGGATGGGGTGCAGAAGTACTGGTACGACGCCAATGGCAACATGACCACCCGCAAGGTGGGCAGCGACACCTACACCCACACCTGGGACAATGAGAACCGGCTGACGCAGGTCAAGAAGAACGGCAGCACCGTGGCCACCTTCGTCTACGACGGCGACGGCGTGCGGGTGAAGGGCACTGTCAACAGTGTGACCACCGCCTACGCGGGCAGCCATTTCGAGTGGACCGGCAGCACCAGCACGATGAAAAAGTACTACTACGCCGGGGGCCAACGGGTGGCGATGCGCCAGGGCAGCAGCACGGTGTACTGGCTGCTGGGCGACCACCTGGGCAGCACCGCCCTGACGGCCAACAGCAGCGGCGGCAAAGTGGCCGAGTTGCGCTACAAGGCCTGGGGCGAGACGCGCTACACCTACGAGACGACGCCGACCAGCTTCCGCTACACCGGCCAACGCCAGGAAGAGAGCCTGGGCATCTACCTGATGGGGGCGCGGTGGTATGATCCTTATATTAGCCGGTGGATCAGCCCGGACACCATCGTGTCGGGCGTGACCGGTGGAAGTGGTGGCGCGCTCGGGACGCTGGACTATGATGACCAGGTGCGCCTAACCCCACTGACAGTGGGTTTCCATGAGACGCGGTTCCTCTCAGTGGTCGGTGAGGAGAATCGTGAGGTTGCGGCCACGGGCTTCTGGTTCCAGCGCAGTGAAGGCGAGAAGGGCGAGTCAAAGTACCAGTGGGGTCCGTCCAATGCACAAGCGCTCAACAGATATTCTTATTGCCTTGGTAATCCCCTGCGATACGCAGATCCAAACGGGCACGCTGGAGAACCGCCAGAATGGTTGCAGGACCTCATCGTGATATGGAGAAATCCTCCAAGTTGGGTGAGAGACCTCCTGTTTGTAGTCGGTAGAGGGACACGAATCATTCAAATCAATGGCCCTCATCAAGGTGCGGAGTTCTGGCACGTCAATTCTGACTTGAGGATGCTTCAGGGACTTGATCATGCGAACCTTGAGTCTTGTTTCCAAAAACTCACTCTGGTCGAAGCATATCTACAGTCTGCAATTACTACACTCGCCGAGGCTGAATGGCTTGCGATTCTTGAGAGGATTCCAGTGATAATTGTGCCCGAATTCTTGATAGATCCTGAATACTGGCTCAAACAGTGGTATCCTGAGCTGTTTGAGGAAACTCAGTCTTGAAAGGGAGTAATGCGGTTAGGCATCAGGTCTCCCGTGGGCCTGCCAAGCCCAGAAAGTGTGTCTCGAATATGACCATTCGGTTTCCTTCAAAGCAAGAGAAACCATGGGTTATTCAGCTTCGACCCATAGAGGATTCTGTCATCGCTGAGATTCCGCCTCCACCGTCTATGCGGAGAGACTATCGAGCAGTGTATATTGATCTTCTTGATCACATTCTGCAGGATTATGAGATAGTGGCACTCAGCCAAACGATTGATAAAAGACAGTGGGGAGAGGAAGTACCTGACCAAGAAAAGTACATAGGTGCGCTGAGTCAAAGACACTCTGTGCAGGCCATGATCACGGCCAGCTATGGCAAGGTTGAGCCGCCAGGGCCAACAAGCTGCTGCTTCGTCGTGCACGTTGTGGGACACCCTAATCGCACTCTGTTGGAAGAACTTCTCGAATTTGGGATGACTGCCCTACCCCATATTATGTATGGCTTAAGAAGTATGCCGGAGTCCTGGCCGCTTGAGATGCTTTCGTGGAACGCAGCATTTGTCGACTGGTTTCGACTGAAGGCAACTGACACCGTCCTCATTAAGTTGATAGAGCAAAGCGGTCTCCTGTTGTGGACAGCTGATAGAAACTTGTCATTCGGCTTATCACAAGCCAGTGGAATGGACAGAATCTTACCATATATTGAAGATGTGGCGCAAAGATGGGGACTACGAGCAGTTGTTGAGTGGATGGGGAAAACTATCCAACTGTAGGGACGGCTAGGTGTGCCGCCGTTGGGAACCGTGGCAATCGTCGGAAGTATCGTATTTGACTTGGCGCTAGGAATCCGCTTTGGACCATAGCCTCGCTAGCCAAAGCGATCAGTTTTGAGAAGGTTCTTACAGAACTGCAGGTACTCGATTTCAAGGTGCGCCAGCGGATGCAAGGAGGCTACTGGTGAGCGCAAGTCAATTCAGTGGAACTACCCAGGGAAGCATAGTAGCGCTGATTCTGATGCTCACGGGGATAATCCTGATTCGAACCGGGTGGGCAGCCTTTCGTGATCCAAGCCATACTAAGTTTTGGACTGACATCACCGGCCTTTGGCTGACAAAGCGACTATGGGGTAGGACAGCGGCAGAGGAACTCGAACACCGACTCGGTGAAATCCCACGTATAATGCGAAAGGGCAAAGAGGGCACGCCCTCGGAGTCTTTTTTGTGATGGCAGCTACTGTTGAACTGATATTGCTTGTTCTTCGAGTCGGATAGCTTGGCGAGCCTTGCCCGTGTGCAGGCCTGCGCTGACGTCCGGGACAGAGACTGGCGTCCGGGTGACGTGGCAATCTTGATACGGTTTGAGAAGGCTGCCATACTCGCTTTGCCCAACAGGAAGCGGGAGAGGCACCCAGAGAGTACCCGGGCGGCGCCCGCGGCCGTCTTCCGTTTTCTTCTTCCATGGGCTACCCCTCCTCTGGCGCCGTGTTGTGATTCAGCACCCAGTACATCCGGTCCACCAGGCTCAGGCGCACCTCGATATCCAAGTCAGGCTCAGCCAACTGCCCCGCCAGCTCCAGGATCCGCTCTCGCTCGCCGTCACATAGAGACTCGCCACTGTTGCTCTCGTCTGCCGTTGCTCCGGGAGGGACAGTATCGAGTCGTTGTTCGACCCGCTCACATGGCGGCGTAGTCATCCTCGGCTATGGTGGAGTCGTGGATGCGGGGGTAGATGGACGAGCGAGGAGGGTCCACCGACCCACCACTCCCTGGTTGGCTTTGGGCAGGTGGACGAGACCTTGAGCGGCGTCGATCGCCGGGCCGTGACCTGGTTCGACAACACCACCAACGGCGGCAGCTTTAGCTACGATAACAACGGCAACATGACCAGCCGCCGGCTCAAGAGCGTTGACCCGACCTACGCGCAGACCTGGGACTATGACAACCGCCTGCAATCGGTCACGGCCAACGAACAGACGACGACGTTCACCTACGACGGCAACGGGGCGCTGGTCAAGAAGGTGGCCGGCGGCGTGACCACGGTGTACATCGGCAGCTACTACGAGAAGCAGGGCGGCACCGTGGTCAAGTACTACCTCTTTGGCGGCCAGCGGGTGGCCATGAACAAGGGAGGAGTGCTCTACTACCTGGCAGGCGACCACCCTTCGGCTGCGCTCAGGACAGGTCTGGACACCACCAACGTGGTGCTCTGTGGGCAGCCGGCAGGCTGCAGCGGCGTCGCGTTCGGGGGGAAGGTGGCCGAGAGCCGGCACTATCCCTATGGCGCGGAGCGCTGGCCCCTGGACGGCGCCTTCCCGACCGATTACCGCTTCACCGGGCAGCGCTTTGAGGCCGGGCTGGGAATCTATGCGATGGGGGCGCGGTGGCATGGCAGAGGTGGCTGCAGTAGTCAACCCTGCAGTGCTTGAAGGGGCAGGCGCATTGGTGCACGGTGCTCAGACCGTCATCCATGCACACGAGTCGTAGATGCTGCAAGAGCCGTGGCACCGGCACAGGCGGTTGGTGTGCAAGGCCGCAGACGAGCTGTTGGACGCGGCAACCCGTGCAGCCTACACCCCGTAAGACTCTACGCCGGACGCGGCGCTTGCCTTGCGCCGCGACTTCAGGTATAATTGCCCCTATGCAAACGGCATCCAGCCCGCGTCCTGAAGCCCGGCGTCAATCGGTTCTCGGTGAAATCGTCGAGACGCTGCTGTTCACGCTGCTGATCTACGTGGTCATCCGCACCTTCCTCTTCGAGAACTATCGGGTGCTCGGCAGCAGTATGGAACCCACACTGCAGAACAACCAATTCCTGGTGGTAAACAGGCTGGACTACCGCCTGCGCCGTCCACAACGCGGGGACATCATCGTGTTTCAGGATCCCCAGTCCGCCGACCGCAAGCTTATCAAGCGCGTGATTGCGCTGCCGGGCGAGACCATCGAGGTCATGAGCGGCCAGGTGCTCATCGACGGCCAGGCACTGGACGAACCCTACATCACCAGCCCGGGCCGCTACAGTTTCGCCCCGGTTCTGCTTCCTGAAGGCGAGTATTACGTGCTGGGCGACAACCGTAACAACTCGAGCGATTCTCACATGTGGGGCAACCTGCCCCGCGACAATATCGTGGGCAAGGCCTGGCTGAGGTATTGGCCTCCCAGCGCGTGGGGCCTGATCCAGCACGAGTCGTACGGCAATGGGCTCTAGCTCGGGGAGACACCTGACCTGGGAGCCGATCGTTCGTGCAATTCGTGGCACCCTGATCCGCAGGCCGAGGGTCGTCTATGCCGCTTTCTGAGGAATCGATCCGAGACGTGGTCCTCCGGGTTGTACTGCGGACGCTGGGACCCGACGGGGTTGCGGCGCAGCCGCAGCCTCCGCCCAGCGCTGCCGCCTCCCGGCCGGCGGTCACCGAGGCCGACGTACTGGCAGTGCCCGCCGGAGGGAAACTCACCGTGCCGGCCGGCGCGGTGGTGACCCCCCTGGCCGTGGATGCGGCCCGCGACCGCCGTGTGGAGATGGTGCGGCAGCCGGCGGGCAGCGGTCGCAGCCCCGCTGTCCCGGGCAGGGCCGCGCAGGAACCAAAGGCATCGACTGCCGCCCCCGGCACGGCGCGCACGGTGGCCCTGGGCGCCGACCACGGCGGCCTGGCCCTGAAAGAGGAGTTGAAAAGCACCCTGGGGGAGATGGGCTACGCCGTGGTAGATTGTGGTACCAACAGCAGCGCGGCAGTGGACTATCCCGATTTCGCCTACGAGGTCGCCTTGCTGGTGGCCGAGGGGCGCGCCTGGCGCGGGATCGTCGTGGACGGCGCCGGAATCGGTTCGTGCATGGCGGCCAACAAGGTGCCCGGCATTCGGGCGGCGATGTGCTACGACCACGCCACGGCCGTCAACTCGCGGGAGCACAACGACGCCAACGTATTGACGTTGGGCGGGACGCTCATCGGCGCCAACCTGGCGCGGCAGATCGTCAAGGTCTGGCTGGAGACCGAATTTGGAGGCGGCCGCCACGCGCGCCGCGTGGACAAGATCATGGCCATCGAACGCCGGTTCTCGAAGCGCTGAGAGCGAGTTCGTCGTAGCGACGAAAGTCGCTACGACGAGGCGTACCTGAAAGGGGTCACGTGCAACTGGACAGCGCCAGCGTCGAACGACTAATAGAACTGATCACCAAGCAGGTGCTGGTCGTCCTGCGGGAGGAGGAGGCCAGCGCCCAGGCGGGCGCCGCGGCCGGGCCCTGCTCCGATTGCGCCGGGCAGTGCCTCAGCCGCTGCACGGACAAGGTGCAGCAGGTGGTGAGCGCCGGCGCTTCGCGGCTGACGTCCACACTGGGCAGCGGCGACGTTGGCCCGGAGGTCGCAGCCATGATCGACCATACCCTGCTCAAGCCCGACGCTACCCAGGACCAGATTGCCCAATTGTGCTTCGAAGCGCGCAAGTACGGCTTTGCGGCGGTGTGCGTCAACCCGACGCACGTCAAGCTGTGCGCGCAGTTGCTGAAGGGGTCGCCGGTCCACGTGTGCACGGTGGTCGGCTTTCCGCTGGGCGCCACCCCGCCCGAGGTCAAGGCCTACGAGGCGCAGCAGGCCATCGACGACGGCGCGACCGAGGTGGACATGGTGATCAACATCGGCGCAGTTAAATCGAAGGACTATGCCCTGGTGGAGCGTGACATTGCCACGGTGGCCCGCACCAGCCACACCGGGGGCGCGATGCTGAAGGTGATCATCGAGGCGGCGTTGCTGAGCGACGAGGAGAAGGTCATCGCCTGCCAGCTCTCCAAGGCGGCGGGTGCGGATTATGTCAAAACAAGCACCGGCTTTGGCCCGGGGGGCGCCACCTCCCACGACGTGGAGCTGATGCGCCGCACCGTGGGGCCAGAGATGGGCATCAAGGCCGCGGGGGGAATCCGCACCTACGACGACGCAAGGGCCATGATCGCCGCAGGCGCCACGCGCATCGGCGCCAGTGCCGGGGTCAAGATCCTGCAGCAGGCAGCGCATGCTGCTTGACCTGTCATTCTTAGGAGCAAAGCGACGAAGAATCTCTGGCGCGCAAACGAGATCCTTCGGTCCGTTCGGTCGCTCAGGATGACAAGCAGGGAGTCAGGAGGAAGAGGATTGAGCGTAGATCTGCGTTGTTACGTGTTTCTGGATAGCTTGCAGCCGCAGATGGCGGCCTTTATCGGTTCGACGGCGAGGGGCTTCCTACCCCTGGCCGGCGATGCCTCGCTGTGGGTCGAGATCTCGCCCGGCATTGAGATCAATCGCATCACCGACGTGGCGCTCAAAGCGACCAAGGTGCGGCCGGCGCTGCAGGTGGTCGAGCGGCTCTACGGCGTGCTCGAGGTCCACTCTTCCGAACAGGCCGAGGTGCGGGCCGCGGGCGCGGCCATTCTTGCCGCGCTGGGCGTGCGGCCGGAAGAGCGCTGGAAACCCAGGATCCTGTCCAGCCAGGTCATCCGCCGCGTCGACGCCCACCAGACGCAGCTCATCAACCGCAACCGCGACGGCATGATGCTCATCGCCGACCAGACGCTGTACGTCATGGAGGTCGAGCCGGCGGCCTACGCGGCGCTGGCTGCCAACGAGGCGGAAAAGGCGGCGGACATCAACATCGTGGACGTGCGGCCCTTTGGCAGCTTTGGCCGCGTCTACCTGGGGGGCGAGGAACGCGACATCATGGCCGGCTACACCGCCGCCGTCAAGGCGATCGAAGACATTGCCGGGCGGGCGATCGAGGCGCGACAAAAGGACTGACGGCCGGTGTCAAGCGTCAGGCGTGAGGCGTGGAGCGGTGAACGTCGGACGGCGAGCGTGCCGGCGGCAGTTGTAGATCGTCAATTGTGAATCGAAGGAGGGGAGTACACACATGGCAGAAGCTTTGGGCATGATCGAGACACGGGGCTTTGCGGCGGTGGTCGAGGCGGCCGACGCGATGGTCAAGGCCGCCAAGGTGGAACTGGTGAGCTATGAAAAGATCGGCGGGGGCTATTGCACGGCCATAGTGCGCGGCGACGTCGCGGCTTGCAAGGCCGCGGTGGAGGCCGGCGTGCGCGGCGCGGAAAAGGTGGGCGAGGTGGTGTCGGTGCACGTCATCCCGCGGCCGCACATCAACCTCGAACTGGTCTTGCCCCTGGGCCGCCGCGACATGGCGCTCAAGGAGCTGGGCGAATAGCAGCCGAGTCGGCCCAAGACTTTATTCCACAACCTCACTTGCGGGATTGTCATTCTGAGCGACCGCAGGGAGCGAGGAATCTCACCGAAGCCACGAGAACCTGCTGCCGCCAGGCGAGATCCTTCGTCGCTTCTCTCCTCAGGATGACAAGTCAGGTTGCTGTATTCGGCGGTCTTGAAGAAGCGCAGCGATGCAAGTGGTGCCTGGGCTGCACTGGGTGGAAAGCATCTGGGATGCCAAAGTCTACCTGTGGATTGACGGGGAGCGAGTGACCGTCGTCGATGCCGCCATGCCCGGCCGGGCGGGGCAGGTGTTGGCCCACGTTGCACGGCTGGGGTACCGGCCCGAGGCTGTGGCCGAAATCTGGCTCACACACGGCGACGTGGACCACATGGGCAGCGTGGCCGCGCTCAAGGCCCGCTGCGGAGCGCGGCTGGTGGTGCACCGCGCCGATGTGCCGTTGGTGGAAGGCTTGGCCGCGCGTGAATTGGGGCCGGTTCCCTTCCACGGCGCCTTGCAGCGACTGGTGAACTGGGGCATCCCCAACCTGTTGCACTACCGGCCGGCCAAGGTGGATCGTGCGCTGGAGGACGGCGACCGGCTCGGAGCCTGGCAGGCGGTTCACGTGCCGGGGCATACGTCCGGCAGCCTGTGCTACTACCACGCCGAGCGCAGGATCGTCCTGGTGGGCGACGCGATCAACCACCGGCGGGGCAGGCTGGGCCCGCCGCCGCGCGGCTTTTCGCCCGGCATGGCCCCCGGGCCTCTGGGCCGCCAGGGCAGCCAGGGCAACCAGGCATTCGCTTCGATCGCCA
>Ga0315286_10005361_pt1 | contig 12383 bp, 14 predicted proteins | sample YL17G10_0_MG_FD_205038 | JGI IMG/M metagenome (GOLD analysis project Ga0315286, IMG submission 205038) | Sediment microbial communities from Yellowstone Lake, YNP, Wyoming, USA - YL17G10_0 | ecosystem: Environmental > Aquatic > Freshwater > Lake > Sediment | place: USA: Wyoming | collected... | reverse complement strand
TGGTCGACCGCACGAGGCTCTGCTTCGAGGCGATCAGGAGGCTCGCCGACGACTTCTCATGCTGGCAGCATAAAGCGAGGACCGGCAGGCCGCCGGTCGAGGAGCGCACGCTCCTCATCGCGTTCCTTGTCAGGCAGCACTTCAACGCGACGTTCAGGAACACTGAAGGCATCCTTCGACACCTCTCAGAGTACTTCGAGATCGAAGCTGTTCCTGATCACACGAGCCTCTCCAGGAAGAACAAGTGCAGGCGATGGCTGACAGTCTGGAGGCGCTTCCATTCGCACGTCCTCTCGTTGCTTCCGAAGCGGAAGGCCGTCGTCGCGACGGACGCGACGGGCTTCAGCGGGCGCAATGACACCTGGAGGGAGACGGACTACGGCATCCGAGCGATACAGGACTGGGTGAAGGTGCACGCGGCGATCGAGGTCGACGGATTCTTCGTGCTCAGCTACTCGCTGAGCAGGTCGAAGGTGCACGATAGTCGAAGGTTCGGACGCGTCTGGGACGCGCTCCCCGAGAACATACTCCCCGTGCGAAGCCTCGCCGACGCAGCGTACACCGGCGAGGCTTGCCTGCAGGCCGCGCTGCGACACGGGGCGACGCCGATTCACGGGATCAAGAAGAACGCGAGGTTCTTCAAGCATCCCGAGACGGCGTACGAGAGGATGGTGAACTTCGCAGTGCACTGGCCGAACCGATACGCGGCGATGTACGGGAAGCGCAATCACGCCGAAAGCGTATTCAGCGCGATAGTCCGATTGTTCGGTCATCGGCTGAGATGCAGGTCCAAAATAGGCAGGATGAACGAGGTTCAGGCGAAGCTGTCGATGTACAACGTTTCATTACTGGCTAAGATGAACGTGCTATGACATCACGCGGTTAGTTTTGCACCAGAGCCAACATATGATGATTATTGTGAATAACGCATAAAATGCATTATTGGTTTTCATTTTATCTGCTAATTCAGATTGTCATTGTAGGATGATATATGCTTTGGTACATTTTTTTTACAGAATCGAAATAAAAGAAAGTTTTTTCAATTTACTCGTTTCTTGATTCTATAAGTATTATTTCGAAAGTGAATTCGCACTTTCTAAGCCAGTATCTCCCCGGAAAAGTTCAATCAGTTGGGATTGAGGGTAAACCCCTTTCAAGGCTTTTTCTCGATTGCTCCTCCCGACTCTACTGAGTTTGCTTCTTATAGAAATAAAGGGATTTCAATAAGTGGGAGGAGAGCAATGGATTCTGACAAAGAGGGTCGCATCGAGGCGACAGTACTCGTTATTGCTATCGGTCTGATTGTCATTCTGATACTCCCGAGCATTCCGCCGACGTCTATTGGTACGGCAGAACTGACGGACCTTATGCTTCATCCGGATGAATATCAAGGCAGGAAGTTGGTTTTGCAGGGGAAGATTGCGACATGGGACCTCAGATCCTATTTTGATGTGTATTTCAGTCCTCAAGTCTTTGGTGGCGGCCTTGGGTACTGGACAAAAGTGTATGAAACCAGGGATAGATATGCTATCCCCTGGGTCGAATCTCACGGTTGGGGATGGTTCGAGCTGCGCGATCAGGACCAACCATCGATGCAGAGCGATGCGCTGACCCAATTATACATACATTCAGATGACCACACCGGAGATGGTTTCTTCTCAATCAATCAGACCGTCTTAGTATCAGGCACCTTGATGAAGGGCGTCGTGCCAGGTATGGATCCATTTTTCAGTTTCGGTCTGTACGGCTCATATTGGTTTTTCGAAGCAAACCAGATATGGGCGCAATAGACTCTGTATGCAATCGATAAGGCTTTTTCCTGATTGCGATAAGATTGACTTTACGGTCAGGATACAATATGCGCCCGTATCATCCGGTCTGACCTGCATTTAAGTTGCCAATGATAAAGAAGAACCATTCGCACAATATGATTATTAGCGCAATCAATTTCATCCGTACACTCAATTTCCACTTATACGATAAGAGAAGGCAGACACAGGGTGTAACCACCCATACAATCATCCAAATGATTAAGAGGATTTGCGGTGGACCCACCCATAACCCCAACCATATATCCAGAAATACCCCGAGCCGTGAAAGTATGACCGGTATGAGATAAATGAGAACGGATAGTATCAGAGAAGCGACTACGAACATCTTCTTCTGCTCGATTCTCCATGTCATTTCCATTCCCTCGACCAGTCATCCCCTCGTCAGGAGATAAGTTTTCTCCCGAGGCAGGAGATAAGTCTTCCTGATTATTGATTTCCTGTGAACGCGGCGGGCGAGAGAGGACTCGACCGACTTCTCGAGGTCCGCCCGCTCCGAGTAGTTAAGCGGCTCATTCACTTCATCCCATATCGCTCCGGGCGGGACAAAGGGTTTGTCGTTGGTTGACTTGAATGTTCTCATCCGTGAGGACTGAAATCAATCGTCTTCATTACCTTGCATATAGCTTGCCATAGGCATCGTTCGATCACCTTATCGAGGTATTTCCTCCTGATACCCGTATTCGTGCGCTAGATCGCTTTCTACGGGGTGCAGACAACGCATTCCGGGGGCAATTCCTTTCGGCGGATCAAGGTTTAAGGCTTTCTGACGGTCTGCAGGACGGGAATTATCGGCAACGCACAGTATAGAACCCTATCCCGGGGATCGATGCGGTGATCCTGCACACGAATTGGGAGAGAAAGCAGGACGAACTCATCAAAATCATCCGAGAGAACAGAGAAAAGAAGCAAGCTTCCCCGAGTGAGGGCAATGGAAAGCCCGACTCTCATTCCGTATAATCCCGTATCCCGCCCCGTATAATCTCCCGTATAATTCGGAGAAATCAAAGTTGCCGTATAATCCCGTACCCGCCCCGTATCAATCCCGTATAATTGACGCATCTAAACTATACGGGCCCGTATTCCTCCCGTATAATCCCGTATGTTTCCCGTGTTCCGACTCTCTTTCCGATGCTCAAGATTATACGGGCCCGTATCCCCCCGTATCCCCGAGTATCGGAAATGACATCAAAACGGGGGATATGACGCCAAATCGACTCGGAAATTTGGTTCGAAGGGTAAGAGAGGAGCCCGAGCAAGAATCAACAGTTGACCGAGCGCTTTCCTGAGAAATCGAGTCTTGAAATAAGAAAAGAAATCCGTCATGAAAAAGCAGTGAGGAACTGCGAAGAAACCTTTGAAATGCGAATTTAGGAAGAAACGGCGAAAGAGGAATATTCTCGTATCGGAAGACGGGTCAGAAAAGCAAAAGAGAAACCCGGGCTCAGAACGAAGGGTTAACCGGGTCGCCTACGAGCGCCCTAGGGGAGGATTTCTCCCGCTCCGAGACCGACATCGTTTCCTTTCCCCTAACAGGACGAAGTCGACTCCAAAGGAGCGAAGACTTCGACAGGAATATCTCCGAGATCCTTCCGATTTTCCTTATCGGAGGGTGATGAATCAAGGGGGTATCTCTCGTGCTGTTAGCGCGTCTCTCAAGGCCCGCTCCGCAACCCCATTTTCGGCGAAAAAGCACTAGCGTTACTCACATATGGGGGGACAGCCAGTAAGCCTAAAGTAAGCCTAAATTCACCAATAATATTATCCCCTAGGACCCCCTAATAAGCTCGCATGGAGAGCGCGCCGAGCAGGGAAAGACTCATTGCCGTCGATAGGAGAGCAGGCGATATCGAAATGGCTCTGTGCCGCATCAGGAACGAAGGCTCGAAAGACGACAGACACGGTGAGGAGATTCGATTGTCATTCTCTCTTGAAGTCCATGAGAAAGCCGCGTTGGCAAAGAGATCAGGCGACCTCCACCCACTGAGAATTCGCATCAGAGATGGTGCATACCCGCTCTGCGGAGCCGTCAATGGCTTTCTGGGCATTGCGTATGACCCCTGCTACCAGGGATACTTGGGGGGTTTCTGATATCAGATAGCAAAGAAGGGGCGGTGAAACCGTCGGAGAAGTACCGCAGGAATCAGCAACTCGTCTTGAAGAAGAGACGCGACACTGTCAATAAGATGCTCTCGGTCTTTGAGAAGAGTATGACCCCTTCGAATCCTCCCGAGGCGGTCGTCTCAAATAATAGGAAGGAAGGAGGAATTGATCGGAATCTGTCCTCGGAGGATAGGGCCGATAGGATCGAGTGGAGCAAGTTTTCGACGCAGGATACACGAGGTTTCCTCCGCACGTTGGGGTCGGAGGAGAGGCGCGAGTTCATCGGAGGAATGGCGCGTTTAGCGAAGGAAGGGATTCAAGAGCGCGCCGAAATCGACAAACTTCTGGGAGAAGCTGAGTTATATGCAAGATTAGGGGGTGCCTTAAGCCAATATATGGAGGCAAGAGGGACGTCCAATATCCCGCAGCGGACCTACGAGGCCTCCGAAGGGCAGAATGTGGCGCCGGTAACGCCTGAGGTGACGGTTTCTGTGGCGGATGTGACGCCTAGATTCTCGCAAAAGAGCCACGATGTGACGGTTGTAGCGTCTGAGGTGACGGCTGTAACGCCTCCGAGTGTCCTAGTGCGCGCGAAGAGGGGCGAAGACGGCCTCTATCACTGCCGGGAGTGCGATTATGTGACGGATCGGGCGGGGACTCTGCGCATGCACCGGTTCAGAAAGCACCCGAAGGATAGGATGTGACGGCGCATGAAGTGCTTTTACCCAAGGGCAGGAGATTGAAGAGAGGAGATATCGTCGAAGTCGAGCCGGTGCAGCCGTGATTCACCTAATGACAAGCAGGAGGGATGGGATGATAAGCGGAAAGGAAGGAAAAACGCAGAGCAAGCAGGCGAGGATCGGTATGGATGTCGATTCGCTAGTGAGCGACCTCAAGGAGATCGGGGTTCCGTTCACGGATGCCGAATATCTGAAGGATGCAAAGCCGGCGAGCATCATCATCTCCGGGATCTACTCGCCCAAAATAGGCCGTTATCCGATTACGAGGCTCGATAGAAACGCGAACGGCGGGGATTCCATCGCACTGCCAATAGTCGAGGATGCCTCCTATTTCGACGACATCGACGGACAAATGACGGGAGAAATCGAGCATTTGGGGACGGACGCCCTCGCCTGGTACTGCCCGTTCCACAGGTTCGCGCAGAAAAGCTGGGGAATATGCATCCCCGATACGTCCGTGAACTACCTGGCCCTCAAAATCTTCAACGATCCTCAGACGAGACTGCCGAAGATAGCCGTGGCGGATCCGCTCTCCTACGCCTTGGCGTTCAGACTGCTCTTCCTGCATGAGTTCTTTCACTTCGCGACAGAGATATCCGCCTCCGCCATTGAATTCATCAAGGGGGCTCCCTGCTACGAGGATTACTCTGTGAAGGAGTACTGTCGGCCTGTCGACTATGACGAGCCTATCGAGGAGGCACTCGCCAACGCCTTCGCCTTCAGGGGAACGATGAAGGAGATTACACTCAGGGCGAGAAAAGGGCGGTTCGACCCTCACATTGATACGCGATCCGCGAAAATGCTTCCGAATTCCCCTGCATGGCAGAAGAATGCGATCGGCAATATGAAAGCATTCATGAGCAGCCAGCCGTCCGGATATTCCTCATTCCCGGAATATCTCGTTCCGGATGCCTTTTCTGCCGGCGCCGGGAGGCTTGCCGCCGCGATCGACCAGCGGAGCAGGCCTCGCAAGGAGCCTCAGCTGCTGGCGTTGTTATTCGATTGCCATCAGAGACATGTCTTCTACGAGGATGTCCCGGTGCATCTCGTAAGGGCGATAGGGCGATCGGATGTGAGCCAGGAAATCGATATACGGATGCCATCAACGAGGAAATGGGAAAACGAAAGCGGAGATTGAATTTCGGTCTTTCGCTCAGAACGCATGCAGCTCATTTCGACTTGCCAGGCGCTTTCGGTTCTCTATCTGAAGATGCGATCTTCTTTCTTCCTTCGTCCGTTACCATCCATTGATTTTGTCTGCCGACGCGCTTGCCTCTTATCGATTGCTCCGCAAGCAATTTGTAGAGATGAACCTGGGCGGTGTTCCAAGAAACGGAGAGTTCCTTAGCCACCATCTCCGTCGTCACGGGCCAATCCTCCCTCTTAAGGAACCTCAGTATCCTGAGGTCTATCTGCTCTCTCATTTATGACATCTCCTAATCGGATATGATGAGAGCATGGCGAAAGGAAAAATTAAACCTTTCTCTTATGATTGGTCATATGTCTGAATATAACGACATGTCATGCAGAAACGGAAATTATGGAATCGTGGAGGAAACGAATCAGTAAGGGCGACAAAGGATGGAAGTGCGAATCCGATGATGATTGAGCTATTCATATGCCCAGCAGAGGACAAGATCGTGCGAGGAACCGACATCATCTATTCCCCCGGAACAGAGAATCCGGAGAGGCTCACCGGCAGGTGCTCCCTCTGCAGCGCGGCCGTCGAGAAGCCGGTGAGCCGACTCCTTTCAGGCATCAAGAGCCGTTATCCGAAGGTGAACGCCGAGGACCCGCGCCCGACGCATATCAAACCTGAGGTGACGTCTTCTGCTGCGGAGAGGAAGGCGGAGCAAATCAAGCCAGACGAGAAAGTGTACAGACTGGTATTCCCTCCTCGAAGTCGGGAATCCGAAGAAATCCAACGGAAGATCGACGAGAAGGAGAACCGTTACGAGAAATATCTCGACGATCTCGCCGAGAACGACCCGGACGCCTTCCGTGAAAAGAGTGTGGATTTCTACGACATCGCCGCACTCATCAGCGAGCAGGAATTGGTTGAGTACGACGCATTCATGAGGAAGCGCCATGAATTAATGGCTAGTCCTACCCTCGTGGAAGTCAAGGAGCGATGAATTTCAACTCAGAAAGTCAAAGAGTTATACCCAGAGCATAACGACCTGAATGACACGCGCCGACAGACCAGATCGGATACACCGCTGACTGCGATATGTCCCAATTCTTCTGTGATTTGCGAGAGCAAAATCACTCCAGAATTGATTTCCGAAGGAAATGTTAAATGACCTGAACAGTTTTGCAGTGTTCAAATTGGTCTGGAAGCCCATGCAAGCATGGGAGCATTTCACTCAAGAAAACGCCTAAGTCGACCTGTCCGATCTCGCGGAGGTATCGCGACATCCTAAGTATTTCGATTTCTCCTAAAGTTAATAATAATTTTGTCAACCTGAAATCATTACTTTATTTTTGCTGGAAGTGGTGGACCACTAATTATCAGCGATATTGTCTCATCAGAATTTATTCTCTTCTGAACGTAAAATACAAAATACCAAGTATCAGCATGGGGGAGTGTTTTAATTTCTTGGTTGAAAGTCGAATCATCAAAGCCAGCAATCCGATTTTCTTTAAGGACAGATAATTTGTCTTCCTGTTTTGTTGGGGCAATTTCAAATGTATCAATGACCTCGACTTTCAGTTTCTTATAGATTGCTGATGGAAGAAGAAATAGCGAAAAGGCAGTACGATAGTGAGTCTTTACCTCTATCTGAATGCTCACATTGGGTACATTTGTACTAAATTCCTTGATAAAGAATTTCTTAGTGCTAACTGGAATGACTGAAGCAGAAATAGGCGTAAACCGAATCTCCCGCTCTTTATTTTCGGTTGTCCTTGATGAACGAATCTCCTTCAAGTCAATAATTCCTTCTCTTAATTTACTCACTTCATTCTTGAGTGTCTCCAATTCATCTCTTATTTTTCGCACTTCTTCTTTATGTGAAACCCAGTCTCGCACTCTTTTCTTGTATACTTTTATCAGAAAGACAGCAATCGGAATTGACAAAAGGGCAATCCATATGACTATGAGAAGCCCAATGCCGAGATAGCCTAACAGAATTGAAAGAGTTGGACCAAGAGCTACTACAATGAGAACAGACCAATGTTTATGAATGAAAGTCCAGAGTAATTCTAACCGATCTTTCTCCCCCACACCCTTATCAGTCATCTTTCAGGGATAGTGAATATGGGTTATTTAGCTGTCTCATAATCCTTATTAGTGCTTGACAACTTGTCAAGGATGGAGGAATTATAAGATATGACGATTGGAATGGTAGATTCTGGGCGGCTCATAGAATTTATGCTGGGCATCATACTAATAATTTTTAGCTTGATATCCTTCAGCGACGATCGTCGAATTCGTGGAATCGTCCTACTCGTCCTTGGAGGTTTCTGCGTCATTGATATGATAATCAACGGAATTATGGTTTTAGAGTAATCTGAAAAGAACCCCTCAATACGCGCTGGAACTCCTTTATGACGGGATATTCGCATTGCGGTCAGTATCCGGATACCCTAGCATCTAAATCGTCATCGGTGAGGAGGTTTCTTCGGGGAGAGTACTAAGAGGGGTTCTCGGACCGTTGCGAGGGATGGAGATCGGGAAAAAGCCTCTATGTTGAAGAGGCCCTCGCAGCATTATGCTGAATCACTTCTCACGATTTCAACTTTCCTCCTTTCCGATCCGGATCCCGTCTAGTAGGGTTTAGCGGACAAGCCCCTATTCGCGGTTCTCCCGCACTATGGCGCTTCGTCCATTGTCACGAACCCGCCCCAATCCTTATCACGCGTTCAGAGTCGCAGCTTTTTCGACGAGGTCCAGTCCATGACTGTCATCCATCTCCCTCCTCGGGAGGATCCAGCATGTGATGGCATGCTGGAGCCATCAGACGCTTTCACATGTTCTAAATAGACGAGGAGCTGCTTTAACATACCATCCTTATCTCCTGACGAAAAAAAAAAGAGATAGGAAGGGGTTTAGGGGGCGTTCTCCCAATTTTCAATTCCCCTTGATTGATTTCCAGCCAGAAATTCGGAATCAAATCCGGCTGGGCCCACCATTCTTCTATCTAGGGATTGAGACAGGAACTTGTCCAACTCTATCCTCATGGATGAGAATCTCTTGCTAGAGGGGATCTTTTCTAATAGCATTCATCCTGCTTGCCTGACAGAATTCTTTATGCACGTCCAGTCCTATGTATAGCATGGTCTCTTGCCTCCATCGTTGTGGCAACTACGATATTGGCGAGGGGCCTCTTCAACACACCAATCCTTATCTCCTGACGGGAGGGTAAAAGGGAGAAAGAGGCTTAGCCCATCGTCAAAGCATTTATCTCGGTCATGTAACATCTTATGCTGATTAATTGCCCAAATACATAGTTCGCTCTTACAAGGATATTGAAGAGATTCCTGAAAACCCTGGAATTTACATAGTCTGGTCTTTGAAGAGTAAGTTTGATGGTCGCCCTCAATATGTTGGGAAGACAAAGCGCGATGTAGTTTCTAGGATGAGCGAGCATGAAGCTAGATTGGATAAAGCAATCCCGACATTTTTTCCATTACCTTGCACAATTGAGTTTCGAAAAGTTGATCGTATTAAAGATCTAGATCAGGAAGAAAAACGACTTATTCACGAATTGAAGCCTCGTGGGAATAAGCAGCACAATAAATGATAAAGGGTTTGAGGGGCTCGTGCCCCCCCTCCTTTCCGTACCTTCCCGAAAAATGCCTCAAGAACAATCAGGAAAAAGCCATGTCGCCTTATGATCGGTTTGCTTCGATTTAACGCATTAATAACCTTTCTTGGGGGAAGGCATTGTTAAATAAAGTATGATTTTCTAGCACCCAGTAGTGACATTTATGTCTGACATATCTAGATGCGAATAAAACTTCTCCGAAATTCGAAATCGTGAGAAGGGTATGGTCCCTATTCGAAAAACTTGTGGGTGGTTCGAATTCTAGAGAGAATTGTGTAATTGCTTCCTTCTGTGATGTGACTGGATACCCTCTTTTCGGATCACAATATCCGCTTCAAAGCCTCCCCATGTTTCTGCCACCATTCACCGTTGTACAGAACTTTTATTCTCTTATTTTCCTCTTTTTCCTCTAAATGTAAATAATAAATCCGAAAAGGAGATTGAGGATCCCATTTTCCTTCGTTGTCTCCTTTCCGTTTTTCATATTTTTAACCGCCCGTGACTACTAGATTTTTCCACTCCGTCGTCAATTGCCAGTCGGTCGCCCATCCATCTCCTCTCCCTACGCCCATCTTCACAACTTTATAGGGAGTTAGGCCAGAAATCGTGAAATCTCTGTACAACCACTTGTGCTGGGCATAGTCGGCATCGTCCCACCTTATCGCATATGAATAGCCATACATGTAGCCCACCGAAGGATCAATTACATACACGGCCGCATAGCTTCTAGTCGGTCTGAGGCTCACGCTGAAAGTGTCGTGCAGTCTAAAGTAGCCCTGTATACGGATTGTGCCGTCGGATTTGACTGTATAGGTCTTGTCACTGAGTCCCATGAAGCCATAAGCGGCGGCTGGAGTGCCATCCCAACCATACGAATCGACATGCCAGATGTTTTCCGAAGACTCCATTCTGTAGAGGTTGGCATAATCGTATGTGAAATATTTGGTGTTCAGATTCACGGTGAAATCTGAGAAGCTGGAATCGACTTGATAACCAATTATATTCACTCCTTCCCACTTCGCATAGAGATTCTTTTCATAAGTCCACTGATCGAGTCTGCCTATCCCAATATAATAATCTTCGTAAGGGGTCAATCCCGAGATTGTTCTGGATCTATAGAGCCAGACATCCTTTGCATAATCAGAGTCGTCCCATCTTATGATATAGGTAGACACACCAAAGACTTGCCCACCTGGGAGAATCGCAAAGGCGGCAACATAGCTTCTATAAGGTCGCTCCTCTGGTACGAAATTATCATTGAGAAGGAACCATCCCTTCAACGAGATTGTCCCATCAGCTTTTGCTTTGAACGTTCTTGACTCAAGTACTCCCATGAATGCAAATCCGTATGCAGAGCTCCCACTCAGATAAGTATCAACACTGTATCCAATGCCTTTATTCATTGTCACCTGCCCAATGTGCATGTACTGTGGGGTAGGATCTTGATAACCATTGGCAAGGTTATACGTCCTTGCTTCCCATCTCAACATCACATAGTTCCTTGCAAATTCCTTCCAGCCATAATAATTATTGGCCAAAGCCAGAGGCTCATACCCTGAGTCGTCGTATTCACCTGGACTGTATCCGAGGCAGATACCGAGACCATGCGCATTCGGGTGTTCTCTGTAATCACTCCAGCTATTTATCATCAAGCCACCCGAACCTGGACCGTAATCAAGCATAAACTGAAGTTGATCAATGGCAGTCGTCAACGCTGGTGGTTTCGGGATAGCACTGTTCTGTTCAATTAAATACGCAAAATGATAAAGATCGATGTATTGCGGATAGCGGAAACGTTCGACCAGGTTCCTACTTTCTTTGATTTTATGCCAATGAGTGTTCAACAATGGGCGCATGTTTTGAGCGAAATTGTCAAGTCTCTGAGCCATAGTTTCCATGTTTGGCAGATAAAGAGCGGACAACGTTCCACGCTTGAAAATCTCGCTGGTTTCCCATTCAGCCTCGTAATCGTCAACGATAATCGTTCCGAGAGTGATTGCGTCCATGAATTTATTGTTACAAAGATCAGTGATGATCGCGTCATAAGGCCATCCGCCCTGTTCATTTGGTAGACCTTTCTCAACCTCTTCCGATCCTACCATTACGGTTCCATAGGACCGAAGTTGATATGCGACTTCGCTGTATTGTGTCAAACACGTGTCGAATCCCAACAAGTCCATCGTCTCGGTTGTCTGAGATTGCACGGTTGTGAGGGCGGTTTGGATTTCTATCGCTGTCAGGCTATCGGAGGATGAATGTTCATCCAAGCAACACCGCTTATAGGCATCTCCGTGATCAAAGAGTGTCAACGCATATTTGATTCCGCCGTGGTTGTTTATTGTCCAGATGACGAAATCGGACAATAGCGTCGGATCACCTGTATTCCGCTCTCCCCAATCGGCGAGCAGTTCTCTGTCTCCCTCCCAAATCCTATATAATCTGACATTGTGATTTGGAGCATCATCCCAGTTGTTGTATACATCGATTAATGCAATTACCTTTACTCCAGGTACAAAAATCGCATTTTCCAATTCGTCCAGAAGGGCGCGCCCTTGAGGGACCATGCCTAGAGTGCGATCAAGGTCGTTATCCGTTGAGATATAGACCATAAATGTCCACTCTATGCCTGGTCCGTCTTCTCCGGCCTCATCCATTGTTGCCACTGTCCGCTCTGTGTCGCCTCCTCCGGCCTCAGCCATTGTTGCCAGGATTCCTGGCAACATCACGAACATGATAGCACATGCAAGCCATTTTCTAACAATTGCAAACATTGCTCATTCCCCCTCCAAAACTCTTAATCAAGTTATCGATATTTAAAGCTTTTACCTTTGCAAAGGAAAGGTGAGAGTCAAACCTCTTGGGCTTGTATGATGATGAAGACTTGCTAATCAGGCCAATGAAGCGTGCGAATTACGAGTATCGAATTCGCAATCTTTCTCAGG
>Ga0315286_10005360_pt1 | contig 12386 bp, 9 predicted proteins | sample YL17G10_0_MG_FD_205038 | JGI IMG/M metagenome (GOLD analysis project Ga0315286, IMG submission 205038) | Sediment microbial communities from Yellowstone Lake, YNP, Wyoming, USA - YL17G10_0 | ecosystem: Environmental > Aquatic > Freshwater > Lake > Sediment | place: USA: Wyoming | collected... | reverse complement strand
GCTTCGAAAGAGTCTTGCGGTCTCCTAGTTTCCAGTGTCTTAACTGTTTTCCTGGCGTCGTCAAAGAACCTCTTTCTTGAAAAAATAGCTTGCTTGAGCCTGTCGCGCCCAACTGGTCCAAGTAACACGCCGTGCTCGATTCCGTCCTCGACGTCGCCCGCAGCATTCTTCGCTTCCTGCAACGCGTTTGCATAAGTTTCAAGCGCGCGCTGCGGACGCAGTTTGCTTTGCAGGGCTTTTTCGATTATGCGAAAGCGCGTGTCGTGGCCGAGGTGGTTGTATTTAGTCATTTTTTCGGCCGTCTTGCCCGCGGCCTCGCCGCCGTGCTGCCGTGCCGTCCGCGCAAGCAAGTCGATTGTCCGCGTTATCTGCGGGGGCGTCTGCGTCTTCAACTCGTCCGCCGCGTGCGTCAACAGCCTTTCGACGTCAGGCAGTTGCGCGTCGGTTTCTATCGCCGCCGTCGTCAATGCAATCAAGTCCTTCGCCTGACCGACGTTAAGACGGTGGGGAACTGCTCTGAACGCCTTCGAGAGCGAAACGAAGACTCCGACGCGGCCGGTTGCAGCGGAGTAGTCCGCGAAAGAAAGGCCGTGCTTTTCCGCGGCGTCATGCATTTTTTCCGCCGCGGCAAAAAGTTCCTTGAAATGCTGGGGCGTCGTTGCCGCACCGGTTTTGAAGCACTCGCTGGCCGCTCCCGCTATTCTCTCGAATTTCTTTGCATCCATCGCAGGCCGCGTGACAAAGTCCAGCGCGGCCTTTACGTGCGCCGGCGTGTTGAAGTTGTGGCTCACCGTCAAGTGGTTGAAGGCGTCAAGCACGGCGTACGCGTCCTGCCAGTCGTTTGCCCGCGTCAGTCTTGCTTCCGCTGTTTCGACCACCTTGGCGAAAGCAGCGGGCGACAACGCGCCTTGCTTGGAGACTCTCGCGGCGAGTTCATCCAGGCGCTCTACCAGCTGGCCGCTTATGATGACTGTGTTTACCGGCAGCGCTTGAAAGGCGGAAACCAGTTTTTCCGCGCCCGCAAGCAGGTCTGCTTTCTCGTCCAGCGAAACCGGCAGCGAGTCAATCTTCGCAACAGTCGTGCTGCTTCTCGAAAAACGCGAAAACAACCTCGCGACGCTGTCACGGTATTGCCCGTACTTTTCCTGCGTGAGAGGCATGAATTAATTCAGGATGCAATTGCTTTAATTCCTGTCACTTGCGCATTCTTTTTATTAATAAGAAGCTCTGGCCGTGTTGTTCAACCCGCGCGTTTCTCGTGAGTTCCTTGAACCTGTTTCTTCCGACCTGCTCCACGTCCTTCTCGGACAGCGACAGCAAGCCGTCTTTCGGCAGCACGGCAAGCAGGCGTTCGAGCGCGTCGCCGGCGGTGCGCGGCCCCAAGTAAAACAAGACGTTGTGGCAAGCGATCACGTGAGGCGGCTTGGTCTGCGGAAGTGCTTCGGCAACGTTGCCCTGAAAGTAGTGCACGTTTGCTGCGTTGACGCCGCTTGCATCCAACTGTCGCCTCGCCAGCTCCAAGTTTTCTTTCGACAAGTCCATCACGTGCATTTCATGCGGCGCGCCGCTTCTCTCCAGAATCTGCTTCAACTCGACGTGTTCGACAGGCAAGTACGGACGCCCGGGCGCGGGTTCAATGTAACGATGAATGTCCTGCCTTCCCTCGAGGTCGGGTTCCGTTAAGTGGTAGCTGTAACCCCCCGGTCCAATGACCCACGCGACGACGTGCTCCTTCCTGCCGCGCAGTTTTTTCTCTATTTCCGCAAAAGAAGCGTGCCTGCCGCTCCTAAGCAGTCCGGAGACTGCGAGCGGCAATTCCTCTCCTGATCTGCCCAGCTTGAATGGCATGGCAACTACTTGGGAAAAGCAAAATAAAAAGAGGCGCGATTAACTCGCGCCGAGCAAGCGGCCGGTTTACTCGCGTCTGGCGATTTTCCTTGCGTAAGTTGCGTAGCGCTCGATTTCTTCCCGCGGCTTGTGCCTCATTTTGTAGAGCGTCTCCAGCTGCCTGTCGAGTTCCGGCAACTGCTCGCTCAAAGGAGTGGGCCGGACGTCAAGCGCCTCGCTCAAGCCCTCCGTAACCGGCAGGTTTTTGTCAAACCCTTTCTCGTGCAGGGAATGCCTCGTTTCCTCGTACCTCTTCAGGGCCTCCAGCACCTCTTCTTTGGCGTGGCCCGGCAGGCCGTGAAACGCTTTTACCGTGTCTTCATCGAAGTAGTGCGCCAGGATTCGCGCGAGCCCCTCGTCACGCATTTTCCTCAGCTCGCGCGGGTCTCGCCACACTCTATTGCGCGAGTCCTCCCAAGCGAGCCCTTCCAACGCCCTGAAACGGTCGATGAAAGTCGTTTTGCCCCGCGGGATCTGCGTTGACGGAAGAAACGCGTGCGGCGTGGGCACGCCGCGCGGAAAGCCGTGCTGCTCCAGTTTCTCGACCATGCGCGTTTCCCAGCGAACGGCTTCCACGAAACGCCGCGCCGAGTCCGCGTTACGCGGATTGCTGAACTCCTTTACCAAAAGAGGGTCTTTGATGCGTTGCTGGATGAGCTGTTTCTCGGTTTCCGAAAGCTGCGCGGCCACGGGACTGCCGCGCTGGTCGTAGCTAATGATTTCCAATGGCACGTGGCCGAAAAACTCGTCGAAAAGCGTTTTGCCCCCGGCCTTCGCCCGGGCTCCCGTTCCTTGAAGCGTGTCTTCATAATTCGGGGGTGGCGGCACGGTCGGGCGTTCGTGAATACTCTGCAGGGGTGCCCCGACTTTTTTCGACTCGCCCAAGTAATCGTGCAGTGCTTCGGCGACGTCAGCGCCCTTTCCTACGGGCTCGCCCCTGAAAAAATACGTGCCCCTCTTCTTTTTTTCGTCTGCCACGACCAAAATATTGTTCGGACAACTATAAAAACAGAAGCAGGAGAAAAAAAAAGACGGCCGCTTACGGCCTGAGTCCCGTGCAACGCCAGTTAACTTCAGCGGTTTTCCCGTCGATGCTCACGACGCACGCGGGGTTGCAGCCTTCCGTCACGTTGAAAGGAATCAAGTCAATCCACCACGTGCCCGTCACGTTGTTGCAGACGTGGTTGTGGGCAAGAGCTCCGTCAGTAACGCAGTCGCTCGCTTCTGCAATGCTTATTGCCTCGGCGAATTCCATGCTTTCGCTGGTGCCGGTTTTGACGCACACGTCTCCGGCAACCTCCGTCGGAACCGGAGTCGTTTCAGTGCAGTTTTCTTCCCACGACCTAAGACACTTCTGCTTGGCCTCGCACCAGGAATAGCCTGCGGAAGGAATGCAGCCATGCACGTCCCTGTCGCCACCAACAAGTTGCTGCCCCGGAGTAGGCGTAAGCAAAGGAGTAGGCGTAGGCGCCGGCGCTTGCTGAACGCAGCCGAAGAGGGCCAGCGAAACGGCGGCCAAAAACAATACGGCCAAGAACTTGTTCACTTGAGCATCACCTTCTCTGCATTACGCGCCGGCAAATTTAAATCCTGCCTAAACGGGGCTTTTCCTATACTTGTTTCCTGAACAACGACAGCTGCACTTCCTTCACGTAACGCAGGTCGTCCTTCATTCTCTTCTGCAGGTCGCCGAAGAAGCTCGCAAAACGCGCGCCGTCCACGTGCTTTCCCGCCTGCATCGACAGCTCCAGGAACTCGCGCGACGAAGGAACGTACAACGGCTTGTAAGAATACCTTCCGTCCTCCTGTTCGTAAGTCACGGGAGTGGACGGGTTGTCCATCGTGACTATCTTGTTGGTGTCAACCTGGGAAACGATTCCTTCGTCCTTCAGCTTCGTGTAGCCTAGGGTGGTCACGAAGTTGTCTATTCCGTGCAACCCGATCATCCGGAACTGGACTTGAGTAACGTACTTGCTGTACGCCTTGGCCAGTTCCTTCATTTCGTCGCGCAATTCCGCGATTCTGCCGGCGTCCGGCTTTTTCAAACCAAGTTCCGTGACCCATTCTCCCCTGAGTCGCTCGATTTTTTGTTCGACTTCGCGCTTGCTTTCCGCGTTCTGCTGCCGCGACCTCTGAATGAGCGTGCTGATCGAGTTCTGCAGCGCCTTCGAATCCAGTTTGGTCCTGCCGTGCAGGCCGCGCAGTGCCTCGAGCAACGAGTTCAGGCGGTAGTTCGTCAGCGTCGCGAAGGCGGCGTCGTACAATTCCTTGTTGGCCATGATGTGCTCATGAGTCTGCGTGTTCGGCAGAAGGTGGTCGGCGCGCTTGACGAACTCGTTGTTCGCCACTTCCTCCAAGTCCTTCGCGTAGTAGGGCGCAAGCAGCGGAAAAACTTTTTTCAAGTCGTCGGCCGTCTTCAACGGCTCGGAAATGCGCGCCTTCGTCCGCTCGGCTGCAGCGGCGCCTTCCTCTCCGGCCAGCTTCAGCTCTCCCTTGAAACGCGGATTCAGCGAAGCCGCCAGCTTTTGTTCCACCAGCAGCCGGTGGCTGAACAGGTTTTCGGCGTCGAACCCCGCATACTTCTTCAACGCCTTCAACAACGCAATGCCTTCAATGGTGTAGTCCCCGTTCTCCTTCACCAGCGCAACGTCCTTCTTGGTAAGCAACTGTTTCAACGCCACCTCTTCCCGGCGTTGCTCGGAATCGATTTTCTTTTCGGCCTCGCGCCTGATTTCCTCAAAGCACGTGAAGTCGCGGTTTTCCACGAAGTCCGAGCACTTCTGTTCCGCGTCCCGCCGCGCCAGGTCCTCCTGCACTTCCTTGAACTTCTGGTGCAAGCCGTACATCACGCGGCCGCTCTTGGCCTCGTCGACGATGACTATGTTCAAAGGACTCTTCGCCCTCGCCACCGACTCGTCCAAGTAATTCCTCAAGTAACGCCTGATAGTCTGGCCCGACTCGAAGATAAAGCCGCTGGCGGGAATGAAGCTGAACGCGCTTTTGGTGAAATCCGGGCGGTGCGAGTAAACGAACGCAGCCGGCACTACCGCCCCGCGCAGCGGAACCAGGATTTTGGCGTCGCGGGACAGGAAAGGATGGCGGGCGACTTTCTTTAGCGCCTGGAAGTAAGACGGCAGGTCGTAGGGATGGTACTTGAAACGCTGGCTGAAAGGCATGAAATAAAGTGGGACGGCAAGCCTTTATTTATTGCGGCACTCTTGTTTCCGCACAAGGTTTTTGCATGACTGACGGCCGCAATCCGAAAATACTCGCTGAAATGCAGAAAAAAGCGGCTCACTCCAACGCCGTAAAACAAGCGGCGGACGAACTCAACGAACACGCGCAGCGCACGCCCGGCGGCTCGCTTCTACGCCAAATCATTTTAGGCGGCCAAGACGGACTAGTCAACGTCCTCGGACTGGTTCTCGGAGTAGCGAGCGCAACCAACGACCCGCGCATCGTCATAGTCGCGGGGTTGGCGGGAACTTTTGCGGAAAGCATTTCCATGGCCGCAGTTGCCTACACTTCTTCCAACGCACAGAAAGACCATTACGAAGGGGAAGTCGAGCGCGAAAAGTGGGAGATAAGGCACTTGCCCGAAGTCGAGCGCGAGGAAATACGCTTGATTTACATGAAGAAAGGCTTCCGCGGCAAGACGCTCGACGACATAGTCAAGAAAATCACTTCCGACAAGCAGAAGTGGCTGGAAACCATGATGTCCGACGAACTCGGGCTCGGAGAAGAACTAAAGAAAATAAATCCGGTCCGCGAAGCAGGCGTAGTCGGCTTTTCCTCGCTCGTCGGTTCCCTGATTCCACTTGTTCCGTTTATACTCCTGCCCACCAGTCCGGCAATAATCGCTTCCCTCGTAGTAACAACCGCAACTCTTTTCGGAGTCGGATTCTACAAAGCCAAGACAACAATAGGAAGCCCGTTGAAAAGCGGCGTTGAAATGGCGTTAATCGGAATGGCCGCCGCAATAGCGGGGTACTTGATCGGCGCGTTCTTCGGAAAAATATTCTGATTACACGTCGTGCTTCTTGAAGAACCAGTGCTTGAAGAACTCAACCAACGCTAGGTACGCTATTACTATCGCCGTTATTGCCGCCAGCATTAAGCCCGTCGGCGGAACGAAGCCGAACCATGCGCCCGCAGGCGAGTAAACCAACGCCAGCACGAAACAGATTACTGCAATGGAAGAAACGGTCAACAACACGCTTGGCCTGCTTTTGAAGAAAGGCCTGCGCGTGCGCAGCGAGAAGACAATCACTATTTCCGAGAAAACCGATTCCAGGAACCAACCCGTCTGGAAAACCGATTCAGTCGCGCCCATTACGTAAACCAGGAAAGCCATCGTAAGCAAGTCGAACACCGAACTCAGCAAGCCGAAGTAAATCATGAAACGAGTAATGGCCTTCGTGTTCCACCGCTTCGGCCGCGCCAGTTCCTCCGAGTCAACGCGGTCCGTCGAAACGGTTGTCATCGGCGCGTCCGACAACAAGTTGTTCAACAAAATCTGCGGCGGCAGCAAGGGAATGAACGGCAGGAACGTCGACGAAATGGCGAGAGTGAACATGTTCCCGAAGTTCGCGCTGATAGTGTTCAAAATATATTTAATGGTATTGCGGAAAACTTTCCTTCCCTCGGCAATTCCGTCAACCAGAACGTGAATGTCCTTGCGAAGCAAAACAATGTCCGCCGCTTCCTTCGCCACGTCAACTCCCGAGTCCACTGAAACGCCTACGTCGGCCTCGTGCAGCGCCGGCGCGTCGTTGACTCCGTCGCCTAGGAATCCGACTACGTGGCCGTTGTGCTTCAGCGCGTGGATGATGCGCAGCTTCTGTTCAGGCGTAACCCTGGCGAACACGTTGGCTTTCTCCACCGCCTTGGCTAGCTGCATCGCGTCCATTTCGCTTATTTCCGGCCCAAGCACGACTCCCTTGATTGGCAGGCCGAGTTCTCCGCAGATTTTCTGCGTTACGTACTCGTTGTCTCCCGTCAGAATCTTCAGTTCCACCTGGGTTTGCGCCAGCCTCACCAGCGCGTCCCGCGCTCCATTCTTCAACGGGTCCGAGAACACGACGTAGCCGAGGAAAGTCAAATCGGCTTCGTCGGCAACGGAATAGTCTTTCTTGGCTTGAACTTGTTTCGACGCAACCGCGATTACGCGGTAGCCCTGCGTGGCAAGATCGAGGAACTTCTTTCTAATCTGCCGCGACTTCAGTGAAATCGGGCGGGCGACGCCGTCGTCGTCAAAGGTAGTGCACGCTTCCAGCACGGATTCCACGGCGCCCTTCGTAATCATGATTCGCCTGCCGCCTTTTGCGGCTATTACCGACATGCGGCGGCGTTCGTAGTCGAACTCGATTTCCTCTAGTTTATCGTATTTCGCCAAGCGCTTGGAGTCAAAGCGCTTCAGCGCGTGCTTCCACAACGCGACGTCAATCGAGTTGCCGGCAAGCTTTTTTCCGACGGCAGCCGAGTTGCACAACAACGAATATTCCAGCAGCAGGTCGTCGTCCCTGCCGTTGACGTCGTAATGGCCTTCCAATTCAATGCTTCCCTCGGTAAGCGTCCCCGTCTTGTCGGTGCAGAGAACGTCCATGTCGCCGAAGTCCTCAATCGAAGCAAGCCGCTTGACTACAACGTGTTTTTTCGCCATCTGCCGCGCGCCGGTCGCCAAGCCGATCGCAACAATTGTCGGCAGGAGTTCGGGCGTTACTCCGACCGCAATCGCCAACGCAAACAAAAGAGATTCAAGCACCCCCCGCCCCAACAGCGAGTTGGCCACGAAAATGAACGCAGTCAGTCCGAGGACTACTTTGATGAGCATGTAACCGAAGCCGCGCACTCCCTTCGCGAAATCCGTTTCCGGCCTCTGTTCGCTGATTGTTCCTGCGATTTTGCCGAACTCGGTTTCCCCGCCGGTTGCGACGACTATTGCCGACGCGTGACCGCCGGCAACAACAGACCCCGTCGGAGCGCAGTTTCTTGCTTCAAGCAAAGTCTTGGCTTTCCTGTCGGCCGAACAAACTTTTTCAACCGCGGCCGACTCGCCGGTTACCGCCGCTTCGTTCAACGAAAAGTCGTTGCACGAAATTATCCTCAAGTCGGCCGGGACGATGTCGCCGATTGCCACGAACACGACGTCGCCGGGAACCAAGTGTCTGGCGTCGATTTCCTTTTTTTCGCCGTCGCGCAGCACCAGCGCCTTGTGCGAAATGCGTTTTTCCAGTTGCTCGATGGTTTTTTCCGACCGGAATTCGTTCACGAAGCCGATGATGCCGCTGAACGCCACTATCGCGATTATTATCACGGCGTCGGTGAGTTCGCCCAAGAAAGCGGACACGACGCTTGCGGCCAAAAGAATCAGTACCAGCGGGCCCGTGAACTGGCGCAAGAATAATTCGAAGGCGTTAGCGCGCTTTTTCGGCAATTCGTTGGCTCCGAATTTCCTGAGCCGCCGCTGCGCTTCCTCAGAAGACAATCCGTTTTCCGCACTGGTTTCAGCCGCGGCCGCAACTGCGCCGGCGTCAAGCGCCCAGTACCGCTTTTTTTCAGGCATTCTCTCAATCTGACTAAAGAAAACCAGATTAAAGAACTTGGCGTTTACTGCCCGGGTTGCGGCAGGTCCCGGAAAACTATCTGAGCAACTCGCGCCTTACCCTGCGGGCTATGCCTCGCTTTTCTTCCGCTTCCCTGCGCTTTTTCTTGCGGCGCTTGATGAAAAAGAAGAGTATCAACAAAAGCAGGAGCAGCAACGGGAACAAGTTCAGCAGTTGCCTCAAAAGTTCGTCGAGCGTCACTGTAACTTCAACGGGAACGAAAGGCGTCGGAGTCAAAGTCGGCCTCGCAGTCGGAGTGGGCGTGGGGGTAGAGATCGAACCCGGCCCGGGAGTAATTGCCGGCGTCGGACGCGGAGTGGGGCTCGGAGTCGTACTCGGCGTCGCGTTGCCCCGGCCGCCGAATCCGCCAAAGCCGCCGTAAACCGGGGGCGGCGTAGGCGTTGGCACGCACGTCGTCATGGAATAAAAGTAATATGTTTCGTTAGCCTGCCCTGCTTTAATCGGCAGCATCATCTGGTAGTTAGCCGACGTGTTGGCGAAAGAAATTCCTCCGCCGAGTTTTGCGGTTGTTACGAAAACGAGTTTTCCCGAAGCGCCGTCTTTAAGCGCGCCCAAGTCAAACAACTGACTGGCGTTGGCAGACAGCGTGTACGTCGTGTTGACGTTGCTTATTGAAATCGAGTCAAACGAATAGTTTTTCGTCGAATTGAACGTGTTCGTTCCCGAGTCGGTGACGTTCGCGGAAACGTTTATGTAAGCGTCGACTTCGCCAGGCGTTGCGCCGGTCAGCGCCGCCCAGTTCACGGAATTCGATATCGAGGCGAACAAGTAAGCGGCAAGCATGTCGCAAGACGGGACTTGAATGTTTATTTCCTGGACGCTGCCGGACGAATTGGTGTAAGAAGTGGTTCCTGAAGAGTTGATCGAGCCGTACAAGCCCATCCAGTTGTTGGAGTCGGCGACTGCAACCAAGTTGATGCCGTAAATTCTTCCGCCTTGGGCGTCCGCGCTGGCCGCGTGAACAACGCCGGACAACAGGCACGACAGCACCAGTAACGCGAAGAAAAAAGTCTTCATTCGAAAGGCGTTACTGCCACGCGCTTTAAATACGCTAAGGCTGGCTTTTCTCGTGGTGCGCGTGTTCCGCGTGATGCGGCTTTTTCTTCACCACGAACAAGTAAGCCAGCAGCGCCGCCGCCACAACCGCGAGTACTGCTATTATTACGATCAGCCAGTCGATGCCGGCTGCGCCGCCAATGATTTCAATCTGGCGTTCTTCGGCCTTGTTTTTCAGCAGCACGTCCTGCCGCGCGCCGTAGTCAACGCTGACCAGCGCCTTCTGGCTGGCCGCGGCCTGCGCGGCGTCGGCAGTCAAAGCCTGCGGAAACTCTACGGTCGCGGGGCTTGACACTTGCGTCGCGTTTCCAATTAGCGTGATTTTCTCGTTGTTCAACGAGTAAGTTATCTTGGCCTTGGCGTAAGCGGCCTCGCCGGCGTTGGACAATTCAAGGACGAACGCTCTCTTGTTCAAGTCGTACTTCAGGCTGCCGATGCTGAGGTTCGTGTTGTCCGCGAAATCGGTTGTCCTGATTGCGGAAAACGCTTGCAACAGCACGCGGTCCATTGCGTTCGCGTCTTCGCCGAAAGTCACCGTCAAGTTGGCGTCAATGCCTTGTCCTTCGCGGTAAGCCGAGCTCATGTCAGCGGAGTAAGCGCGCGTGCGCACTTCGCCCGCTTCGATTGTGAAGGGCGCGGAGTCGCTTGCGCTGGCCGCCCTCTGGCCGCCCGTGGTGAGTACTATCGACGCTTGCGCGAAGGCGCTCATTGCCCCCGTGTTTTTGTAAGTGACTTCAAGTTGCTTGGTCGCCAGATTATATTGAAGTGCTTGAATCGACAGCGACAAGTCGTACCGCGGCAGGTAGAAGCGGTCGAGTTCCATTACTTCCTTTTGTCCGGGAATGCCTTTGCCGTACTTGACGAAAACCGACAGGTTTCCGGACTGGTCTTTCAACAGCTTGGCCGAATTGAGCAACTCGTTTCCAATGACTGTCGCGTAACTAATGCCTTCCGTTCTCACGAAGTCGAGTTGCTGCTGGGTCGGCCGCTGCATGCCCAGGAGCACGACGGGAACGTCGCCGACTGAAATAGTGACTTCAATGAATTCCCCGGTAGTGAAAATGACTTGCCGGCCCGGCTTCAAAGCCAGGAATTTCTTGGCGATTTCAATGTTGTTGCTGAACTTGTCTCCCTTGTTTATCGCTTCGGGAGTGAATTCGGCCAGCGCGTCGGTGACTGCCTTCGGCAGGAAGCCGTATTCAATGACTTTCTGCGCCGAAACGCTGCGCAGGAAGTCCCTTACTTGCAGCGCGTTGTCTTTGCCGGCAAACAACACGAACGACCTGCTCTGCACGGCGTAAGGCATTACCGAAATTGCGTTGTAGCCCGCAGTGCCGTCGGTTACCACGAAGTTTTTGACGCCGCTCCTGCGCGCCAGTTCGAAGACCAGCGCATCTCCTCCAGCGGTTGACTCACTGGTTACTGCAAAGCCTTTTGCCTGCAGGAAAGAGCCGTAGCCGGGGTAGAAAGAATTGGCGCTGGACTCGAACAACTGCACTGGATTGGTTTTTTCCCAGTACTTCCAAGCCTCCAACGCGTTTTCGTTGCTTGTCACGAAGCCGGCGGGCATGCCGTTCAAGGAAGCGTACAAGCTCGCGGAGTAAACGTCCTTCCAGTCCTGCGAATTGACTACTACCTGCGTGGCTGAAGCTGACGACGCCAACGCAAGGAAAACGAAGATAGTTGCCGCAAGCAAGAAACGATTCAAGTAAAACCCCACCTTTCAGGCCTCTTCGGTGGCCTGCATTGGTTTTAGGCTGCAACGCATTTAAAAGCCTTCCAGAAAAGCCGCGGCTGAACCGGGATGAAAAACAAAAGAAGAAGAGGGGGGACGGGCCCGAAGGCCCGTTAGCTGCCTTACCTCAGTTCGAGGTAGAAGTAATACGCCGTTGCCGCGCTGCTGCCGCGCTCGTTTTCGGGAAGCAGTATCTGGTAGTCCGCAGTCGAGCCGTCGTAAGCCGGTTGGTTGTTGCGCAATATTCCCGTGAAGACGAAGTTGTTCGCAGCCAAGCCGCAGCCGGCTAGCGCATAGTTGGGCGCTTGGTCCGCCAGCGAAATAGTTTCCCAGAACGGCGAACCGCTGTTATTGTAGGTAAAGGCGCTTGCCGCCGTGTCTGATGCGACGCTTACGGGGCCGACGGTAATTGCCGTGCTGGCTGAGGTGAACGTATTCAACGCGCTGTCAGTCCAAGTGGTAGTGTACCCGAAGACCGGGTCAATGCAGCTGGCGTTTGCGGTGGTTATGCTCGCCCACGCTGGTACGCCCGCGTTCCGCGTTGCGTACATTTGGCCCTGCGCAACGGACACCAGCCAGTTGTACACCTTGGTTCCAGCGCCGTTTCTCAACGTTACGTTTCCGCTGGCGTTTCCGTACGCTGCAGCCCACAACTCGGTTTGACTCTGGCCACTCAAAGTAGCGTTGTAAATATAACCGCCGAATATGTCTGTGTTGCCCGCGCCGGCCGGCGTTGAGGTATCATTCGACACTGAGCTTACAGTCGCGCCTTCAGGCACCGCGGCCACGTAACCTGCCACCACCAAAAGCGCCGTCAATAATACAAAAAAGTTTTTCTTCAAATCCAATCCCCCCCATTTTTTCTTTGGGACTACCAAGGGGAAAAGCCGCCGTTGTTTTTAAACATTTGCTGCGTCTTGCCAACGGTTACAAAACGAGCGTCGAAATAGTAAAGGCTTTTTTAACCCCCCCGCACTTATTAGCGACGGGTTGGAACCCGTTAACCGCCTGTTTTTTGGGGGCGCGCGGGTCCTCGTTAGATTCTTGCGGTGGGACGCAAGAGTGGCGTTGCAATGGTGGGT
>Ga0315286_10005359_pt1 | contig 12387 bp, 6 predicted proteins | sample YL17G10_0_MG_FD_205038 | JGI IMG/M metagenome (GOLD analysis project Ga0315286, IMG submission 205038) | Sediment microbial communities from Yellowstone Lake, YNP, Wyoming, USA - YL17G10_0 | ecosystem: Environmental > Aquatic > Freshwater > Lake > Sediment | place: USA: Wyoming | collected... | reverse complement strand
CCGCCATTAATACCGACCAATTCCGCATCATCCCATACGTCCCCTGCAAACGCGGGTTCGGCTTCTGCCCGCGGGCATTCCACAGAGTCGACGACACGAGCGACAGGGGTTTACGCCGCCTCGCAACGATCCGATGGCTCGCCACAAAATCACACAGGCACAGCCCGCCACGAGCAGAAAAATCACTAGATTCTGCATCCATGCGGTCATCAGAGCAACCTCGATCCAACCTGGTAGATCGCCAGGCACACAACGTACGCCAGGCAATTCATGTACACCAGCATGAAGACTGGCCAACGCCAGCCGCCCGTCTCGCGCCGCACGACGATGAGGGTACTGGTACACTGCATGGCCAGGACGAACCACACGAGCAGACTCACGCCAACGAGGGGCGTCCACACGTGCCGGCCGTCGGGATACACATCGGCTTTCATCAGTGTTCCCAGATCGGCCTGTTGGCCGCTAGGGTCGCCGGCGCTATAGACGATCCCCATGGTGCTGACGAAAACCTCGCGAGCGGAGAACGCGCCGACAAGGCCGACACCGATCTTCCAGTCGTATCCCAACGGACGAAGGAGCGGCTGCATCGCGTGCCCGAGCCGACCCGCCAGACTGTAGTCAAGCCGGGCCGACCCCAGTGCCTTCTCGCTGCCAAATCCTGCAGCTCGCTCGGCGGGAAGACGCGGGTAGTAGCTTATCGCCCATAGCACCACGCTCATACAGAAGATGGTCGATCCGGCCTTGGTGATGAACTCGCGGGTGTTGAGGTAAACCTGCCGGGCAACGTGGCCAGGCTGCGGGAGTTTGTAGCTCGGCATCTCGAGCATGAACGCGGACGCGGGCCCCTCACGCCGCGACCGCTTGAAGACCGTCGCGACGACGACGGCGGCAAGCATCCCCAGCATATACAGGGAGAGCATGATGCCGGCCTGGAAGAGCGAGCCTCGCGACGCGAAGAATGCGCCGATCAGCAGACTGTAGACCGGTAGCCGGGCGCTGCAGCTCATGAAGGGTGCGACGAGAATGGTGGCCAGGCGGCTTCTCCGGTCTGCGATCGTCCTCGTGGCCATGATGCCGGGAATCGCGCACGCAAACGAGCTGAGCAGCGGCACAAAGCTCCTGCCCTGAAGGCCGATCTTGGCCAGAATCCGATCCATCAGGAATGCGGCGCGGGCCAGGTAGCCGCTGTCCTCCAGCACGGCAAGAAACAGAAATAGTATCGCGATCTGCGGCACGAACACAACGACGCTCCCCACCCCGCCGAAAATGCCGTCCGATACGAGATCCTTGATCGGACCCACGGGCAGCCTCGCGGAGACAGCGTGCCCCAGCCAATGTACGGCGACGCGAATCGCATCCGTGATCGGCGCGGCCAGATAAAAGACCGCGACGAAGAGCACCGCCATGATGAAGGTGAAGATGACCAGCCCCCACCTTCTGTGGATGAGGAGGGAGTCAATGCGATCGGTTCGGGACAGGCGTTGCGTACCCGGGGCGGACGGACAACCACACCTGGAATCACCACCGCTTGCCGGCTCTTCCGAGACGGCGGCGTGCCGCCTGGCAAGCTCCTCAATCCATCGGTAGTGACCTTCGATGTTCGCTTGCATGGGTTCGATGCCCAGTTCGTGCAGGCGAGCCTCAGCAGACAGCAGCAACGAGGCAACAGGCTCACGCGCAGCGATGGCGGCCAGATCCGACGCGCGATCGCCGATCAGCAGACGCTCGGCAACAGCGCAATATCGATCCAGCAGCCGCTGCGGGTCGGGATTCGCAGCGGGACCGTCAAGATCGCCCCCGAGAGCCGAGGCCCGAGACCGCGGACCCGATCGGTTGCTGTCGAGAATGGCCAGACCCCCCCCTACCAAGACCACCTCTTCCTTCATCGCATGGGGCAGCGGCCAGTCCGGCATCGGGGCGATACGCGCGTGCGTGATGGCATGCTTGAGTTCATCCATGCCGCGGCCTTTGTGGCCCACGATCGGTACAACGGGCACCCCCAGTTCCGCCTCCAGAAACCCCGCCGAAACACGCCGCCCACGACGCTCCGCGATGTCGACCATGTTCAGCGCAACAACGAGCGGCCTGCCGAGTTCAATGAGTTGGCTGACCAGGTACAGGTTCCGCTGGAGATTGCTCGCATCGACGACGACTACCACGACGTCAGGAGGGTTGGCAGTGTCGCGCAGCCCCCGAAGCACTTCCATCGCCACAAGCTCGTCCGGCGAACGAGAAATCAGGCTGTATGTCCCAGGCAGATCGACGACCTGGCAGCAGCGCCCGTCCGGGAGCGTGCAGCGGCCGCTCTTCTTCTCGACAGTAACGCCGGGGTAGTTGGCGACTTTCTGGCGGAGGCCGGTAAGCGCATTGAAGACGGTAGTCTTGCCGCTGTTGGGGTTTCCAGTCAGCGCCACGGTCATCATGCCGGACGACCGGTCCTGTTCCGAGCTTCCTTTGCAGCACGAGGACATGGTGATACCGCGGTTGCCAGGCCAGACCAAGTCTCGACCATTCAGGACGAAACGCGGACAACGCGCACGTGTGCGCCTTGCTCTCGGCGTAAGGAGAGGCAGTACCCGCGCAGGCGGAATTCAATGGGGTCGCCCAGGGGAGCGCGCCGCACCACCTGAACACTGACACCGTTGCAGAAGCCCATCTCCAGAAGCCGCCGCCGAACCTCCGTATCCCCAGTAATGGCAACCACTTGTCCGTGGTGACCAACAGCAAGCTGATCGAGACCACAGGCTCCCGATTCCACGGCGTGAACGTGAGGTATGTGCCCGCGTGCTTCGTGCATCCGAATCATCTCCAGACCGAAACATCAGTTCGGCCTGGAGAAGCATAGGCTAATTGAGACTGAGTTTCAACAAGATGGCGCACTTATCATGTGCTCTATGCCACGCTTCCCAGTACATGCCCCCTTGGCGTGTTCTCGAAGGCCCACGCGCCTGACCGCACGACTCCACTCACGGCGTCGGTGTGGCCGACGGCGCTGACTGCGCCTGCACCCAGAGCTGGTCGCCGCCCGTCAACTGCAGCCGCATCAGTAGCAACGCCGCCGAAAGCTGTGCGTCAACCGAGAGCGGGTCTTTCCTCGTGCCGTTCTCCTTGCCTCCAGGTCTTGCCGAGCCGTCGGCTTTCTCCGGAGTCAGAGCGTCCGGCGGGGCATCCGGATCGCGCAGAACATCCAACTCCCGTTGCGCATCCATCGCAGCACGCATCTGGTCCGGCGTCATTTCGATGGTGACGTTGGGGTCAACACCCCATTCCTTGGAGTTCTCTTCGCGATGGATGCACTTGCCGCTCGGAAGATAGTAGTGGCTGATCGTAAGCTTCAGGGCCGCCTGCTGATTGCCGACCGGATAGGTGACTTGGACCAGACCCTTGCCGAACGTGCGCTCGCCCAGAATCATCGCGCGGTTGTGGTCCTTCAGCGCGCCGGCCACGATCTCGCTGGCGCTGGCGGAGCTCTGGTTGACGAGCACAATCAGAGGGAGCTTCACGCCGCCGCTGTTGGTCACCGACAGCTCGCTGGGCAGATTGGGCGAGTCCGGGCGATCCGGGCGTGTGCTCACGATCACGCCCTTGTCGACGAACTTGCTCACCACTTCCGTGGCCGCGTTCAGGAGCCCGCCAAGGTTGTAGCGAAGGTCAAGGATGAGGCCCGCAGCGCCAGCCTTCCTGATTTCCTCTATGGCCTTGTCGAGGTCCGCGCTCGTGGTTCGGGTGAAGCCGGTCAGTCGCACGTACGCGATTCTCTGCTCCGGGTCGATGAAGTAGTCCCAGCCGCCGCGAGGACGGTGCATCCACCCCTTCACGCTCGTGACCTTGATCGTGTCGCGCACCAGCCTGTAATCTTTCGACTGCCCCTTCGTATCCCTAATGCTCAACGTGACCGTCGTGCCTGGGGGACCGGTGATGCGCTTCACAGCCTGGGTGATGTTGATCCACCGCGCTGGCTTGCCGTCGATGTGCGTCACGATGTAGTCGGGCTTAATCCCCGCTCGATGCGCGGGGCTGTCTTCCACCGGGGTCACCACCTTCAGGAAGCCCGCCTCATCCGTCTGGATCTGGATGCCAACGCCCGAAAACTCGCCCTTGGTCGTTCTGAGGAATTCCTCCCAGTCGCTCGGCCACATCATGCTCGTGAACGGGTCCGTGCCGCCGAAGGCGCCATCGGCAAACTCGCTGATCAGCACCACCTCGGGCAGCCGAACGGTGCGATCGTTGGCGTCTCTAAGCTCACGCAGCATCGCCTGTGCCAACTCGGCTTCGCTCTCCGGCTTGGCTTTGTCGGCCTTGGCGGTGAACGCGTCGATCACCCCCAGGAACTCAATCCGCTTGCCGGCGTTGCTCAGGTCCGACTCGGGAAGAGCTTTCTCCAACGCCGGCGTGATCAACACCGCCCGGAGACCTGCCAGCCCGTCTAGTAATAACTTGCGATAACTGATCTCGCGGTAGTAGTTCGCGTGCGCGTTGATCAACGCATGAGAAAGCATGTCCATCTGCACGCCACGCAACGTCTCCCGCCAGTCGGTCTTGCTCTGGTTCTCGGCTTCCTCGTCGGTGGGCCTCGTCGTCGCCTTGGTCGTCGGCTTGGTCGTGGGATTGACCAGAGCCTCCACCTCTTCCCGCTCCTTCGCGTCGGCCTCCTGGACCTTCCTCAGCTCGTCGGGAACATACAACGCAAGCAGCCGGATGTGCCGGAATGAGGTCTTGAATCGCTCCTTCCACTCTGGAACCTCCGGCTCCACCGTGCTCAGTTGCGAATACAGCCAGAGCGATCTGATCCACTCCCCCGACTGTTCTTGCTGCGCCGCCAGCTTCTTCGCTTCGCCCAGGAGACCCGCAACCCAGGGCTCGCGACGGAAGGCGTCCTTGTCCTCGGCCAGGGGGTAGGCTCTGGCCACATGCGCGACAGCGAAAGCCTCCTTGTGCTTCTCAATGAGCAGTTGGGCGTTGCGAACCTCCTTCTCGTACTCGCTTCGCCGCTGGCTCAGGAAGACCTGCCGCTGGTCCTCGAACTGCTTGGCCCACCCCGCCATCTTCACGACGACCGGGTCCTTGGACAAAACAGCGGCTTGGTTCAGATAGTCGTAGGTCAGCTCAAACTTGCCCGACTTGAGCGCCTCGAATGCCTTGAGCTTAAGCTGGTCGGTGGCCGCAAGCGGCTGAGGAGCCTTAACCTGCGCGCGGACCCCCGGCAGGCTGGCTGCCATCGCCAGCCCTAAGACCAGCAGAACGATGCGACGACTCAATCGGTTCATTCTGGCGACCATATACCTCTCACAACGTGGAATGGTTCACGCAAGCCCACGATAGCTGCCAAGTCAGACGTCACCTCAATCCTACAATACAGTACCAGCCAGCGCCTGCAAAGTTACACCGATGCGGCGGAAGCCGGAACGTCCCAGTCTCCGATACACCCCCTAAGTCCCTCCACCATGACTCCTCATATTGGACGCTGTGCAGACGGAACAGTTCGCATTGCGGACTGACATGAGACGATATGCCCCTTCCCATCCGTTTATCAAGGAAACGTCCCCTAATGCTTGCCCGCTCGCCAGTTGCAGCCTCCCGCTCTGCCTGACCTCAACGTAGCTGGAGTGTTTCCGATTCGAATGTGAGCCCCAGCGGCTCGATCTCCACCGCCTTACGCGAACCCTGCTTCTGAACCGAGCCGGCGAGCGTCCCACGGTAGCCAAGCTCTCGTGCAACGCCCAGGCATTTATCGGCATCGGTGCTCGCCACGTAAACCGCGAACCCCGCGCCCATGTTGAACGTGGCGTACGCCTCGCGCGCCCCCACCGGCCCCACGCTCACGATGAAATCAAAGATCGGCAAAGCCTCGGGAAGCTGCGTCATACGGTACACGAAAGGCTCGTCGAGCCGCATCAGCTTCCGCCACCCATGCCCAGTCATGTGCGCCGCGTAGTGCAGCCCAATGCCCCTCTCCTGACACCCGCTCACGAACCGCACGTAGACCACCGATGCGTCCAGAAGCGCCTCCCCATAGCTCCGCCCGTCCGCAATGGGCGTCAGATACCCCTGCGGCAACCGATCGGCAATGGCCCGGCACAGCGTCAGCCCATTGGTCTGCACCCCCGACGAACCCAGCAGGATGATGGCATCGCCGTCCCCTACGTTGCCCCTGATACGCCTGGACTTGGGCCGGATCCGACCGATGGCCGACCCTGCAAGCACCATCGCCTCCGGGTTGACGATCCCTTTCAGCGCCGGCGTCTCGCCGCCGCCCCACACGGCATTGCCCAGCCGACAACCCTCCGCGAAACCCTCGGCCAGATCCTCTGCACGCTGCCGATTCGAGAACCAGTTCCCGTCCCCGACCGCCGCGTGCATCGCCACGCTGAGCGGCAACGCGCCGCACGTGATCAGATCGTTCACGATCGTCGCCACCGTATCGATCCCGATGTTGCGGTAGAACGACTTGCCCGTCAGCTTGAGCATCGCATCGGCCACGAGGTTCTTCGTCCCCAGCCCCTCCTCGACATGCGCCAGAAACTCGCTCGGCGTCTCGACGAGATACGCCGACTCCCCTCGAACGCCGGACGGTTCCGAAAGCCCGTGGCCCCCCAGCGCTGCCGTCGTCCCAGATGCCGCACGCTGGCAGATACGCTTGAACCCGTCGAGCACGTCATAGTTCACGCCCGACTCTTCGTAGCTCAGCGAGCTCATGGGTGCTGTTTTAGGCGGTTGACGCATACACGTCAAACCTGGTTTGTTCCCCGCATCGCTGGCCATACAATCTCACACATGCTGAACCTGGCCTTCTCCACCAACGCCTTCAAGAAAACCACCCTCGAAGAGGCCATCGAAACGATCGCACGCATCGGGTACCGCGCCGTGGAGATCATGGCCGACGTCCCCCATGCCTATCCGCCGCAGATGGACACTTCACGCAGACTGGCCATCCGCCGCCGCCTCCGGCAACTCCGCTTGCGACTCAGCAACATCAACGCCTTCACGCTCTTCGCCTGCGGGGACACCTACCACCCCACCTGGTTCGAGGACGACCTCGGCAAACGCGAGCTCCGCATCCTGCACACGCTGATGTGCATCGAGTTGGCTGCCGAACTCGGGGCCAAAACCGTCAGCCTCCAGCCGGGCGGCCCCCTCATCGGCACCAACCTCACACGCCGCCAGGCCGCAAAACGCTTCGCCAACGGCCTGAACCGAGTCCTCCCGGCCGCTAAAAAGGCCGGCATCACCCTGGCCATCGAGCCCGAGCCCGGCCTCTTCATCCAGACAGCCGCTGAGTACATCCAGTTCAAGAAGGCCCATTTCAATGGCGAACAGCACCTGGGGATGAACTGCGACCTCGGGCATCTCTACTGCGCCGGCGATGATCCCGCTGCCGTCCTCCGCAACATGCCCCAGGAAATCGCCCACATACACCTGGAAGATATCGCCCCCAGCCGCGTCCATCAGCATCTCGTCCCCGGAAAGGGAGCCATGGACTTCCCATCGATCTTCGCAGCCCTCAAGAAGATCGGGTATAAGGGCTACGTTACCGTCGAGCTTTACCCCTATGAGACGACGGCGGCGGGTGTCGCCAAGGCCGCTTGGGATTACCTCAAAGGCATGTCGCATGGAGTCATGGGTCGATTGGCGCCCTGAATCGCTGGATCAATCACTCTCTTCCATCCCTGAGCACGCTATGGATTTCTTCAACTACAAGAACGATCAGTTGCACTGCGAGGACGTCCCCGCCGAACGCATCGCCGAGGAAGTCGGCACCCCCACCTATGTCTACTCCAAGGCCACCCTGCTCCACCACTACCGCCAGATCGCCGATGCCTTCGCGCCCGTCAACCCGACCATCTGCTACTCCATCAAGAGCTGCGGCAACCTGCACATCTGCCGCCTCCTCGCCGAGCAGGGCTGCGGCTTCGACGTCACCAGCGGCGGTGAACTCTACCGCGCCCTCCAGGCCGGCGGAGATCCGAAGAAAATCATCTACGCCGGCGTCGGCAAGACCGACCGCGAGATCGTCCAGGCCATCAACGCCCGCATCGCCGCCTTCAACATCGAAAGCGAAGCCGAGCTTGAAAACATCGACCGCCTCGCCGCCTCCCTCGGAACACACGCCGTCGGCGCTCTCCGAGTCAACCCCGACGTCGATCCCAAAACGCATAAATTCACCACCACCGGCAAGAAGGAAACGAAGTTCGGCGTCGACATCGAACGCGCCGAACGCGTCTTCCAACAATACCGCTCGCTCAAAAACCTCCGCCTCGCGGGCGTCCATATCCACATTGGCTCGCCCGTCTCCGGAATACAGCCCTACGTCGAGGCCGTCGTCAAAATGACGGCCCTGATCGACCGGCTCACCCAACGCGGGAACACGATCGAGTGGTTCGACGTCGGCGGCGGCTTCGCCGCGAGCTACGAGCACCCCGACCAGGTCCAACCCATCTCCCAGCTCGCCAATGCGATCCTCCCCCTGCTCTCCGGCAAACCCTACAGGATCGCGCTGGAACCCGGACGATACATCGCCGCCAACTCCGCCATCCTCCTCACGCGCGTCCTCTATCGGAAAACCGGCGGCCTGAAGAAATTCGTCATCGTCGATGCCGGCATGAACGACCTCGTCCGCCCCGCCCTCTATGACGCGTATCACTTCATCTGGCCCGCCTCGCCCGCCCCGGAAAACGTGCCGCCCCGACGAGACAAAACCTTCAAACCCACCCGCGGCCAGATCGTCGATGTCGTCGGCCCCATCTGCGAAAGCAGCGATTTCCTCGCCAAAGACCGCCTCCTCCCGCCCACCCAACGCGGCGATCTCCTCGCCGTCTTCACCACAGGCGCCTATGGCTTCGCCATGAGCAGCAACTACAACAACCGCCCACGCGCCGCCGAAGTCCTCGTCCATGGCTCAACCTATCGCATCATCCGCCGCAGAGAGACCTACGACGATCTCCTCGCGCCGGAAAGACTCTAGTGTAGTGTCTCAGCTTGATGATAACTTATCGGGTGCCACGGGCGGCTTGTCCGCCCGTGCTCCTTGCGTGAAGGCACTGGCAGGCGACCTGCCAGTGGCACGTTCAGAAGATGCCGCCCGGGTGCCACTGGCAGCTTGCTGCCAGTGCCCTCGCTGAGGAGCACCGGCGGACAAGCCGCCGGTGGCACCCACCAGATCATCCATGACGGACCACTAGAAAAGCCCCATGTCCCACCCCTGGCCCGCAGCCCAACACCCCTCGCCCCGCCGGCGGTTCCGCTCCATGAGCCGTCCATCCGCCGCCAGACGCCCCAACCCCCATCATCAGAACGGCAGGCTCTCATCCATCCAGTCGTCCGCACGCATCACCTGCTTGCGGTTGAACCGCGCCAGCTTCTCGGCCTTCCACTGCGCATAGTTGATCAGCCGCTTCGCGCCGATCGCACGCCAGCGCCCTCGTACATGCTTCGCGTGCCGCACAAACAGGTCGTCCTCCGCGGAACAGTACATCTGCGCGCACCCAGGATCGCCCTGCCGGGCCGCTCGACCGAAAAGCTGCCGGTCCACTCGCCCTGAACCGTGCGGCTCCGTCGCGATCACGTGCAAACCCCCCACCTCCACCACCCCGCGCCCAAGCTTGATGTCCGTCCCACGACCCGCCATGTTCGTCGCCACCGTGATCTGCCCCTTCTGACCCGCCTGCGCTATGATGTCGGCTTCTTGTTTCGTCTGTGTCGCGTTCAGCACACGGTGCGGAAGATTCAACGCCGCCAGACGACGCGACAGCTCCTCCGATGCCCAGACGCTCCGCGTCCCCACCAGCACAGGCGTGCCTCGCCCGTGCAGCTCCTTGATCCGCTCCGACACCGCCGTCCACTTCTGCTCCATCGTGTCGAACATCAACGTCGGAAGATGACTGCGAATGCACGGCTTGTTCGTCGGAACACGGATGATCGACCGCCGATAGATCTGCCACAGCTCCGTGCGAGCTTCCCACGCCGTCCCCGTCATCCCGCTCAGGATCGGGTACTGCCGGAAAAACCGCTGGAAGCTCAACCTCGCCAGGTTCTCCTTGTCCGCCGTCACCTTCACCGCTTCCTTCACCTCGATCGCCTGGTGCAATCCGTGACGCCACGACCGGTCCGCCATGATGCGCCCCGTGAACTCGTCAACGATCACCACCTTCTGTTCCATCCCCTTGCCGTCTTTCCGCTCCTCCTCAATCACCAGGTACTGCTCGTCTCGGATAAAGCAGTGGTGCGCCGTCAACGCCTGCGTCACCAGCTCCTCCCGACGACGCTTGCCCCGCCAGAAACCGTCCCCGCCCGCGAGATCCTCCAGCCGCCGCTCCCCGCGCGCCGTCAGATCGATCTGCCGCACCGTCCAGTCGATCGTGAAATCCTTCTTCTTCTCCAGCTGCTTCGCCAGGTCGTCCGCCTTGCAGTAGCGATCGGTGTTCGGCTCGTCGTCCGGAGAGTTCGAGATGATCAGCGGCGTCACCGCCTCGTCAATCAGCACGCTGTCCCCCTCGTCAACGATCACCTTGAACAGCCCCGGAACCATCAGCCGACCCCGGAATCCTCCACGAAGCATCCCCACGCACACCTGCGGCGAATTTCGCAACGCCCCCAGCGAAATCTGATCGCGCAGAAAATCCGCCACCAGCTCCTTCTGCGTGCAGTAGACCACGTTTCGACGGTAATGATCGGGCCGATCCTCGTGCGGCGTCTCGTGAACGATGTGCCCCACCTTCAGCCCCATCAGCTTGTACGTCGGCCCCATCTCCTCCGCGTCACGCTCCACAAGGTAGTCGTTCACCGTGATGATGTGTACCGGCTTCCCCGCCCACCCCGATAGGCTCGCCGGCCGCGAAGCCATGGTGGGCATCCCCACCCCAGTCGCCAACTCGCAGATGTACCCCTCGCACAACGCCAGCGCGCCCACTACCTGGCATGGGAACGGCCGCTTCCCAATCGCCCGGAACGCCCCCTCACGCACGATCGCCATTCCCCGGTCCAACGCCGGCCCCTTCAGCTTGCCCACTCGCGCCAACGCACAATGCTCCGCCACCTGCTCCTGGAATCGCGACGAGGAAAGATTGTGAATCTCGCCCTCCAGACGCTCGATCCGATCCGTCTGCTTCCACAAACGCGCCAGCACCGGACGCCGGTTCGCAAAATACCCCACGAACGCGCTCACCATGGCGTCCGGCCCGCGCAGATCCGGCGCCTTCACCTTCCGCGCGTGAAAAATCTGCCAGAATTCGTGAATCGCTGTCTGAGACATCTTCGCTTCACCCTGCCCGACGCCCAACCACCTCGCATCGAAAACCAGGCGTCAAAAACGAACTACATCCACTTGCTCACCGTCCGGCTCTGGATCAACTGCCACAGCCGCCGCAATCCCCGGTACATCAGCGGCTCGCTGTTCAGCGGCAACCGCACATACGCCCGCTGCCCAGGCGCGAACCGCTGATCGGGGTTGTCCAAAACCATCCACGCCGCGTACATCGGGCGAAGCAGTTTCCTCATCGTCTGGTCTGACGGGTCCGTCTGGATATCCCCCCCGCCCGCCTGGCTCAACGCCGCGCTCGGAAGCTCTGTGATGTAACTCGGCCGCCGATCCTCCAACGTCGCCACCAGACTCACCGTCTTGTACAAGGTGCCCGACTTCTGCCCCGCCAGACGCACCTCGGGATTCAGCTTCTTCTCCCGGGCAAGCCGGACCGCATCGAAAATCTGTGCCGCGTCCACCTGATCGATCACCGCTGTCACACGCAGTTGGTCCACGTCCGCCACCGTCGCCAGCTCCTCGCCCACCTGGATATAACGCCCCTCTAACTCGTGGATCCGCGGCGCGATCAGCATCCCGTCGAGCGGCGCTCTGATCGTCAGCGAAGCCTGCCTTTCCTTCAGCCGGCCCAGTTTCTTCTCCGTCGCCTCCAGCAACTTGCCGTAGATCTCCCGCTCGCCCTGGTCCCTCACCATCGCGTCCGCCAGGTTCGCCGCGTAGGCATTCCGGTCAGCCTCCATCCGCGCGATCTGCACCTCCAGATCCCGGTCCCGGCACTCCAGTATCACCTGCCCTCGTTTGAGACGCTCGCCATCGCGCGCCGCGATCCTGACCACCACCCCAGGCGCTTCGGCAAACATCTGCTTCTCGTCGATCGGCAGCGCCACCGCCTCCGCTCGAAGCCCCAGCGGAAACGGAACCCACCCGATCAGCACCACCACCGCCGCCGCCGTCCCCAACACCCACGCCATCGCACGAGGACGTTTCCGGTGCAGCTCCGGCTCGATCAGCAGATAACGTAACGTCTTCACCACCGGCACCGCCAGGAACGTCACCATCCCGGCCAAGGCCATCAGCACCCCCAGCACCGGAACACGCTCATACACCATGAAAATGATCGCGATGCCGATCAG
>Ga0315286_10005358_pt1 | contig 12388 bp, 14 predicted proteins | sample YL17G10_0_MG_FD_205038 | JGI IMG/M metagenome (GOLD analysis project Ga0315286, IMG submission 205038) | Sediment microbial communities from Yellowstone Lake, YNP, Wyoming, USA - YL17G10_0 | ecosystem: Environmental > Aquatic > Freshwater > Lake > Sediment | place: USA: Wyoming | collected... | reverse complement strand
AACTCGCCGGACAACCGGTCCTTCGCGCATGCGAGGGCATGACCATTCCCCAGCTGCTTCTCCTGCACGACATACTCTATCCTCGCCCCGAACTTCTTCCCGTCCTCGAAGTGGGACATGATCCGCTCCTTGCGATAACCGACAACCATGATGATATCGTGGACGTCGTTCTTCACGAGCGAATCCACGACGTACTCCAGGATCGGCCGGTTCGCGATGGGTATCATCACCTTCGGCTCCGACACCGTGAGCGGCCGAAGCCTCATGCCTTCCCCCGCAGCCAGCACTACCGCCTTCATAAGAAACTCACCAACAAAAAACCTACATGATTGCCGCCACTTAATGGTTGCGCACTAAGGGCAGCACTCACTCCTCCTCTTCGCCTTCCTCGTTGATCTGACCGTAGATCTTCCGATTCCGAGCCTCGACCTTCATCTGCGTGGCCTCCTCGAACACATTGCACTCGCACCTGATACGAGTCATCATGTCCTTCTTCACGCAGTAGCCGAATCCAGGCCCTGAACCCTCTTCGGGCCGCGGGTCCCAAGACAAGCACACTGGGCACAACTGCCGCTCATTCTTGCCGCCTTTGCAGGATGGATGAGAAGTCACGGGCCTCGTATGTGTCTTATCCGATATATCAGAATTTCTATTGATGAGACTGATCTAGACCTTCTTCTCGAACCAGCTGGATGTAGCCTACAAGCAGTGCTGGCTACTATCTGGCTATGCAGAAATGACTCCTCTGGATACCATGAAAACCCGAGGGACCAGAGGCGCGTACAAAAAGGAAGACAGGATCGCACTCCCACCGGAACTGCAGAAGGAATTGGTCGAGAAGGCAGCAGCTAGGTACGGCAACTGCCAAGAGCTGGCCAAACACCTGAGCATACCGAAATCGTCCGTGCACTACTATCGGATAGGGAGACTCACGATGCCTGTTTCCATTCTCAACCAGATGCTCCAGATCGCAGGAGACAAAGCTCTTGAAGAGAGGATCGCAGGCCGAGGAATTACGAAGGATAGGACCTGGGCGAACGAGTATGCGATCAGCATCTTCCGCGAGATGTGCCGCGACAAGCTGAGGCTGCCGACGAAAGATGAGCTGGAGAGAGATTACGAGCTCAGAAGAAAGGCAGCGGCCATCGTCTCGTACGTGTTGGCAGAAGGGTCCGTATGGCTACAGAAGGAGAAGTGGGGAGAATGCGCCGTCAACATCACATTCGCTGCACATGAAACGGATCTGTACGATCATTTCAGATCGCTATGCAAAGACGTATTCCTCTATGACATAGGAGAACCGCAGAAGCCAGGAAACGGAGCTGCTGCAATAAGAGGTTTCGTCTACTCAAGGTTCGTGGCCGAATGGCTCATTGAGAATGGAGTCTTGCCCGGCAATAAGTCCGCAAGGGAGCTTCACCTGCCTGCCTGGGTCATGAGCTCCAACGACAGGCTGACATGGATCGCCGCGCTCCAGCCCTGGTGCGATGGCGAAGGGAGCGCAAGCGGATTATACTCGACAGGAAACAAATCATTCATGATCGCTCAGTCTAGACACACACAACTTGATCTTGAGGTCCTGCCATCTCCTCCGACCGAGAAAGACCCAAGGTGCATATCGAAAGGCACCCTCAGGGACACGAAGGTCTTCGGAATGTCAGTCTACGACTTCTGTGCCTCGTCATGCCGGAGTGAAATCCTGGATGACGTAACGATTCTGTTCACAAGACTCGGATTGGCGCCGAGTTGCACGGTCTCCAGACTTGCCCTGAAGGATGACGGATTCTGGAGCTGCATTTGGGTGTTGAGATTCCGTTCTCACGATGCAAGAAGACTGGTCGGAATGGCGCTGGTGATCCAAGCAAGAAAGCGACACATTCTGGAATCTGGCAACATATAATTCAAACATTATTATATAAAGACCCGAATTAGCGGGGGCTAGATTTGAACTAGCGATCTTCAGGTTATGAGCCTGATGGGATTTCCAAGCTACCCCACCCCGCTGTTTCCGACTAACGGTGACGGTGTAGTTAAAAGTATCCGTGTGACAGAGCAGAGAATCGTTTCAAAAGAATTTCCTCAGCCTGAGCACATCCTCTATCGACCCCTTCACCTGGAGTCTCCTCGTGGCATATGCCTTCATCACCCTGAGCTCACCGCTCCTCAGTTGAAACAGAGTATCCTTGCTCGCGATGATCCTGATATCAGGATTCTGAGTCGCGCCTTTGTTGAGCTCGCCGACGTGCGCGTTCTCCAGCATGAAATTGTAGGTTTCCCCATCCGTGATTTCGACCTGGATGGCTTTCCTAATACCTTGAAGTTCCGCACTGAGTTTCGGATCCTCTGTGGCCTTCTTGTTGAACCTCGCGATGGTTTCTTTCAGGAGTTCTTCGACCAACTTCATCCCTCGAATGTGTCGAGCTTCCGCAGAGAGTTCAACATCATTAGGTTTTTGGCGGGCTCCCATGACATTCGTGTATGTGGAGGGCAGCATTTGTGTTTGGACACGTATCGTTCCAGGAAGGAGGTAGTGATCGGGTCCGTCATGTATCCCGATCCGATCGGCTCTCCTATCTCGATCTCGATCTCCTTGATGCGAGCGTCTCTCGTGACCTTTGCCACTATGGAGGCCGCAGACACGACGGGGTATGTATCGTCCGCCTTGTGTTCGGAGACGACCCTGGGTCTGCACCTGAGCTTTGCCTTGATCATCTTCGCGAACTGCTCTTCGCTCGCGTCAGCCGCGTCGACGTACGCCACTTCTGGTGAGAACCGGTCTATGAGTTGCGCGAAGACATCTGCTTCCAGCTCGTTGAGGGAGCAGTCTCTCAGGTCTATCTCTGCTGCAGGCACCTCGATGAGCTCAACCTTTGCCAGCTTGCGTATCTTGGGCTCAAGCTCCTCGCGTTTCCTAGGGGTGAGTTTCTTCGAGTCTCTGACGCCAAGGCTGATGAGTGAGGCGTCCGATTCAACCGCGATGGCGCAGACCACCATCGGGCCCAGGACCGGCCCTCTGCCCGCCTCATCCACGCCGCATATCATCTCTCTCTGGATAGGGGAGAGCGTAGATAGAGGTTTTGAGTTCCGTCCGGAAAGGCTTAATGTCCCTCTGAGCAATATTGCCGGAGATGATCGCTAGGGCGCAGCAGGATCTTCTCGGCTTGGACCTGAGCGCGAACCAGGACCTGCTTCTCATCGTCTCTATCTTGTTGATAGTGGTCGGTCTGTTCCTGGCGTTCGCTGGTCGCAGGATCTGGAAGCGCGTGATGTCCTTGATCGGCGCAATCATCGGCGGGCTCATCGGCTTCGCGCTCGGCACAGCTGTCGGCGGCGTGCTCATTGGCTTCATCGCGGGAACCCTCGCTTCGATCGTCGGGAGCGCTCTGTTCATCTTCCTGGCGAGGGTAGGGATCGGCGTTGTCAGCGGTGTTCTGTGTTTCTTCGTGGTCAACCTACTCTTCGCGAACGAGATGGTTGCCCTCATAGCTGGAGTGGTCGCATTCGCTGTAACGTTCGCCTTCATAGAAGCTGCGATTGGAATCGTGACTGCTGTTGTCGGCGGTTTGCTCGTGGGGTTCGGGCTTGTGCTAATCGAGCAAGACATGATGGTCGTTGTGCTCAGCCTTCTCGCGGTGATGGTCCTTGGTGCCGCGTTCCAGATGATTGCGCTCAAGGACGAGTCCGAGCACAGGCGCAGGATGGACAGGGTGGGCACGAGAAGTGCCGTCGCCGCGGCCGCCGTTGCTCCTCCAGAACCTCCTCCGATGCCTGGAAGGACTTGTCCGAAGTGCGGCGGACCGCTCAGGTACATCCCAGAATACGACAGGTACTTCTGCTATCGGTGCCAGCAGTACGAGTGAATAAAAAGCAGGGCTGAGCTACCGTTCGAATAGTTAATTCGCCACTATTTACTATTCTCGCCAGGTTATGGCGACCCGTTGACGAAGAAGGACACTCTGGATTGTCAGGCCAAGAGACTCAAAGACAGCTTCAGGTTGACGAGGGTTGGGGTCACTGGAGTCCGCAAACCCGTCGTTGTTCACAGGGACGGGAAGGACAACCACCTCACCGCCTTGATCGATGTTTTCGTCGACCTCCCATCGACTCAGCGCGGATCGCACATGTCCCGGAACGTGGAGGTCATCACTGAGATGCTCGAGGAGAGCGTGAGAGCGAAGGTATCGAGCCTCGAGCAGCTGACCGCGAACCTGTGCAAGAAGCTCCTGGAGAGGCACGAATACGCCAGCTTTGCCGAGGTCCAGATGTCCGCGGATTACTTTCTCGAGCGGCGGCCTGATGGTGGCAAATCCTCGCTCGAGCCGTTCAAGCTGACGGCGAAGGCCACCGCGATGCGAGGGAACGGCATGATGAAACTCATCGGGGTCGAGGTCCAGGGCATGACAGCGTGTCCGTGCGCCATGGAGACGATAAGGCATCATCTCGCCTCGAAGCGCCCGGACCTCAAGAAGATCCCAGCAGATGTCCCAATGATATCCCACAATCAGAGGAATAGGACCTCGCTGATCGTGGAGGTGCCCGAACATGTCGAGATCGAGGCCGACGACCTGATCGATATCGTCGAGGGCTCGCTCAGCAGCCCAACGTACGGGATACTGAAGCGCAAGGACGAAGCGAATGTTGTCTTGAAAGCGCATGAGAACCCGAAGTTCGTCGAGGATGTCGTCAGGGACATTCTGGGCAAGGTTTTGCGGAAGTACAGGAACCTGGAGGACTCGGTGCACGTCACAGTGCGGAGCGAGAGCGAGGAGTCGATCCACAAGCACAACGCTTTTGCCGAGAGAGTCACTACCCTGGGTGAGCTGAGGAGCAAGTGACCGCCGAGAGAAGCAGGCAGAGGCCTGAGCCAGGGGCCATCAAAGCTCTTGCAGTGGACATCGACGGAACGCTCGCAGATGATTCTAGGAGGGTCAACCTCGAGGCCGTGGCCGCACTCCGCGAAGTCCAAGATTCGGGGATACCCGTGATGCTCGCAAGCGGGAACGTTCTGCCGATTGCGTACGCGCTCTCCAACTACTTGGGCCTCAAGGGGCCGATCGTCGCCGAGAACGGAGGGATCGTGTCATACCAGCAGAAGATATGGGTCTTGGGAGATCCTGAGGGTCCCCGCAAGGCATACGATTTCCTCAGGACGGAGATGGACGCTCAGAGGCTCTTCACAGACAGATGGCGAGAGACCGAGGTCGGGCTCACACGAGAAGTGAGCCTCGAGAAGGTCAGGGATGTCCTGAAGGATTGGCCAGTCGATATCCAGACCACAGGTTGGGCGGTCCACATCATGGAGAAGGGGATGAACAAGTTCCGTGGGATCCAGAAGGGTTGTGAGCTCCTCGGTATCTCACCCGAGGACGTCGCCGCGATAGGAGATTCAGACAACGATGAGATGATGATTCGCGAGTGCGGTTACGGAATCGCGGTCGGAAACGCGTTCGAGGACACGAAGCGAGCGGCGTCCTTTGTCGCCAAGGGATCCGATGGCAAAGGCGTGATCGAAGGGCTCGTGTGGCTAGGAATCCTACGACGCTAAGCTCGGAAGGCTTTATCTCGCAGTGAATCGCTTAGAAGTACGCCATGTCGATGATCGGCATTTGCAGCATATGCGGTCGGCCGGCAAATACGACCTGCCCGCTCTGTGGAAGACTTGTCTGCCTACAGGACTCAGACCCCGTCACCCATGTGTGCCGGGCCTGCGGTGGGAGACAACCGAGAGTGAAGCGGTTGACCTGAGTGTGATCAGAGGAGCTTCTTCGCCTCTTCCTCTGTGATGCCCGCGGCCTTCAGGAGGTACTTCAGACCCTTCTTGAGGATCATCTCCTTGGTCTTGTCGTCAAGGAACTTCTCCATGACCACGGGCGCTCTCAGGATGTATTCGACCCCGAACTCTGAGAAATAGTATCTCGCGTTGTCCGGGTCCAGCTCTGCGGCCTTCAGATAGGCCGCCTCCGCCTCGTTGAACCTGCCGATCTCGATGAGATATGCAGCGTATGATGACTGGTAGATGGGATTCTTCGAGTCCAGCTCGACGGACTTCTTGTAGAGCTCCATGACCTCCTCGGGAGCCATTTTCGGGACACCCACGGATGCCTCGGCCTTCCCGAAGTAGGCATCCGCGCACTTGGGGTCCGCCTTGAGGACCTTGTTGTACTTCGATACCGCGGCGTTGAAATCGCCGTTGGCCAACGCATCCTGCGCTTCCATCAAGTCCTTCTCAATGCCTGCCATGGAGTCAACCCACCTAGTCTTAGATTCGGGCATATCAATACTCAAAGGGCGTATAAAACGTTTCCTCGAAAGAATCAGAGTGGGTTCACAATCTAGAGAATCGCGATCATTGCAGCCGAGTTCTCATAGATGTATCCTAGACTCATCCCGTCTACAACTGAATACGGATGCTCCTGCCAATTGACGTTCCGCAGACCAGCCTGCAGGAAGGGAACCAATCCACTCATCAGGCCAAGGGCCGCATCCAGCTTTTCGTTGAGCGTCACATTCTCGTTATAGGCCACGTCCCAAGTCCTGTTCTGTTCCATCGTCCACATGATCTGATAGATTCTGGTCTGGAAATCATCCAGGGCGTGCTTCATGGTCCCGAGTGTCATATTCTTCTCATCATCATCGAGGTACATCACCTCGATTGCCCAGGTCCACTGAGATGCTTGATGCAGCGCAGACACCGCACGCTGGCTGCTCTGATATCGAGATTCTATGAGAGAAGATACGTCCAGCATCCGATCGACTTCAATACCGGCTGTGGACAGTTGGCTGATGAGATTACTCGCAGCCACATTCTGGGCGCGGTACTTCGCATCATGATAGTCCTTGGATTGACGATAGAGGAATACTGATAGAATCGACATCACCAGAATGATTGCGACGGCAATCACAAGAGCGACTTGCGACAACCGCAGACGCTTCACTCGCCCAGAACTCGGATGAGCCTCCGACATACCGACCATCTCTGAGTTCTGGATGGCAGTCTGCGGATATATCTAATCGGCCCAAAACTCTTTTATCGCGAGTGCCTGTTCCTGAAAGAAAGAGCCACGAGAGGTACCAAACATGATGCCCGGCGGAAGGATGAACCCCAAGCAGATGAAGGCCATGATGAAGCGGATGGGGATAGACCAGGAGGAAATGCCCGGCGTCGAAGAGGTCATCATCAAGACAAAGACCAAAGAACTCGTGTTCAAGGATGCTGTCGTCACCGCCGTGAGCGTCCAGGGACAGAAGACCTACCAAGTCGTTGGCATACCGCAGGAGAGAGAGCGACGGCGCGAAGAGGGCGTGGAAGAAGGCGGCGTCCCTGAGGACGACATAAAACTGGTCATGTCCCAAACGGGCTGCACGGCGGCGGAGGCAAAGAAGGCGCTCCAGGAGACAGACGGAGCGCCTGCCGAAGCCATCCTCAAGATCATGTCCTCACGCATGTAAGGCGCAGATTGATGGTCCCATCGCATCATTTGTCAAAGGCTATCGTCTGAACGGGAACGGACGCGCTGGTGGAGCAACTCAAGAATGATAGAGATCGTCGGCCTCGGGAGAACCTTCGACGGGAAGGCAGCAGTAGAAGACCTCAACCTGAAGGTGGAGAAGGGAGAGGTCTTCGGGTTGCTGGGGCCCAACGGCGCCGGAAAGACCACGACGATCAGGATGCTCGCGTGCCTGATCAAGCAGACCTCGGGAACGGCCTTTGTGAACGGGCTTGAGATAAACACTATTTCTGGCTCGCAGAAGATACGGGGCATAGTTGGCTTGCTCCCGGAATCGCCTGGTCTGTACGAGTCACTGAGCGCGAATAGGAATCTCGATTTCTTCGCGCAGCTGTACGGCGTCCCGAAGGACAGGAGGGAGAAGAGGATCGAAGAGCTCCTGAAGATGCTCGACCTCTGGAACCGAAGAGACGAACCCGTGGCGACCTACTCCAAAGGCATGAAGCAGAAGATAGCGATTGCCCGCGCTTTCGTTCATGATCCTGAGGTCGTGTTTCTGGACGAGCCCACGGCCGGTCTCGACCCTCAAGCCTCTCTGACCGTGCGCGAGTTTCTCGTGGCTCTGAAGAAAGAGGGCAGGACCGTCTTCATCAACAGCCACCACCTGGACGAAGTGGAGAGGCTCTGCGACAGGATCGCTGTAATGAACAAGACCGCTCTCGCGATCGGTTCCCCCAAGGATCTGGCAAGGAGATACTGGGGCAGGACCACGGTCATCGAACTTGCGGTCCCGGATCCTTCCCTCGTGGATGTTGTCCGTGGACTCGAGTTCGCTTCGAACGTCAGAGTGGACGACGGACGAATCCTAGTTGACCTGGATGACCCTGAGATCAGAAATCCGGTGATTGTAGAGAGACTGACGCGCGCAGGGGCGAAGATAGAATACGTAACTGAGCTCAAGCGGTCGCTCGAGGACGTCTACATGAAGCTCATCGGAGGTGTGAACCGATGAGGATCGACAGAGCTATCATCGTCGCGAAGAAGGATCTCTCCGAGTTCAGAAAGAACAGATACATCATGATGACCATAGTCATGATGCCGCTCATCTCATCAGTGATCCTGCCGATTGTGTATGTCGTACCGATAAACCAGCTCAGCAGGCAGAGTCAGGCTGAGCTGGACCTGAGATTCAACACCACCTCCCACTTGGACAACGCGACATTGACGGACGCGACCATTTTCGACGCGCGAATCGAGCATATGAACATAACGAACTGCATCATCCGAAACAGCATCGTGGAGAATTGCACCATATTGAGTTCGAACTTCAACGAGTCGAGGATAGCATACTCCTCGGTGAGGAACAGCATGCTTGAACGATGCTATCTGGACAACCTGACGCTCGATGTCGGCAACACGGTCCGCACATCGCAGTACGCCGGTGGTAGCCGTGAGCTCGACCAGCTGAAGACGCTCATGTTCAACGTGCTGCTGATTCTACTGATCATGATCCCGGTCACCATACCGACCGTCACCGCTTCCTACAGCTTCGTGGGCGAAAAGATGAACAAGAGCCTCGAGCCGTTGTTGGCGACGCCGACGACAGACCTCGAGCTCCTTGCGGGCAAGTCGGGATCCATCTTCGCAGTGAGCATGGGCGCGACTTGGATTTCATTCGTGGTGGCGGTGGTCTTGGTCGATGTTCTCACAGAACCGTCCTTGGGGTACTACCCGCTCCCGAACGTCTACTGGATCGTCGGCATACTGCTCCTCGCTCCCGGAATGTGTCTGATGAGCATCTTGGCGAATGTGATGATCTCGTCCAGAGTGAATGATGTGAGGGTTTCGCAGCAGATTGGCGGTGTTCTCATCCTTCCGGTCTTGCTTTTCTTCTTCTTCAGCCTTGCAGGCGTGCTTTCCACCGCGCTGCTCCCGATGATGGTCTTCTCGATGGGAGTGCTGGTAGTCGACGCCGGCATAGTGCTGCTGAGCCTAAGGGTTTTCAACAGGGAAGAGATTCTGGTGAACTGGAAGTAGCCACCACCTTTCTGCAAAAAGCTTAAAGAACAAGCTGTCATTCCGAAGATGCTCACAAGATGGTTCACATGAAGCTAATCGACATGAAGACAAAGTGCAGGATGTGCGGCAAAGAGCTCATCGCCGACGACAAGGACGATGATTTCGTGTCCTTCTACTGCATGAAGTGCGGTGTGTACACGACAAGGCCCGTCGATGAGTTCAAGGACGAACCGAAGCCTGAGCCCCCAGCCCCGGCCAAGCCCGAGGAGAAGAAGGTCTGAGCAGCGACTCGGACTGCACTGGAGCCAGCATTTCTTCAATCCACCAACACTTATATACGCAGTTCGCTTTTGCCTCAAGACGGCGCTCCGAAAACCGCTATTCCAGCGCCAATCCACGTGCCCCGGTAGTGTAGCGGCCTATCATCCGAGCCTGTCGAGTTCGGGACTCGGGTCCGAATCCCGACCGGGGCGCCATCTTCTTCAATTGCGCGATAGAAGCAGCTGATAGAATACCTCGGTCTCGAATCGAGAGACCAGCGTGAACCATTTGCTCGAGACCCTCAGGACTTCCTCTGGCTTCTTCCTATCCTTCATAGGCGGGCCGAATGGCGTCTCGCGTTTCTGAAAGTCAATCACCGTCAGCAATCCGTGCCTTCGAAGCACGCGAGAGCATTCCCCAAAGAGCCTTTCTTGACTGCCAACCTCATGATAGATGAACGCTGCCAGGACGTGGCCTATTGACGAATCGACGAGCGGAAGCTCTGTGATCTCTCCTCGGAGAATCCGCACGTTGTCCACATCTCTCTCGCGGACGCGTTTCGAAATGATTTCAAGCATCTTCGGCTCTATGTCAATCGCAATCACTTCTCGAGCCACTCTTGCTACAGGAAACGTGAAGTACCCTATGCCCGCACCGAGATCCGCGACCACATCGTCTCTTCCGAGGCCGAGTCTCGGCAAGACGCTCTCGACCGGGATGTTCTCCCTTCGTTCCGAACCCTCGAGGCGCTCGATGAAGTCGCCTTCGGCCGAGAAACGGTGCCCTTCACATCCTCTCCCGTATTTTTCGGACGAGGCTTTCCTGCGCTTCATTAGACACAGATTCGTGATGGAGAGGCATATTGATTCCGCCTCCTGCCGGCAGCGAACTGATGCCGCATCTTGCCAGTCGAGGCTCCACGAGAAGCAGAGGTGGCCAATTATCTGGAATGGACACCTATAAACCATGGTTTCCGATGGACAGTTATATCTATTCCATAAGCTGATGCAGTAAGCCCCTTCCCGGAGAGAGCATGGCCACCAGAAACGAGATAGAGAGTCTCATCTTCTATGTTCTCGGCGAGAACAATCGGCAACTGCTGATCAAATCCGGCTTAGACGGAGTGTCGAAGGAGAATCGGGTCGTTGCCCTGAGAGGTTTGCAGGACCTAGGTTGGATTGGACACGGCGGCCTTGCGGATTATGAGGAGAGCTATTCGCTGACCAAGGAAGGAAGGCGGGTCGCTGCCAATCACCCCGAACTCAAGGACCTTGAAAAGAATGTTCAAGGCCACATCACTGCGTTGAGAGAAGTCGACGGTGGGTCCAACGGAACGCGAAAGGACGCACTCAAGAAACTCATTGTCATTCAGTGCGACATGAGCAACTGGGACAGTGCGCTGTTGAACTGCTTTGTGCTCAGGAAAATCGCAGAGCGGACCAAGGACATCGATGCCCTCGCGTTCTCCCTCTACTATCAAGGGAGAATCGAAGTTGCACAGAACCGCTGGGAGGAGGCCCTCGAATCGTACTTGAATGCCATCGAGAAATACATGGAAGCGGGCGACAGGAAGGGGGTGTGTCTCACAAATGGTGCTCTGGGAATCGTCTACGGAAACAAAGGAGATCACGCATCGGCAATCCGATGCTTCGAGAGCAGCCTGTCCATGGCAAGGGCAATCGGAGACAAACACTCTGAAGCGAAAGCACTGGGAAACCTGGCAATAATCTACGACTTAGAGGGCAGAACCGAGGAATCGGAGAACGCCAGCATTAGATGTCTCGGGTACTTCGTCGAGATGGGTGACCTCCAGTACTCATGCAGGATCTCAAACAACCTCGGAGTTCTCAACATGTCCAGAGAGAAGTTCGACACGGCCGCAGAGTACTTCGAGAAGACAATAGTCGCCTGCAGGACAAGCAGGAATATGGAGGTATTGGGAGCTGCTCTTGTCAACGCCGGATATTGCTATGCCCGGACAAACGAGAATGGCAAATCGCTGAGATTCACTGACGAGGCGATCTCAATTTTCAAAGAGCCTAACAACCTCAACATGCTTGCGCTTGCGTACAGGAACTACGGTTATCTCGAGTTCCACAACGCGAATCTTCAAAAAGGGTTTGAATGGTTTGAGAAGAGCGTCAGATCGGCCAAGACCTCTGGCGTGGAAGACACATACGCGGCCTGCTGCTACGAATATGGCATGGCCCTGATCAAGACTGCGACAGACCCAAGATTGGCAAGAAAGCTATTGAAGCGGTCATCGACAGCGTACCTGAACATCGGCAACTTGACTCTTGCCAACAAGGCCAAAGCTACGCTCGCTGGACTCTGAGCAGAGTTGCGCTCCTGAGATGCATACCGTTGTAGGGTTTTGGTGGGGACGTCTACTGAAACGTCACCCATTCTGGTTTGGGATTCAGTGGAGCCACGTGTGACCGCCGGTCGTTCCGACTTTGTCCACGACGCAGCTCATCGCAGTCTGAATCGAGTGCAGCCATGTGTGGCCTCCAGATGGCGTAACGCCAACGGCCAACAGCGCGACGGTTGCCCCAATTGCTAGCACTCCAGCTACGATTATGTATATTCTCCTCAGGTTTTTACCCCCGAGAGAAGAAATAGCACGCGCCTATTTGTAGTGTTCCATCGGCGCATCAGCA
>Ga0315286_10005356_pt1 | contig 12389 bp, 10 predicted proteins | sample YL17G10_0_MG_FD_205038 | JGI IMG/M metagenome (GOLD analysis project Ga0315286, IMG submission 205038) | Sediment microbial communities from Yellowstone Lake, YNP, Wyoming, USA - YL17G10_0 | ecosystem: Environmental > Aquatic > Freshwater > Lake > Sediment | place: USA: Wyoming | collected... | reverse complement strand
ATGAATATCCAAAACATCAAAGCGTAGCCGACGCCGGTCACGATCAACGACAGGGCCCAGATGATCAGTACGAGCCTGGCCCGTCCTTCCTTGGTCCCCAGGTAGTAGTCCAGGATCCCCGGCGGGGGGCGCAGCCCGTCTTCCCTTACCGGCGAGAGCGGGACGCCGCCGGGGCCCAGGTCCGGCCCGACCTGCGCACCGCCAGGTCGCCCTTTTCCCTTTTCCATCAGCCTTTGATGCGCTTCAGCCTGAAAATATTTTCCCTTTCCAGCTCCTCGAGGCGGAAGGCTATCATCGCCGCCGCCTCCTTGAGCTCGGGGATGACCTTGAACTCGAGGGCGTTGACACGCCGGCGGGTGCGGTCTATCTCGTCGAGGAGCTTGCGGATGGTGGTCTCCACCTCCGCCGCGACTATGATGTTTTCCACGAGCTCCTCGTAGGCGCGGGCCGCCTCGTCGATTCGGGCGCTGGTGCCAATTATGCCGTAGCCCCGCTCGTGGACGGCCTTGCGGATGCCCTTGCTCTCGATGAGGGGCACCACCACGCCCATCACGTTCTTGCTCTCCAGCCGTATGTCGGGCTTGTCGCGCAGTGCGAAGGCCGCCGATTTGACCGGTATGACGCCTTCGGCGGACATCGCCAATGAGATCTTTCGGTCGGCGCGCAGGTACTGGGCCAGAAGCTGCGTGCGGATGTTCTTGGCGCGGTTGAGCACCTTGAAGAACTCCATGATGAGCGTGTCACGCTTCATCCGCAGGAGCTTGTAGCCCTTCTCGGAGAGCTTGATCTTCTTTTTGAGCTCCAGGAGCTCGGAGCGGGTCGGCTTCACGGTGTCCTTTATCGCCATCTAGCACCCTTCCATCACGTCTTGGTGGTCGTTTTGTTGTCCCTGGCATATGCCGGATGGTATTTCTGGATGTACTTTTTGTCCAGCCTGGTGAGCACTCCTTCGGGCAGCGTGCCCAAAAGCTCCCAGCAGAGCCCCAGGGTCGTCTCGATGTCCCGGTCCTCCTCCCTTCCCTGCCGGACGAACCTGTCCTCGAAGAGGTCGGCAAACGCCAGGAACTTGCGGTCACGCTCGGACAGGGCCTCCTTGCCGACGATGGCCGCCAGGCCGCGAAGATCGTTGCCCTCGGCATAGGCTGCATAGACCTGGTCGGAGACGCCCTTGTGGTCCTCACGGGTCATCCCCTTGCCTATGCCGGCGTTCATGAGCCGGGAAAGCGAGGGCAGCACTGTTATCGGGGGATAGATGCCCTTGCGGTGCAGATCCCGCGATATGACAATCTGGCCCTCGGTGATGTAGCCCGTAAGGTCCGGGATGGGGTGGGTGATGTCGTCGCCCGGCATCGTCAGGATGGGGATCTGGGTGATGGAGCCCTTCCGGCCCTTTATCTTGCCTGCCCGTTCGTATAACGTCGCCAGGTCGGTGTACATGTAGCCGGGGTAGCCGCGCCGGCCCGGAACCTCCTCGCGCGCCGCGCCTATCTGGCGCAGGGCCTCGCAGTAGTTGGTGAGGTCGGTGAGTATGACCAGAACGTGCATGTCGTGCTCGTAGGCCAGATACTCCGCGGCAGTGAGCGCCAGCCGGGGCGTGATGAGCCGTTCGACGGCCGGGTCGTCGGCCAGGTTGAGGAACACCACAGCCCGCTTGAGCGCGCCCGTCCGCTCGAAGTCGCGCATGAAGTACTGCGCCTCCTCGTTGGTGATGCCCATGGCGGCGAATATTACGGCAAACTCCGCAGTCGCCGTCGGCACCTTGGCCTGTCTGGCTATCTGCAGGGCGATGTCGTTGTGGGGCAGGCCCGAGCCCGAAAATATCGGCAGCTTCTGGCCCCGCACCAGCGTGTTCATGCCGTCGATGGTGCTGATGCCGGTCTGGATGAACTCCTTGGGCGAATCCCTTGCCCACGGATTGATGGCGGCGCCGGTGATGTCCAGCCGCTTGTCCGGGACGACCTTGGGCCCGCCGTCGAGCGGGTCGCCCGAGCCCGACAGGATGCGGCCCAGGATGTCGATGGACACCGGCAGCTTGAGGGTCTCTCCCAGGAAGCGCACGCCGGAGGACTTGTCCATGCCCGAGGTCCCTTCGAATATCTGGACCACCACGGCGTCCTTGGAGGTGTCCAAAACCTGCCCGCGCCTGGTCGTTCCGTCGGAGAGGGCGACGCTTACAAGCTCCCCGTAGCCCACGGGCTCCGTCTTCTCCACGAACACTAGCGGTCCTGCGATCTTTGTCACGGTTCGATACTCTTTCGTCAAGTCATTCCTCCTCCTCGCTCATTCTTCGTTTGAAAGGGTACATGATGTATGCCGCCAGGGCGGCCATCACCGAGAGAAGCAGGCCCAGCACCGCCCACGAAAGGGGGCCGGCGCCTCCCGGTTCACCGGTGGCGCCGATGCCACGGACCTCCACCTCCACCCAGGTTACGCCGGTAAGGTTCCCGTCGCTTGCCGAAAGCGTCACCCTTTGCCAGCCCGGCCCGGCGAACGCGTAGGAGACCTCGGGCCCGATGGCCTTCTGGCCCCCGCCGAAGTCCCAGACGTAGGTGAGGGCCGAAACGGGGTCGTCTTGGTCCGTCGAGTTGGTCGCCCGGAAGGCAACCTTCTGTCCAACACGCGCCGGCCGGCCGTCGGGGGAGATGGCCGGCACCGGCTGAAGGTCGGAGACCGTGAGCAAAAATGTCGTTTTGCAGGTCGCTCCAGCATCGTCTTGCACGGTGAGGCTCACCAGGAAATCTCCGTGCCTGGAGTAGTTGTGGAAGACCCGCTCAGCGCTGGCGGTGGAGCCGTCGCCGAAGCTCCAGGCCCAATCGACGATAGTGCCATCGGGGTCGCCCGACCGGGAGGTGAAGCTGAAGTTGGTGAGCACCGTGCCCTTCAAGGGCCGGACCGAGAGGGCCGCCTTCGGAGGCGCGTCCCTGACCTTGACCGGGGCCGGCGCGCTCCAGTCGCTTGGGGCGCCGGTGTCATCCTGGACCATGAGCCGGGCCTGGTAGGTGCCCTTTTCCGCATAGGCGTGGTAGGTGCCGGCCTCCGCAAGCCAGCCCGAGTCCTCCCCGTCGCCGAAGTCGAACAGGTAGTGGGTCACGCGCGAATCGTCGGTGGATTGCAGTCCCGAGAGCTCGACCCAAACGCCCTGGCCCGGCCTCTGGTCGGAGACCCAAAGCAGGGCCACCGGCGGCGAGTTGACGTAGACCTGCGTGGTCGCCTCGTCGTTTTGCGGGTCGCTGTCGTTTGTTCCGGGCGGCATCACCACGCGGGCCGTGAGCTGGTGCCAGCCGGAAACGGCCGTCCACAAGACCCGCGCCGTGGCCGTTTGCAATGGTTTCAGGGAGAGCGCCGCGGACCGGCCCACGTATCCGGTCTCCACGGAGTCCACCCACACGTCGACGGCCACGCCGTCGGCCGGTGCAGGCCCCATGTCGGCCACGAGAACATCGATAAAGGCCGGCCGGCCGCCGACCGCGTCGCGCGGCGTTACGGATATCCCGCCGGGCGGTATGCCCGCATCCGGTAGTACCGGGGGACGAGGCTCGACCGTAAGCTGGAGCGATGCGCGGTTGTTCGTTTCGTCCTTTTCAAAGTAAACGTCCATCGGGTCAAAGGACACCGAAAGCACATGCTTTCCGGGCGCAGGCCGGACCGTGAAGTTGGCCCGGGCGCGCCCGCCCGGGTCCAAAAAGATCGTCGTTTCGGCGGAAAAGTTCCCGTCGAGCAGAAGTTCCACACCAACTTCGGCGGGGCCCTCCGAGGTGTTCAGGGCGACCTCCGCTGAGACGCCCAGGTCCTCTCCCTCGATCGGTTCCGCCGGCGAGGCCAAAATGGCCCCGGCCGCAAGTTCGAAGAACCCATCCCGGGTCGGCGCCTCGTTGTTGGACGGGTAGGCGTCCAATAGCCAGTTGAACGGGTCCAGCTTGACGGCATCCACCCGGTATCCCACGTCGTAGTCCAACGTCGCATTGGGCCCCGAGCCGTTCCAGCCGGCCGGCCCAAACCCTCTCTGCCCGCCCTCGAAGCAGATGCCGACGTCCATCGGCAGGTCGCCCAGAACGCCGCGGCTTTCGACGACGAGCCGCACCCGGTCCTTCCCGGGCGGGCCCTGCAGGACCACCGCGTCGGAAATGGCGTAGTCGAGCCGGCCGGAGCTGTAGAGCCACATGTGCAGGAAACCCGAAAGGTCCCGCCCCGTGGTCTGGAACACCTCGTCCTGGAACGCCAGATGGTCCGTGCGGCCGCCGAAATGGTCCCGGTGGAACGCCGCCAATGTCCGGTTGAACTCATCGTCCCCGAGGAGGAACCGCAGCATGTGCAGGACCCACGGCCCCTTGAACGACGCAAGGTCATAGTCGTTGCTCACAAGCACCGGCTCGGGCCCCGGGCCGTGCACGAACCGGCTTATATACTCCTGGCGGCAGTAGTCCAGGTAGCCCCGGGAACCGTAGAAGGACATCTCGTACATGGCCTCGCTGTACCCGGCGAAGCCCTCCTGCAGGAAGAACTCCCCGGCGCCCGAACCCTCGATATCGATGCCCCACCACTGGTGGGCCAGCTCGTGGGAGATGATGCGATAGGGCAGCGGACCGTCGAAGTTGCGAAAGGAGAGCCACAACATCGAGGGCATGCTCTGGCCCCAGGCGGCAAACAGGCTGGGGACCTCGGCCACCGAGAGATTGCGGAACCCGGGTTCTCCGAACTGGCCGCTGTAGAAACCGGTTATCCGGGCCATCTCGGCCGCATAGGACGCCGCCGCGCCGACGTGGTCCTGCCTGAAGAAGAGCTCGTATCGATGGCCGTAGAGGTCGAACGAGGAACGGACGAGCTGTCCGGCCAAAAACGATATGCCGTTGACCGGCCGGTCGTTTGCGTATACGGCCGTGACGGTCCCGTTTTGGGAATCGTTTGTCCGCGCCAAGAGTTCCCCGGACGATACCACGGTCTTGTCTTTGGGCGCCGTCACGGAAAGCCGGCTGGTCGTGCGGCTGCCCAGTTCGTCGGAGGGGAAGTAGTCGCCGTAGGTCCTGACCCAGCTGCCCTCCGGGCCGACATAGTCCCAGTAGCTTGCCCCCCCGTCGGGAGTGTTGAGCACCGGCCCGTCATAACGCATGGTCAGGTTCAGGGCCGTCCCGGCGGGCAGTTCGCGCCCAAGGGAAACGTTGTAGAAGTACCAAAACGGCCTGTAGAACCGAAGCGGGCCGCCGCCCTCCTCGACCACGTCCCGCACAACCATCCCCGGCTTCAGGCGGAATATCAAAAACGACCCGTTGCGCCCCGTCTCGAGCGATACGCGCACATTGACGTCCATCGAATTTGACGCTTCGTCGAGGGAAACGTTGGCTTCCAGGCGGGAGAAGACGCAGCTGGGCATCTGGCGGCCCGCACCCGTGCCCGTTTCGGCCCGGGCCGGCACGCCGTCGAACGGGCCGCCTCCTCCGGGCGGTGCCCCGCCGTCGGACATGGCCCGGGCTCCAGGGGGCCGGTTGCCGGCCGCCTCCGGGACCATGACCAGTATCGATGCCATCAGCAGTGCTCTCCACATATCGACCCGATTCTCACTTGCCCACGGCGGAGAACTCGGCGCCCATGAGCTCCACTACCTTCTTCAGCTCGCCGTCGAAGTCCTTTTCGAAGCGAGCCTTGGCCAGCTGGTCCTTCGACTTCATCGAGGCGATCTTCTGCAACTGCGCGCCTCCCTCCATGGCCCTGGTGGCCAGGTCCGAGAACTTCCGGATGGTCGAAAGGAGCTGGTACTGCCTCGACATCGGGCAAAAACTGTCCACCTCGTGGTAGGCGTTCTGCTGGAGGAATATCTCCCTTATCATGCGCGCCACCTCCAGGAGCAGCTGCTGCTCCTCGGGCAGGGCATCCGAGCCGACAAGCTGCACAATCTCCTGAAGCTCCGCCTCCTTCTGGAGCACTTCCATCGCCCAGGAGCGAAGCTTGGTCCAGTCGGGGGAGACGTTTTCGTTGTACCACTTGTCGAGGATGCCCCCGTACAGGCTGTAGCTGTTGAGCCAGTTGATGGCGGGGAAGTGGCGCCGCTGCGCCAGCTTCGAATCCAGCGCCCAGAAGACCTTCACGATGCGCAGCGTGTTCTGCGTCACCGGTTCGGAGAAGTCGCCGCCGGGAGGCGAGACCGCCCCGACTATGGTGACGGAGGCGTCGTGGCCGGCAAGCGTCGTCACCCTGCCGGCCCTCTCGTAAAAGGCGGAGAGCTTGGCCGCCAGGTAGGCCGGGTAGCCCTCCTCGCCGGGCATCTCCTCGAGCCGGGAGGAGATCTCGCGACGCGCCTCTGCCCAGCGGGATGTGGAATCGGCCATGAGCGACACGTTCAGGCCCATGTCCCGGTAGTACTCGCCTATCGTCACTCCCGTGTAGACGGAGGCCTCGCGGGCCGCAACCGGCATGTTCGACGTGTTGGCTATCAGCACCGTCCGGTCCATGAGGGGCGCCCCTGTCCGGGGGTCGACCAGGTGCGGGAACTCGGTGAGCACCTCGGTCATTTCGTTCCCTCTCTCCCCGCAGCCGACGTAGACGACTATCTCGGCATCGCTCCACTTGGCGAGCTGCTGCTGCGTTACCGTCTTCCCGGAGCCGAACGGGCCCGGGATGGCGGCCGTGCCGCCCTTTGCCACCGGGAAGAGCGCGTCCAGGATCCGCTGTCCGGTGATGAGCGGCACATCCGGCATCCTCCGGTTCTTGAAAGGCCGGCCTATCCTTACCGGCCACTTCTGCATGAGCTGGAGCGGCGTTCCATCCGACAGGGTGGCCACGGTTTCGGCGACGGTGAAATTGCCTCCCCTGATGGTGGCAATCGTCCCCGAGAGCTTGGGCGGCACGAGGATGTGGTGCTGGATGTACTTGGTCTCCTGGACCGAGCCGATTATCTGCCCGGGGGCGACCTTGTCACCGGATTTGACCTTGGGGACGAACTCCCACTTCTTGGACCGATCCAGCCCCGGGGCCGAAACCCCGCGGCGTATGAAATCGCCCATGGTATCGCGCAGCACCGGCAGCGGCCTCTGGATGCCGTCGTAGATGGACTTCACCAGGCCGGGCCCCAGCTCGACCATGAGCGGCATGGCCGTGTTGATCACGACCTCGCCGGGCTTGATGCCCGAGGTGTCCTCGTAGACCTGGATGATGGATTTGTCCCCGTCCAGGCCGATGACCTCGCCCATCAGCTTCTCGCCGCCGACCGCGACGACGTCGTACATTCTCGGGCGGATGCCCTCGGCGGTCACCACCGGGCCAGATACCCGGTACACTTCACCCTTGTCTTCCATCGTTTATCCTCCATCCCTACTCACCCCGCCCTGAAGGGCGGGGCTTCAACGCTTTCCGAAACTGACCGACCCCGGACTGAAGTCCGGGGTATCGACGACGTGCCCCTGACCGAGGTCCGAGGCATCCGAAACTACTTCCAGAGGTCCACCCCCACGACGCTCTTGATCTTCTCGCGAAGGTCGACCTCTTCTATCTTGCCAATCGCTATGACCACCGGCTCGACGCTCTCGATCATCGTTTTCCGAAGAGCCGGCGAGATGAGCCTGAAATCGGCGTCCATGACCACGAGTATGCCGACCTCCCGGTCGCGCAAAAGCTCGTTCATCGTCCTTTCCATCCCGGCGGCGTCTCCGCCGGCGACCTCGTGGACCTTCCTGATGCCGGCCAGCCGAAAGCCGGTGACGAACTCCTCCCTGCCCACAACAGCTATCTCCATGTCAGTCCCTCACAGCACGAGCAGCCCCCGGATCTCCTCCTCTGGGAGCCCGCTCTGCTTTCCCCTTGCTATGGCGCGCAGGTTGTCCACCTCTATCTTCTTGCGAAGCAGGAAATCGATCACAGGCAGCACCGAGAGCGGGTACAGGTGGGAGAACTGGTGGGCACGGCCGGTCAGCTCCCGGTCCAGCGCAAGCAGGACGTCGTTGAGGGAGCCGGCCGACTGGACGCGCCCCGCAGCCTCGCGAATGCCCTCGAAGATCTTGGTGCTGGAAAGCTCCGCAAGGAACGCTTCGAAGTTCTCGGCCGCCGCAAGCTTGCCCAGAACGGCCAAAGACAGTTCCTCCCCGCCCCCTATCATCAGCTCCTGCACCTTCTCCAGCGCGACGTTTTCGAACTTGAGCTTGAAAAGCGTCTTGAGGTTCACGTTGTCTATCTCTGCGGCGATGTACCTGCGGAAGATGCGGTTGGCCGGGATGCCCTGGGGAACGGACCTCATCAGCTCCGTGTAGTATTCCTTGTCCATCGCGTTCTCGATGTCGGATTGGCTGGGCTTCCCCCCGGAGCTCAGAAGCCGGGCCAACACCGGTTCCCGTCCGGGGCTTTCGTGCTTCACCTGGTCGGCCATCTCCTCCAGCGTCGCGCAGGAAAACAGCGACGAAAAGAACCTCATGTCGAACGCCCCTGCAGGCACCAGTTCCTCCGAGACCACCTCCCAGGTCGCGCCAAAGCTCTTTCCCCTCATCACGGTCTTGATGTTCCACACGTCCCACCGGCTGAGATAATGGACGACCATCTCGCGCAGCTCGCCCTGGGTGAAACCCAAAATGTCCCGGTAGGTCCGGGCCAGATTCAGGTAGGTGGCGGTCTCGATGAGGTCGACGCCCGAAAATTTCGAGGAAAGCTCGTCCACTTCCTTTCGGTACTGGCCCTCGCCGATGAACCTGCCTATCTCCGAAAGGTCCATGACCAGCATCCGGGGATAGGTGTCCCTGGCCAGGAGGAAGTTTTTGCGCGACTTCACCCTGGTGCAGGCGTAGGCGTAGTTGCCCGCCTTCTTCCCGGAACCCAGAAACCGCATCGGCCGCCTCCCCTTCACCCGGAAAACAGGAGCCGGGCAATCTCCTTCATGCTGCGCTCCACCTGGTCCTTGAGCATGCTGTCGTAGGTGTGGTCCATGCGCATCGAGCCGTCCCGGCTTTCGAACAGGATGCCGCCCAGGCAGTTGATGTTCCCGCCGTACTCGACGGACGGCAGGGCCCGCAGGAACGTTTCGTTCCTCTTTGCGGAGAACACCCGATATCCGGGTGCCGGGTGCTTGCGGAGTATGTCCGAAAGCAGCCTTTCATCCTGCTCCCTCGGCAGCGAGGCCATCATGGCCCGGGCCTGCTCGGCGGCGGCCTCAAGCATCTCGCGCTCCATCACCAGCCGGGCCCGCTTGCCCTCGAGCTCGGCGGCGGCCAGCTCCTGGACGCGCAGCTGCCGGGCGCGCTTTTCGGCCTGCCCCAGCTTCTCCTGGGTGATGGCCCGGGCGCGCTCCTGGGCCTCCGCAAGCAGCCGCGCTCGTTCGGATTCGGCCTCCTTGACGGCCGAATCGGCAGCCGCCCGGCCGGCGGCCAGTATCTCCTCCGTGACTTCCTCAAGTCCCATCGGCTCGCCTCGCAGACGGCTACACCATCTTCAGCCAGAGCATGGCCGCGACCACGAAGCCGAAGATGACCAGCGTTTCGGGCAGCACCAAAAACACGATGCTCCTGCCGAACATCTTGGCGTTCTCCGCCGTGGCGCCGACGGCCGCCGCACCGATGTCTTTCTGGGCCAGACCGGTGCCTATGCTGCCGCCAGCTATGGCAATCCCCGCGCCTACCGCAATCAGTCCACTCAACGGATCCATTTTTTTCACGCTCCCGATTCTTCAGTCTCCAACTTGCCTTGTCTTCCAAACGGATTGAACTTGACCCCGCCGCCCTTGAAGAACTTCATGAAATACTCCACCAAATTGAGCCTGAGCGCCTGTATCCCGGAAGAGAGGCTGCCCAGCATGAACACCAGCATGTGCGCCAGCACCAAAAGGACGCAGCCGAAGACGGCAAACCCGATGTTGCCCCCGGTCACCATGGGGATTATCAGAATGTTGAAGGCAAATGCCATGGCGCCCTTGGCGACGCCTATAGCACCCAGCCGGGTGTACGACAGTATGTTGGAGAACACGCCCATAACCTCGGTGAGGGCTATCGGACCCTCGCCGGCGACGACCATAACGACGCCGGCTATCAGGAATATCATCGAGGCGAATGGGACGAGGATGCCGATGCCCGGGTCCCACGACGGGGCGAAGGGCCAGAGGACGTTGTCCCAGAGCCAGTGCCCCAGGGAGGTCGCCTGGCCGAACTTGAGTATCAGGAAACCGAAACCGAGCACTGTGAGGAGCCAGCCCGCCTTGGCTGCGGCGTGCTTGCGGTTGTGCGCCCACTCGTTCACGATGCCGAAGATGTTGCCCAAGGACAGATGCACCACCGCGGCCAGGATGGAGAACATCAGAAGGTTGCCCAGCCCGGAGGCCTCGAGCTTGTGGACGCTGGCCCTGAGGGGTATTTCGGTCCCGAGGATGCCGGACCAGTTTATGGCCTCGGCCCCCTCGGCCCCGTGCGGCGCGTGGAACGGGATGCCGAAGGCGTCGCCGAATACGAAGGCGCCGAAGATGGCCGCTATGATTCCGGCTATCAGGATGTACCAGCCCAGCTCCCGGAAGCCATCGTAGTGCTTGAGCCTGGTCATGAAGAACACGCCGGCCGTGGCAAGCAGTATCCCGTATGCCAGGTCCCCTATCATCAGGCCGAAGAAGAACGGGAACACCAGGGCCATCGTGATGGTCGGGTCTATCTCCTTGTACCCGGGGGTCGAGAACATCTCCGTGAGCATCTCGAAGGGCTTTACCGGCCGGGCATTGGAAAGCGCCACGGGAACGTTCTCGTAGGGGTCGTGCGGCTCGCCCGGTTCCCCCCCGGCCTTCTCGTCGGCGTCCACCACGCCCGATGGGACGCCCTGCTCATGCGCCGGCCCGCCGGATCCCCCGGCGTGCCCCCCTTCCCCCTCGGTCAGCCAGTCCTTCTCCTCCATCCTTTCCATGTATATGCAGGCGCCCGAGCCTTTGAGAAGCGAGTTCTCCGTTCGGTCTACGGCGTCCGAGGGTATCCAGCCCTCGATGACAAAGGAGCTTCGCGACATGGCAAACCGAAGCGGTGCTTCGGCTTTTTCCACCTCGACGCCCAGGTGCTCCTGGCAGGCCAATATGTCGCCCAGGTATTTTTGGCGGGCCTCCCTGAGCCCGGCGTTCAGGTCCGCCATCCGCGCTTCGGATTCGGCTGCCACCTTCAGGTACTTCTGGAGCATCTGCTGCGGTTCGCCCTCGGAAAGGGGCGCCTTCGCCTCCGTGTAACCGCTCCGGGCGAGGACTTTTTCGACGGCCGGTTTCGACCCGATGTCCACGAAGAGCGCAAAGAACGACCAGTCCGGCGCGTGGAAGAGCTCGAAGCGGGGCGTGACGGCGGCGACCTCCGCGCCTATGGGCACGCGGACCGTCCCGGCGTAGACGGCCAGGCTCTCGTAGGCGCCGTAGTCTTCGAATGGGAGCGGAAGGGCGGTGAAGGGCCGGATGGATTCGATATTGCGGCGGGATTCGTGCAGCCGGGTCTCGAGCTCCTGCTTCTCGGCGTGCCTGGCCGCCACGGTCGTTCCAAGCTCGGCCAAAAGCTCGTCCATCCTGCGGGGCTTCTGGGCCGGCCCGTCCGTCGGTTGGGGCGCCGTCCCCTCGTCGATGCCCAGGACCTTGGACATCGAGCGCAGTTTCAGCGATTGTTCCGAAATGGCCGAGGCGTTGGGAAGCGGCGTTCCCAGCTTGAAACCCGGGTACTGCTCGTTGTAGTCCGTTATGTGCAAAGTGCCGGCGAGGTGGAGGGCCTCCACCGCCCTGCCCAGGGAGCCGGCCGGGCCCGCGATGAGCACGCGGCTCATCTTCCTGGGCCTAAGCATCAAGCTGCCTCACGAATTCGTTGACAATGTATCCGGCCACCTGGGGCAGCCGGGAGCGGCTTATATCGCGCTTTTTGGAAGTCTCCCTTTCGCTCGCAGAGGTGATCTTTTGGCGCTCCGCCTGGACCTTTCGGGATTCGACGGCCACGATCTCGGCAGCGGCCGCGTCGCCGGCGGCCGCGGCATCCTCGACGAGTTTTTGCGCCTCAAGCCGCGCCTTTTGGAGGATGCGGTCCTTCTTCTTCTGTGCCTCCTCCTCGAGCTCCCGCCTCTGCTTCTCGGCATCGCGAATCTTGCTCAGGACGACCTCTCGCGGCACTTGCTTTCCTCCATGTTACATTGCCAGGACAGATACGTTGGGGACGCGATATCGTTCGATAATAAATAACTTTCGGGCACCGTGCCTGCATCGGGGCGCGCCCCGCGCTCCGACCGTCAACCGCGGCGCACTATCCATACAGCCGCCGCCAGCCAGGCGACGACGATGGCGGCGACCCCGATAGTGAGATGGACGAACTGGAGCTCGATTCGTTGACCCTCCCAGCCGATGTAGAGGATGAGCGAGGCAGCCAGGATGGTCACCGAAAGCATCATCCCGGTGCGGCGGACCGTGGCCTTGATGCCGTCGAAGAGCG
>Ga0315286_10005353_pt1 | contig 12394 bp, 9 predicted proteins | sample YL17G10_0_MG_FD_205038 | JGI IMG/M metagenome (GOLD analysis project Ga0315286, IMG submission 205038) | Sediment microbial communities from Yellowstone Lake, YNP, Wyoming, USA - YL17G10_0 | ecosystem: Environmental > Aquatic > Freshwater > Lake > Sediment | place: USA: Wyoming | collected... | reverse complement strand
TGACTGTACGACCACCTGCCGTTGCCGGAATGTTTTATACAGCAAATCCCAAGGCACTCGGCAAAGAAATAGATACAATGTTATCAAAGGCAACAGTGAAACCTCTGAAGGGTTCGATTGTTGCTCTAATCGTTCCACATGCAGGTTATTTATACTCTGGTTTGACTGCTGCATATGCATATAAATCATTAAGAGGATTAAGCTTCAATACGGTCGTTATCATTTCGCCAAGTCATCGAGAATATTTCAAAGGTATTTCAATATTCGCTGGCAATGCTTATCTTACACCACTCGGTGATCTTACAATAGATGAAAAATTAAGAGCAGAATTTTTGAAGAATGAAAAGATTATCACGGCATCCGATATTGGTCACACTACCGAACATGCGATTGAAGTACAATTACCTTTTCTTCAAACAGTGTTAAAAGATTTCAAGATATTACCAATTGTCATGGGCGATCAGCGCCATGATCTGTGCATCCATCTTGGCAACAAACTTGGTGAAACTTTGAGAGGGAAAAATGTACTCGTTGTCGCAAGCTCAGACCTTTCGCATTATCATCCATCTGATGAAGCTGAAAAAATGGATAAGATTATCGCTGATGATATTAGACGATTCGATTACGAGAAGTTGATGGAAGATTTGGAAAATGAGCGAGCAGAAGCATGTGGTGGAGGTCCGGTTGTTGCGGCACTAATTGCAGCTAAGAAATTAAACGCTGATTGTGTTGAAATCCTTCATCAATGCAATTCAGGTGACATCACGGGTGAACGTGATGCAGTCGTAGGGTATCTCTCCGCAGCAGTTCTAAGGGCAAACTGACTCGTTATGCCGCCACGCTACCCAAAAGTCTCGGTTATCGGTGCAGGGATCGTTGGATCAACGATCGCAATCGCTCTGTTCGAGAAAGGTTACTCGATTGTAAGTACCATCGACCGTATCGGTGGAGCAGCAATCGGTCTTGCTCGCAGCGTAAAGTGTAAAAAAGCATCCACACAAATAACCGATATTGCTCCAAATTCTAATATCATCCTTATTGCTGTATCGGATGATGCTATCGAGACTGTTGCGCTCCAGCTTTCAAAAGTAAAAATAAATAATTTCAAAAAACTTTTAGTAATACATTGTTCCGGAGTTTACTCAGCCGACATTTTGCAACCGATCAGGAAAAAATGCGCAGCAACCGCATCAATGCATCCAATCCAAACATTCCCCACTTCACAGCGGGGTGGAAAGCTGGCGTCCAAATTAAAAGGAATTTATTACGGTATTGATGGTGATCCTGAAGCAATTCAAATGGTTGAAAAAATAGTACAAGATTTAGGTGGAAAATCAGTGGTCATACAGAAAGAACTAAAACCCCTTTACCATATCGCATGTGTGTTCGCTTCAAATTATATGACAATGTTTTTAAATGCCGTGAATGATCTCGCACGAACACTAAACCTTAAAGCATCATGGACAGAAGTATTCGGACCATTAATGACAACAACCATGGAAAATGTGGTAAGGGAATCCGCTCCATCTGCATTAACAGGTCCCATCGTGCGTAATGATATTTCCACAATTGAGCTTCATCTTAAAACATTATTACAATATGCGCCACAGTTCCTTCCACTTTACACGATTGGCGGAATCGAGATTGCCCGAATCGCAAAAGAAAATCAAAGAATAAATCAAGAAAGTTTTAATGATATTGTTGCTAAATTCAGAAAATTTATTCAAACAAATTCAATCAAAAAAATTACAAAGGTAAAAAGGTGAAAGCACTCATAGCCAGCGGCGGACGCGGTACACGTCTCCGCCCTCTCACACACACACAAAACAAGCATCTCATCCCTATTGCCAACAAACCGATTCTGCATTATGCTATCGAAGCGGCAGTTGATGCCGGTATAAAGCAGATCGGCATCATCCATAATGCCGACAGCAACGAAGTACCTGATGCGATTGGAAATGGTAAACGATGGGGAGTTAAAATAACGTTTATTCCTCAAAAAACTCCTGCCGGACTCGCACACGTTGTTAAGATCGCCGAGAAGTTTATCGGGAAAGATAATTTCATTTTTTATCTTGGCGATAATATGGTCGTTGGCGGTGTGAAGCGGTTCGTTGACGAGTTCGAAAAAAGTGATTGCAATTGCTGGCTCACACTTGCAAAAGTGAAAGACCCCGAACGCTTCGGTGTTCCTGTAATTAAAAATGGCAGGATCATAAAGGTTGAAGAAAAGCCGGCGAAACCGAAAAGTCAGTATGCGGTTGCAGGTATTTATATTTATGATCGGCACATCTTCGAGGCAGTCAAGAAAATTAAACCGAGCAAGCGGGGTGAGCTTGAAATATCCGATGCCCATACTTATCTCATTGAGCAGGGCTATAAAGTTGGGTATAGCGAAATAACCGGGTGGTGGAAAGACACAGGTAAACCATCTGATTTGCTCGAGGCGAATCGCTTAGTTTTAGATAACATTGAGCCGAATTTCAAAGGTGTCGCAGATAGAGCTTCATCAGTTTTAGGAAAAGTTTTTTTGGATGAAGGTGCCAAAGTGATCAACAGTGTTATCCGTGGACCTGCAGTCATCGGCAAAAATGCTCTCATAGAAAATAGTTATATTGGACCGTTCACATCAATCGGAAACAATACGACTATTCGAAATGCGGAAGTCGAGTACAGTATTGTTCTTCGTGATTCCAAAATAACGAATGTAAAACTCCGGATCGAAGGAAGCATTCTTGGCAACGATGTTGAAATCGTAGATGCAATCGGCAAACCGCATGTACACAGGTTTATGATCGGGGATCAATCCAGAATTGAAATCGCTTAACTTTTTTAAAATGAGGAAAGTATGAATTATAATACTCTGTTAGTCAGCATCAAAGATCGCGTAGCGGTCGTTACCATCAATCGTCCTGACAAGCTCAATGCATTGAACGCTAAATGCAAAAGTGAGCTGAAGGATTTATTCACCAATCTCAAAGCCAATCCTGATGTGGATGCTGTTATCCTCACAGGTGCTGGTGAGAAAGGTTTTGTTGCCGGGACAGACATCGGTGAGTTGACATCGCTCGATGCAAAGACCGGGAAAGAATTCTCCGAACGAGGAAATGCCATTTTCAATATCATCCAACATTTAGGTAAACCTGTAATAGCCGCTGTAAACGGTTACGCACTTGGTGGCGGATGCGAGTTGGCTATGGCGTGCCATTTCAGGATAGCTTCGGAGAATGCAAAGTTCGGGCAGCCGGAAGTGAACCTTGGGACTTTTCCCGGGTATGGTGGAACTCAACGTCTTCCCCGACTTGTTGGATATGGCAGAGCGATGGAAATGATTCTCACCGGCAATCAGATTGATGCGAATGAAGCTTATCGTATCGGTTTGGTAAATAAAGTTGTAGCGTTGACAGAATTACTTCCAACCGCAGAATCAATCGCTCGCACGCTCATCAGTAAAGGTCAACCAGCCGTTCGGCTCGCTTTGAAAGCAATAAATGCTACATTGGAAAAGTCGTTGAGCGATGGCTTGAAAACCGAAGCTGAATTGTGGGGCGAATGTTGTACTACGGAAGACTTCAAGGAAGGTACAAAAGCATTTCTTGAGAAACGAAAGCCGGTATTTAAAGGTAAATGATTTTGGGTTTGGATAAATCTATAATATTTCGTTTCTTTTTTATCCTCGTACTGGTTGGGGCAGCGATTGGCTTATTTCTCGCTAATCCATCACAATGGACGAAGCCCCCTGCGCAATCGCAGCAGAATCTCACATCGGTTGTGAAAGAGATTGATCAACAAGTTGACACGGTATTGGTAAAATTTCGAATTGAAAAAAAATGGTGCCGGAGAAGAGAAGTTGCAATTCCAGGTTCAATTCTGAATCGAGTAGAGCGGAAAATAATGATACCACCGGAAATAATTCCCGTACAGATGAACCGGGCGTTAAATCTGATGGCACAACGGTATGGCGGACGAGCAATTGGCTCTGAGAATCTCAAAGAGAATACGGTAACGATACATATAAAACTTGAAAATTATATCATCGAGACAATAATCTTAAAAATATCAAAGGATTTAAAGCGAGCATCAGAACAGAAACAACAAAAAAAGATTTAATTTAAACGCTCCGTGTCCTCGGCAACTCTGCGATGATAAAAAATTCACCACAGAGAAATAGAGGTCGCTGAGGATTTTAACATCACTCAATCAAGGACTTATGACGAAATCGAACACAGATACACAATTAATGGACAAACTCGTATCCCTTTGCAAGCGGAGGGGTTTTATTTTTCAATCATCAGAAATCTACGGCGGTTTGAATGGCGCATGGGATTATGGCCATTTAGGCGTTGAGCTTCTGCGAAACATCAAGGATGAATGGTGGAAAGCGATGACTTACCGTGAAGACATCGAAGGCATAGACGCTGCTATCCTCATGCACCCGCGTGTCTGGGAAGCATCGGGTCATGTTGAAAACTTCACCGACCCGATGGTTGACTGCAAGCAATGCAAATCTCGTTACCGGCTTGATATCCTGTTCGAAGATGTTTCGATAAAGAAACAGAAAGAAGTTCTTAGAGAACTCAATCCACAACGTTTTCAGGGACAGCAAAAAGATAAATTCATTGCTGAAGAATTTAAGAAGATAGCTGAAACCTCTTCAAGCTCGGTGCTTCCGGCTCTAAGCTGCCCTAACTGCGGCAACAAAGGCACATTCACCGATGCACGTAAATTCAACTTAATGTTCAAAACATTCGTTGGTCCTGTTGAAGATTCGGGTGCTGTTGTTTATCTCAGGCCTGAGACAGCTCAGGGTATCTTCGTCAATTTTCTAAATGTTCAGGCAGCGTCACGTCAGAAACTTCCGTTTGGTATAGCGCAGATCGGTAAAGCGTTCCGTAATGAGATTAATACTAAAAATTTCCTGTTCCGCACACGTGAGTTCGAGCAGATGGAGATGCAGTTCTTTGTCAAACCCGGAACCGATGACAAGTGGTTCGAGTACTGGCGCGAGCATCGGATGCAGTGGTTCATAGATCTCGGCATGATGAAAGATAAACTACACTGGCATCAACACGAACCCGGTAAACTTGCCCATTACGCAAAGAATGCGTACGACATAGAATACCTCTTCCCCTTCGGATGGGGAGAAATTGAAGGCATTCATAACCGCACCGATTTCGATCTATCCCGGCATGAACAATTCTCTGGTAAGAACATGAAATATTTCGACGAAGAAACAAAAGAGAAATTCACTCCGTTCATTATTGAGACATCTGCCGGGGCAAGTCGTTCGCTCATGGCATTCCTCGTCAATGCCTATCACGAAGAGGAAGCAATGAGCGCAGAAGGTAAGATGGAGCAGCGCGTTGTTATGAAATTCCATCCAAGGATTGCACCGATAAAAGCCGCTATCTTCCCTCTTGTCAACCGGGACGGTATGCCTGAGATAGCAAAGAAGATTGAGCAGGAACTACGCCCGCATCTGAAAGTGTTTTATGATGATAGCGGTGCGGTCGGAAGACGATACCGAAGACAAGACGAGGTCGGAACTCCATACTGCATTACAGTTGATTCCCAGACGCTGCAAGATCAGACTGTTACCATCAGAGAGAGAGATTCCATGGTTCAGGAACGGGTTGCAATAGATAAGCTTCAAGATTATCTCAAGAGAAAATATTTTTTATAAAAATTGTGTGATGTATTAAGATGTTAGTGCTAACTCGATCATTCCTCGTTATCGCAATTGCAGTAGTGTTGCAGATCGAAATCTGCTATGCCCAATGGATTGGAGATTCGGCTAACGAAGCTCATATCCAGAAAGGCATCAGGTATGTGTATAATCTATCTTTCGATAGTGCACAAACAGAGTTTCAATATGTAACCCGCTCGAAACCTGATCATCCTGCGGGGTATTTTTTTCTTGCAATGGTTGAGTGGTGGAGAATAATCACAGACTTCAATAATAAATCACGGGATAAAAAATTTATTTCAATGCTTGATCGTGTAATCGACCTTTGCGATAAGCGGTTAGATAAAAACGAAGATGATGTTACGGGATTATTTTTCAAGGGCGGTGCACTCGGTTTTCAGGGAAGGTTATACGGCAATCGCGAAGACTGGCTAAAAGCTGCCAATTGCGGTAGAGCTGCGTTACCTATCGTCCAGAAGGCATACAAACTTGAGCCAAACAATTATGACGTCCTCCTTGGAATAGGAATTTATAACTACTACGCAGCTGTAATTCCAGAAGTATATCCCTGGGTAAAACCGTTGATGCTCTTCTTTCCAAAAGGAGATAAGCTCAAAGGAATCGAGCAATTACATACCGCTTCCGAAAAAGCGCACTATGCCAACATTGAAGCGACATATTTTCTAATGCAGGTCTATCATAGTTTTGAAAATCATTATACGGAAGCTCAAGAGCTTGCAATCAAGCTGAATAAGATGTTTCCAAATAATGTTATCTTCCATAAATTCATTGGTCGGAGTTACGCTTCGCTTGGCCAATGGGCAGAGATGCAGCAGGCATATCTTGAGGTTTTAAAGCGGATAAGATTAAAACAAATCGGATATGACGCTATTGCCGAGCGTGAAGCTAATTACCATCTTGGATTGGCTGAAATGAATAACAACAAATACGATTCTGCACTCCAATATTTTTACAGCTCGGATGAACTTTCGCGTTCACTCGATACCGAAGGTGCATCTGGTTATATGGTGATGACAAATTTAAAAATTGGGATGATTTATGATATTCAACAGAAGCGCGATATTGCCATCATGCAGTATAAAAAAGTGCTCGACATGAAGGATTATCAGAATGCCCACAAGCAAGCGAAAGAATTCTTGAAAACACCTTATAAAATATTTTAATTCAAGTCCGTATGCTAATGATCATCTTTTTTGGTTTGATTGCCGCAGCGGCAGAGATCATAGGCGGTACACTTATCATTCTAAGGAAGGAATGGCCCCGGAAAATCCAGGAATATCTTATTGCACTCAGCTCCGGTTTCATCTTAGCGCTTGTTTTTTTTGAGCTAATACCTGAAAGTCTGAAACTGCTTGGTGAGATTGCATCGTTGTATATGATCATCGGTTTTGGCTTGCTTCATTTCTTTGAACATACCGTAGTAGGTCACCTCCACTTCGGCGAAGAAACCCACCACGAAGTTATGGTTTCAAAAGTTGCCAGCGCTTCCGCATTCGTCGGTTTATTCATTCATGCCTTCTTTGATGGTCTTTCAATCTCCGCAGGAATGAAATTTGATTTCTCGATTGGACTGTTAATTTTCTTCGCTATTTTGCTTCATAAAATTCCCGAGGGTCTAACGGTTGCTTCTATTATGCTATCTGCCAATCATCCCCGCAAAACTGCATTTCTTGCCTCATTCTCAATCGGTGTCGCAACGATGTTAGGAATTATGATGGTCTTTGTTTTGGCTGATGTCCAAGAAAATGCTATTGGTATTGCATTCGCACTTTCGGCGGGTGCCGCAACCTATGTGGGTGCAAGCGATCTGATTCCTGAAATCAATCGCTCAAAAAATCGCATCACTCCTCTGATTGTATTCGGGGGAATGTTGCTCTTCTATTTAAGTAAACAATTATTAGAATGGATGGTATTATAACAGCTTATCATCGCAACAAACCATCCACCGGTACTGCTAAAACTTGAAAGCTACATTGATACGGTTAAGGGCGCCGATCTTTCCATAAGAATTGAACGCGTAATCTATCGTATAAATATCCGTTGAAAAACCAGCGCCAATGGAAAAGCCCGCCAACCCGGCGCTGTTTCCTAACTTAAGTTCCTGTCTGCGCTCATTATTGTATCCAACACGTAACTGAATATTTGGACTTGCTGTGAACTCGACACCGATAGAAAATTGTTTGAATCTATTAAAAAAATTATCCTGACTCTCATTCAGTTTGTGAAGATCAATCATGATGACTGCCGGAAGATGCTCTGGGTAAACAGATGCACCAATTTTAAAATCGAGTGGAAGACGTTCTCTAGTAGCAACATAAGGATCGAGCTGGGTACCTAAATTTAATAAGCTCGCACCGACTAAGAACCTATCCGGCACAGCAACATAGCGAATGCCCAAATCAATCGCCGCAGCAGTTGAATGAACATCGGCAATAGAAGAATAAATGAATTTTGCATTCACACCATAATTTAATTCCGGTAATAGCTCATCCGCAAAGCCGGCGACGAGCGCAAGTTCACCTGCACTAAAAGTTCCAAGGTTTTGTCCCTCCTCCCCTGTTCGTTTGAATTCACCATAGTTAATGTACATAACTCCGGCGCCAACGAACCCCAATTCTGGAATCTCCGTCCCGTAACTTGCATATCCAGAATTAATATCAAGCAGATGTTTAAAAAAACCGATTGATATTTTACGGTTACGGATTGTGGTAAGATCGGCAGGATTGTAAAAGATTGAATTCGGGTCATCGGTTACAGTAAGGAAGCTACCGCCTAATGCCGCAGCGCGGGCACTGGCATCGTTCCGAAGGAACTCAAATGTTGAATTCGATTGAGAAAATATCGATCCCTGAATTAATAATATCCCTGAAAACAAAAGCAGCCACTGCTTGATGAACATACAATCCTCTTTTAGTACGATAAATTGATCTGAATGCAATCTAAGAAATTATGGGGTGAGATTCAAGATTGATATTTTAAAGAGTGCCATTTTTACTCTATTTTTAAAGGGTACTTCAAAAAACCTGATATAAAATCAGGGATTTCCTGATTGACAATCACTTCAAATCTTTTTACCTTATACACAAGTAACTTACCAATTATAAGGATACGAACATGGAGATATCGCCATGAAATATTTGATCGGACTTGTTGTTGTATTTATTTTCACTGCGTACGGTCAGCAGCGAATACTTATCAAACCAAATGATGAAGTTATCCCGTTGGAAAAAGGTGAGCGCGTAGCTGATATTATCAAAAGACAAACCTATATGACGCATACAGACTGTGGTTCGAATTCCTTCAGGTTTGGTTACCCTCCAGATAGCTATAACCCGACCTCAAGTTTTGGTTCATTTCACAAAGATGTTTTAGGAATGTGGTTTATCGCTCAAGCCAATGGCACCCTCGATACACTCTACTGGCGCATGAACGATGTTGGCAATTTCGATTCAACAATATCTATACGGATATTCAAGTCTAACATTTATCACGGCCAAGGTCCCGGCTTTTCACCATACCCTCCCCCTTGTGTGAATTGGGGATACTACCTTGACACTAACGATCTGGATAACGGAATTACTCCGTTCCACGATAGAGCAACCGATACACAATGGATTTCGACTGCCTCTATTGCTCTACCAACATTCGATCCGCTCAGTGATGAATTATGGGGAAATGGCGGCTTTACTTTTAGAGTACAACCAAATTCAGTCAATGCACTTCCACTCGACACGCTTGGCTATTCGATTGTTCTAAAAAAGGGGGATGCATTTTTCATAACGATGCAGATAAATTCTCCGAACCGACACTTGACACCTGAAGAAGAAGACCGTACCGCAATGTATGCGTGGGGATCATCGGAACGAGTAAGTATGACCGATGAGAATTATCCCTCCCGCCTCTGGAAATTTTACGAGCATGATAGTGGTGCATCAAATTGTACGGGTTCAGGAGTTCCTACACGCAAAGGTTGGGTAGCACGCGGTCCTTTCCATGATGACACGCTATTCACTTCAGCTTACAACTGGTGGTACTCGATGACGGTAAACTCAATATTTCCTCCAGTGATAACTAATTTTGCTCTAAAAAGTGGTACAGCTGAAGGAGAACCAATAAGAATCTCTTTTATAAAGCTTTGCTCGCTTAGCGATTCTGATAAAGTTGGAACTTATTGGGTCCATTATAAATTCAATAATGAACCTTGGGATTCTGTCAAGGCAGCCATAGCCAGTGATAGTGTAGTTCAAGCTGTTATTCCACAGCAACCAGCTGGAACAACTGTTACTTGGCGTTATTGGTTTTTTGGTGTGGATAGTACACGGTATTTCTCCAGCGTGTCTTCTTTTATTATTGTCGGCCTAAAACAAAAAGGTTATACACTTGACACAACATTAGCATACAACTGGATTGATGCGGATTCAACATACACCCAGGTTGGTAGATTCTTCTTACGTCCCGGTGCTGACCCTTTCCTTGATCCAACTGATGATGGAACTGCTGGACCAATAGATATCGGATTTCCGTTTCGGTATTTCGGTGAAGACGTACAATACGCTTGGATTGGAGTAGATGGAGCAATCTCTCTTACTTCGTCACCAACCGATACTCAGCACATCAATTCTAATTCATCATTTACATCAAGCTGGAATATCCCCTATCCTCAACTACAACCATATGGATTACCAAAAAATATTATTGTGCCGTATTACAGAGATTACCATTTAGATAATTTTACGGGTGATCCTCCTCCCATTTATTCAACGATTAGATACAAAGCAGAGAATGATATCTTCATAGTAGAATGGAATTTTAAATCATCACACTTCTACTCGGATAACGACGGAAACTTCAGACTCATGTTAAATAAGACTGATTCATCGATCTCATTTATCTATAACACCATTGATACAGTACAAATCGCAAAGACTGCCCTTGTTGGTTTTCAAGCTGATTCTTCACGATGGTTTCATGTTTGTAAAAATGGTAGACCTTCGGTATTCATCCCTCGCCCATCGACTGTTTTTAAATTTACACCTTCAATAGCGGTTAGTGTTAAAGAACAAGTAAATGTATTACCTGCCCAGTTCAAACTTGAACAGAACTATCCAAATCCATTCAACCCTTCAACGGTTATTCGTTATCAGTTACCCGTTAATAGCTGGGTTACGTTGAAAATCTACAATCTGCTTGGACAAGAGGTTGCGACACTGATCAACGAGTATCAGGATGCAGGTTTCAAGTCGGTTGAGTGGAAGCCGCGCGATATGGCGAGTGGTTTATTCTTTTACAAATTAACAACTGAGAGATTTACACAAGTAAGAAAGATGTTATTAATTAGATAAAATATTTATTGGAGGTACAACATGAAAACAATAATATTATTTTTCATTCTAACAATCACCTCTGCATTGTCACAGCAGAGATATTTAGTAACGCCTGCTAATGAAGCAGTGCCACTTAAATCCGGTGAGAGTGCAGAAGAGTTAATAAAAAAATCTATTTCCGCATCCGACCAATATAAAACAGGATTTCAACCGCATTTGTTTCCACCACAAGTTGAGTTTCCAGCTTACCACAAAATGGTAGTGGGTATGCGGTTTACCGCACCTGCAACGGGTTCACTTGATTCAGTATTTTGGATGGGCGGTGATTGTAGCGCTCGTGAATCATTAGTTTGGATTCGACTTCATAGAACCATCGTGCACGATGATTGGGGTCCCGGTATTCCACCCTATCCTCCTCCATGCCAACCATGGGGATATTGGAAAAACATCTACGACTATGACCAGGGTGTTGCCGCATTCTTCGATGATGCTACAGACACGACGTGGTACTCAACAATTGTTGAAAACCAAAACGGTCAAGTAGTTCCAAAAACTCGTCCACCTTTTAGAGAAGAATTATGGGGATGTGGCATTGGATTTGGTCTAGTCCATCGCAGAGGTGTAAATAAATTCGCACTGATGGAAACTGGTATATCGGTTGATCTTACAGTTGGTGATAAATTCTTTATCTCAATGCGAGTAAACAGTTTAAATCAGCATGGCTATGATTTAGGGAAACCAACAACGTTTCCCGCATCTATCACAAATGCACCATACCCATCCCGAGCGTGGGCTTTTTACGAACACCCCGGTGAATCGTACGGTACCCAAGATCCGTGGGGTTTGCAAATACCATGCGGTGGTACCGACCCGGCACCGAACGGCTGGATTGCAATGGGCGGACCTACAGGTAACGGTGATGCGATGGCATTCAACTGGTGGTATGTAATGACGGCAACGAGCGATGTACCGCCGAGTGTCGTTCAATTTGATAAACTCGGTCATACATTTTCAACAGCGCCAAGAAATGTTAGCGCCGAGATCATAGATGCCAATCCTGCCAAGCCAGAAAGCGCTAGTGTAGCATCTGCTTATTTGTTTTATTCAATTGATCATGCTGAGGAAGATTCGATACCCATGGTAAATACAAGTGGCGATAACTGGTCTGCTTCACTTCCATCTATACCTGCGGGATCAGAAGTAATGTATCATATTGCCGCTATCGATATCAACGGTAACCGCAGCTCCGATAGTTACAACCGATATAGAGTGTACACTCTCGGCAACGATTATTATATTGTTGATCGTTATGCTCTTTATCAATGGGAAGAAATAAATTCAACCGGTGTAAAAATAACCGACT
>Ga0315286_10005351_pt1 | contig 12396 bp, 8 predicted proteins | sample YL17G10_0_MG_FD_205038 | JGI IMG/M metagenome (GOLD analysis project Ga0315286, IMG submission 205038) | Sediment microbial communities from Yellowstone Lake, YNP, Wyoming, USA - YL17G10_0 | ecosystem: Environmental > Aquatic > Freshwater > Lake > Sediment | place: USA: Wyoming | collected... | reverse complement strand
ATGGTCGGGATCGGAATCACCGAACACGACATCATCCAGGTGGCTTTCAACTATGGTCTCTTCATGGGCGCCATCCGTTTCAGCCAGAGCGCCGAGCTGATCGGGGCGGCGGTGGTTCCCTCTTCGATCGCCCCCGCCGACGTCCAGATCCGGATCATGCAGGATTTCCGCAGCACGGTTCTGACTTCGACGCCATCCTTCGCCCTGCACCTCATGGAGAACGTCAAGAGGAAAGGGCTCGATCCCAAAACCCTCTTCCTGAAAACCGGCCTCTTCGGCGCCGAGCCGTGGCCCGAAAGCGTCCGCCAGGCGCTCGAGGAAAATCTGCGGATTCAGGCCTACGATATCTACGGGGTGATGGAATTGATCGAACCCGGCGTCTCCGGGGAGTGCCCGGCCCAAAAGGGCCTGCACATCTTCGAAGATCACTTCCTGCCTGAAATCATCGATCCGCAGACCGGGAGAGTTCTGAGCGAGGGGCAGGAGGGCGAGCTGGTCCTCACCACCCTGACCACCAGCGCCTATCCCCTCCTCCGCTACCGAACCAGCGATGTGACCGCCCTGCATTCCGAACCCTGTGCCTGCGGCCGCACTCTGACGCGCATGGACCGGGTGCTCCGGAGAACGGATCAGATGATTTCGGTCCGCGGGATCAATCTTTTCCCCGAAAAAATCACCGAGGTTTTGGCGGCAATCCCGGACGCCGGCCCGGGGTATGCCTTGAAAACCAGAACTAAATACGGGATGAACGATCAGCTGACCGTCCAGGTGGAAACGGCAACGAAAATCCTGGAAGGCAGGGAGGAGCAAAAGGCCGTATTCCAGGAGACGCTCCAGCTTGCCTTCCGCCGCGCCCTGGGATTGAGGGTGGAAGTGGAACTGATCAAGGGGGCGTAAGGCACAGGGCGTATGGCAAGGAACGTGTCTTTTCCCTTACGCCTTGCGCCTTATGCCTTGAGCCCTATACCATTACTCATTCGGAGATGATCATTATTATGAATACATTCATGCCCGATTTGAAATCCGAAGCGGAGCTCGAGCGGGCTCAGCTCGAAGGTTTGAAATGGACCTTGAAGCACGCCTGGGCCGGCTCTGCTTTTTACCGGAGAAAGATGCAGGACGCCGCCGTGAACCCGGAGGATATTCGCAATCTCGATGACCTTCGCCGTCTGCCTTTTACCTCGGCGGACGACCTCCGGGAGGAGTATCCTTTTCCCCTTCTTGCGGTCCCTTTCGATAAAGTGGTCCGCATCCATGCTTCCTCCGGCACGACCGGAAAGAGGAAGGTCCTCTGTTACACCGCCAAGGACATCCGGGACTGGGCCGACATGTTCGCCCGCTGCTATGAGATGGCCGGCCTCACCCGGGAGGACCGGGTGCAGATCGCCGTGGGCTATGGATTGTGGACGGCCGGTGCCGGGTTCCAGCTCGGGTGCGAACGGTTCGGGGCCATGGCCGTACCGGTGGGCCCCGGCAATCTCGACCTGCACACGGAAATCATGGTGGACCTCCAGACCACGGTCTTCTCCTGCACGGCCTCCATGGGGCTGCTCATGGCCGAGGAAGTCAAGCGGCGGGGTCTGCGGGACCAGATCCGCGTGCGTAAGGTGATTTTCGGGGCGGAGCGCCACAGCGAGGCCATGCGCCGGAGCCTGAAGGAATATCTCGGCGCTGAGGATACGTTCGATATTCCCGGGTTGACCGAGCTTTACGGTCCGGGCACGGGGCTGGAGTGCCGAGCCCATGATGGGATTCATTACTGGGCCGATTACTACATCCTGGAGATCATCAACCCCGAAACGCTCCAGCCCGCCGCCCCCGGAGAAATCGGCGAGATGGTGGTGACGACGCTTAGGAAAGAGGCCGCGCCCTTGATTCGCTATCGGACCCGGGATCTCACCCGCCTGATTCCGGGCCGATGCGGCTGCGGCAATATCCTGCCGCGGCACGATAAGATCCTCGGCCGCTCGGACGACATGTTCACCATCCGGGGCGTCAACATCTATCCCGGGCAAATCGACCACCTCCTTTCCCAGGAGACCGGGGTCGGCAGTGAATTTCAGGTCCTTCTGGAAAGGGGCCGGGATGGCAAAGATTACCTGACCGTGAAAGTGGAGCGGGCCGAAAACGCAGACCCGGAAGAGGACCGGACTCTTGCGGCCAAATTAGAGCACCAGCTCAGCCACAAGATCCTGGTCAGCGGGAAGATTGAGCTCGTCCCCTTCCAGAGTCTGCCGCGGACGGAGAGAAAATCAAAAAGAGTGTTCGATCAAAGATGATGATCTCGCCAAAAGTCTTCAGAACGATGGTTTCGTAAAAAGCTCCAGATGCAAGGCGCGCAAAAACTGAGGAGTGAGGCGCACTTACCGGGTGCGCCGCAACGACGAAGTTGAAGCGCAACGCCGCAGATGGGCTTTTTACGAGACCATCAAAGATAGGGTCCGAGGATCCAAGGATGCAAGGGTTCAAGTAAAAATAATGAGGAAACGACGCTGGAACCCTCGACCCCTTGGACCCTTGAACCCTAATAAAAAGGGGAGGTAGGAAAATGAAAAAACGGTTGTCGGTCATGGTGTTGGGGGCAGTATTTCTGCTGACGATGGGCGCGGCGGGGCAGGCTGCGGACCCCATCAAACTGGGGGCTTTTTTTGATCTCACCGGCCCTTCGGCGGCTATCGGCACGCCCACCAAGCTCGTCGCCGAAATGGTGGTCAAGAAGATCAACGGCGAGGGAGGGATCGAAGGGCGTCCCCTGCAGTTAGTCGTCGCCGATGACGAAGGGGATCCCACCAAAGCGGCGCTTATCGCCAAGAAGTTCATCGAGTCGGACAAGGTGACGGCGATCATCGGGCCGACCCGCACCGACACCGGCATGGCTTCCAAGCCGATCATCGAACAGATGAAGGTCCCCACTTTCATGTGCGTGGGCGGCGATCCGGTGATCATGGTCCCGCCCTTCCAATGGACCTTCAAATCGCCCCAAAGAACGTCGGTGGCCGTGAAAAAAACCTTCGATTACCTGAAGAAAAAGGGGATCCAGAAAATCGCCGTCATCACTTCGGCCGACGGCTTCGGGCGGGATGGAAAGACCTGGCTGGACAAACTCTCTCCCGAGTATGGCCTCAAGATCGCGGTTGGCGAATCCTTTCAGACCACGGACAGCGACATGACCGCCCAGCTCGTCAAGATCAAGGCCGCTTCGCCGGAGGCGATCATCTGCTGGACCATCGGCAAAGCCGGCTCTATTGTGGCCAAGAACGTCCGGCAGCTGGCCATCAAGGCCCCCCTGTTCCAGTGCCACGGCCTGCCGGACCCGATTTATATCAAACTGGCCGGGGAAGCCTCGGAAGGGAACGCCATGCCTTCCACCAAACTGATGATCGCCGATCAGCTTCCGGCTTCCGATCCGCAGAAAAAGACCATTCTCGAGTTCATCCGCCTTTACACGGAAGTATACAAGTATGATCAGCAGTTCCCCATCAACACCCATTCCGGGTACGCCTGGGACGCGATCTACATCGTCAGCAACGCCATGAAAAAGGCGGGGACAAATAATGAAAAACTGCGCGAGGCCATCGAGGCAACCAAAGGGTACGTAGGGGTGAGCGGCATTTACAACCTGACCCCTGAAGACCATAACGGTCTCGGTCCGGATTCCATGGTCATGGTGCGGATCGAGAAGGGCCAGTGGAAAATGATCGAATAAATCAAATGGGACGAAAATGGATGCAGAAAAAATCTGATAAAAAAAGAAATAGACCTAACCCGCCCGCGCCGGAACCAAAAAGGCTCTGTGGCAGCATAGCGGAGCCCTTCAGAAATCCCCCCAACCCCCCTTTGTCAAAGGGGGGCGAGGGGGGATTTCTGGAATTTGTTGCCAATTTGGGCGCAAATCCATTTCTAAAAGCCTACGCCTTTTCCGCGACGTTGCGCGGAAAAAGTGGCCCCTGCGGGGGGGCATGAAACTTCCTTCTTACAAACATGTTTGTATTAATGAGGCGCTAAGCGCCTAATATCAAAAGAAAGGAAAAAAAATGGAAGAGACCCGAATCAATTTGCGTCAAAACGAAATGCCCAGGGCCTGGTACAACATTCAGCCCGATCTGCCCCGACCCCTGCCCCCGCCTCTGAATCCGGCAACGGGGCAGCCCATCGGACCCGAGGCTCTGTCTCCGATTTTTCCCATGGGATTGATCGAACAGGAAGTCAGCCAGGAGCGTTGGATCAACATTCCGGAGGAAATCCTTTCCATCTATGGTCTCTGGAGGCCTACGCCTCTCTGCCGGGCCAAGCGGCTGGAGGAGGCCTTGAAAACGCCCGCCCGGATCTATTACAAAAATGAAAGCGTGAGTCCGGCCGGGAGCCACAAACCGAATACCGCCATCCCCCAGGCCTACTACAACAAGAAGGAAGGGGTCAAACGCCTCACCACGGAAACCGGCGCCGGCCAGTGGGGCAGCGCTCTTTCCTTCGGCTGCAATCTTTTTGGCATGGAATGCCAGGTGTACATGGTGAAAGTGAGCTACCACCAGAAACCTTACCGCCGCATGCTGATGGAAACCTGGGGGGGGAAAGTCATCCCCAGCCCCAGCAGCCAGACCGACGCGGGCCGAGCTATCCTGGCTCAAGATCCCGATTCCCCCGGAAGCCTGGGGATTGCCATCAGCGAGGCGGTCGAGGATGCGGCCAAGCGGGAAGACACCAAATATTCCCTGGGAAGCGTGCTCAACCACGTCCTTTTGCATCAGACGGTGGTGGGCCTGGAGACAAAAGCGCAGCTTCAAAAGATCGGCGTCCAACCGGATATTCTGATCGGGTGCGTCGGCGGCGGGAGCAACTTCGCCGGGTTCTGTTTCCCTTTCTTCCCGGAAAAAAAGGCCGGCAAACCGATCCGCTTTTTAGCCGTCGAACCCACGGCCTGCCCCACCCTGACGAAAGGCCCCTATTGTTATGACTTCGGGGACACGGCGCAGATGACCCCTCTTTTGAAAATGCACACCCTGGGCCACACCTTCATCCCCCCCGGCATCCACGCCGGCGGTCTGCGCTACCACGGGGCCGCTCCGTTGCTCTGTCTCTTAGTGGACCAAGGCTTCGTCGAACCGGTGGCCGTTCCGCAGAATCCCGTTTTCGAAGCCGCAATGTTGTTCGCCCGAACCGAGGGAACCATCCCGGCTCCGGAGACGGCCCACGCCATCCGGGTCGTCATTGATGAGGCCATCAAGTGCCGGGAGAGCAGGGAAGAAAAGGTCATCGTCTTCAATTTCAGCGGCCATGGCCATTTCGACCTCGCATCCTATGATGCCTTCCTGGCAAAGAAACTGGAGGACTACGAGTACCCCGAGGAAAAAATCAGGGAATCCCTGAAAGACCTGCCCCTCATCGTCGCCAGATGATCGGTTGGGTTTCCCCTGGTACCCGAGGATCGAAGCTCGTTTCCTCCGGAGGAGGCGGGGGGTGTCTTCCCCGCCCCTTCCCCGCGCGTTGAATTGCTGATTTCCTTAATCCTTTGAAAAATTGAAGGTAAGGAACTCAACGATCTCTTGCCCACTTCACTTTTGATTTTCTTTTTGGGGATGAAAGCTTGGATGGGGCGCGGGGGGCGGCGGCGCGATTCGCGAAAGCACCGGCCGGGCATTCGGCCTTCATCGGCGAAACCAAAGGGGTTTCCGCAACGAGAGGCGGAAGGCCTGCGGCCCCGCCTCATCCCAGGGAAGACCTGTGCCTTGTGGTTTCGCGAAGCGCGGCGCTGCCCCCTGTGCCCCTGCCCGGGCTCCGAAATATCTGATCCCCTTATGTTTTTGTAGAAGTGAAAGGTGGCTTGGCTCGTAACCCTTCAGTAACGGGGGGCCCGGGGCAAGTTTTGTTGTGGCCTGGGGGTCCGGGCGGTACGCGCCGGAAGCATCGGCCGGGATGGATAGAGACTCGGAGAAAGCCCTGACCCTCCGCGGGGGGAGGCGGGAGGCCTTGGTTCTCGCCCTCGCCACGAAGAAATCAGCGCCTTATGGTTCCAAGCGGACCGCCCGGACCCCCAGGCCATGGCACCTTTTTGCCTTTACCTCGAACCTCCATTCATAGCGTCTGGCCACCCGTCACTGAAGGGTTACGGCTCTTCCCCCCCCGCCCGTCGCCAGGATGCCAGAAGGGGCGGGGGATCGCAGGAGCGCTTACGCGCAGGCGGTTACGGTCTCCGTCTCTTCCGAGATCTTTAAATCCGGGAGCATGGCCCCGTATTGCTGCAGATTACGGTGCATTTCGAAGCACGTTTCCAGATCGTGCCGGATGTGGCCGATCCGCCCCTTCAGGAGATATTGATAGAGATAAGGGCGGTAGGCCGGATGGGCGCAATTATGGATGATCGTCTTCGCCCTCTGGGCCGGGCCCAGCCCCCGGAGATCCGCCACTCCCTGATCCGTCACGATGACCGTCACCGAGTGCTCGGTGTTGTCGATATGGGGGCACATGGGAACGATTGCGGAAATTTTTCCTTCCTTCGCGATGGAGGGGCACATGAGGATAGAAAGGTAGCTGTTGCGGCAGAAGTCCGCGCTCCCCCCGATCCCGTTGACCACCTGGGTCCCGCCTACGTGGGTAACATTGACGTTCCCATACACGTCCACTTCCAGGGCCGTGTTCATGGCGATGACGCAAAGACGCCGGATGATTCCGGGGTTGTTGGAAATTTCCTGGGGCCGCAGGACCAAGCGCGGCCCGAAAAAGTCCATATTTTCATAAATGCGCTCAAGCCTTTCCGGGCCGACGGTCAGGGCGGTGGTGCTGGCGGCCAGAAGTTTCCCCTGCTCCATGAGCTCGATCTGGGAATCCTGGAAGACCTCCGAGTACATCTTGAAGGGGGGAATGTCGGGGTGCTTTCCGAGAGCGGACATGACGCCGTTGCTGACATTCCCAACCCCGGCCTGCAGGGGGAGAAAATCACCGGGGATGCGCCCGGCGCGCATCTCCTCCACGAGGAAACGGACTAAATGCCCGGCGATCTTTTCGCTGGCCTGGAGCGGCGGCGCGAACGGCGGGACATGGTCGGCCTCGTTGTTTTCCACCACGGCGACGACTTTTTTCGGATCGACCGCGGCATACGGCCAGCCGATCTTGTTGAGGGGATCATGAATCGGCAGGGTGCTGCGGTAAGGCGGCGGGGGGACGATCATGATATCCGCCATTTCGCGCAGGCGGGTAGAGTGATAGTGATTGATTTCAATGATGACCTTTTCCGCGTACTTCAAATAGGAGGGGGAGGCTCCGATGGAGGTGCTCAAAAAGACTCTGCCATCCTGGGTAATTTCCGTAGCCTCCACCACCGCGTAATCGATCTTCCCGAAAAAGCCGTAGGACACCATTTGGGGAACGTGGGAAAGGTGCATATCCACATATTCCACCTGCTGCCGGTTGATCTGCCGCCGGAGAGTCGGGCTGCTCTGATACGGCGCCCGCCAGGCGATGGCTTCCGCCTCGGCTAAGGCTTCATCAATGCTCTCCCCGCAGGAGGCCCCGGTCAAAACCCGGATCTTGAAAGGCTCGCCCTTTTTGTGCAGATCGAGCGCCCGGCTGGCTAAAGCCCTGGGAACGGCCTTTGCCGCTCCGGCCGGGGTGAAACCGCTGAAGGCCACCGTCGCCCCATGGGGAATTTGGGCAACCGCCTCTTCTGCGCTCAATTTCGGAAACCCGTTGATCTTGGTCATTATCTTTTCCTTGTCTCCTGAGGGTCCTGCGAAAGTCACTTCATCCGTCATTCTGGCGAACCCCGGGTCGGGTCCGGGGCAGGCGCCGGAATCCAGAATTGCTTGAAAATCCCGGATTCCGGGTCGCGTTTCGCTTGCCCGGAATGACCTTTTTCCTTGCGTTCAAGAGTTTTGCGAGAGCCTCTCATGTCAGATATTTTTCGGCCCCTCCGGGATTGAGAGCGCGTAAGCGCCTCCTGCCCGGAGAGGAAGGGATGTTCCGAAAGAGAAAAAATAGGGGGCGAAAAAAGTCGAAAGGAATTCCTATGCCAACAAGGAGAAGGTGAATGTCATTCCCTCAGGGGCAGCTTTCATTATGCTAACCGGCGCCTTTTTCTGAATCGCTATAAAAACATAGCCCGGCCGAGCCGGAACCAAAAAGGCTATGTGGCGGTATAGCTGCGCCCTCCAGAAATCCCCCCAACCCCCCTTTGTCAAAGGGGGGCGAGGGGGGATTTCTGGAATTTGTTGCCAATTTGCGCACAAATCCATTTCTAAGAGACTAATCGTTTTTTCCTTTTTCCAGGCGAACCTAAAATTTCCGAACTTTTTCCTCTTCGGGATCATCTGGAAAAAAATTATCATGATTTTTCATAAATATCAACAATGATGATGTCGTAAAAATCCAACAAAACGATGGTTTCGATTGTAGGGGCGTCCAGCCGGACGCCCATGTTCGGGCGAGCGCCACTCGCCCCTACCATGCCAGGCGCGCAAAAACTGAGGAGTGAAGCGCAACGCCGCAGATGGACTTTTTACGAAACCATCAACAATCTTTGACATGCAAACTGTATGTAGTATACAAAGGAACTTCCCTCGGCTCGCGATTGAAAGTTAATCCCTCAATCCCCTCCTCCCCCCGAAAACAGGGAATGAGAATGGGGCAAGCGGGCCCTATGAATTTTGGTTGCGGTTTTGCCGCGCTGTGCCCTCGGGGGCTAAACAATTTGGATCCGGAAATTTGTGGGAGCGGCCCAAATTTGCCGGGGAATTTTAGCTTGACAATCAGAAAATTTGATTGTAGTTTTGTACTTAGAAAACTCACATTTGTGCCGAAGTGGCGGAATTGGTAGACGCGCTAGGTTCAGGGCCTAGTGTGGGTTCCCACGTAGGGGTTCGAGTCCCCTCTTCGGCACCAGCTCTTGGAAAGAGGCATAATCTCAATAGGTTGTGCCTCTTTTTCTTTGGCAGGGTGCGCCTGGAGTGCATTTGGGCGGGCATCTAAACGATTAACTGCGCCTCCCTTGCTGCTCGGAATCATGAGGTGGCCGCTTGTCGAATTTTTTCTGGAGCGCATCGCCAAATTCAAGGTTCCGCTGGTTCACGGGCAAGATCCAGTGCTGCCTTGATGTCTCGGTCTTGGGTGTGCTTGTCGCCGCCGACAAGCAGAATCACCAGCGTCTGCCCGCGCTGCCCAAAATACACCCGCTATCCGGGACCATATCCCCTTCCCTCTCCCAAAGTTTTACTGCTTTGGGATCCAATCGGTACTGTGGGCAACTCCGACTCCCTTACAGGCCGAAGGGAACTTCGTTTCCTTATCTCCCCCCGTTTCTGTCCTGCACATTACCTGGGAGACTGTCAGATTAGGACAAAACGGGATTAAAATCGTGAGGCATAAGCGGCAAGCAGTAAGTGGTTAAAAAGATAAGCAAACACTTGACAGTACCGGAAATTTGGGCAAGTAAACTGGTTCGAATTCCATTTCCTTTCTGATTTTTGAAGTATTAAGAACGAGATCGCCGGGAAAAAAGTAGGGTGTCCCCCCCACATCGAGTCCATTCCTTTCCGTCCATTCTCTCTCTCCGCTTATTAAGGATACCCTCTTTCCGGTCAAATGAAAAATTATTTCAATATATTGCCCAAGGGTGAAGGAAGGACCTCCGATGTTATAGACGCGGCCGATTGCCCTTGGATCCCCCCAGAAGACGGCAGCACGCTTCTCCGACATCTCCCCTGAAGATATAACCTTCCTCCTTCCGGAAGAAAAATGGGGCACCCAGCTATTGCCCGGCGGTAAAAAAAATATTCCGAACTGGCTTTCCCTGAGTTGAAAAACCCCCCTCTCCTCATTATGCTGCTGCCGCAGCGGAGAAAGCCAGACGCAGTTGGCAAAACCATTCTCACGCCATACCTTTTCAAGATATCAAATGCAGAAGCGCAAATCTGGGGGTTCTGGAATCAGTATGGGTCGCCAACTGCTTTCTCAAGGTTATTCCAGGGACAACGAGGTATCCGGTTAAACCATCAAGACGGAAAACTATTAGGAAAAAAGAGAAAACTTCTTCCACTTTCGAAAAAAGGTTCACCCAAAATCCTTTAAGAATGAAATTATATCAAATGGTTATAACCCCCCATCGATTTGGTTCGAATCTTGCTATTTTATGGCTTCGCCAAAATGTTTCGAACGAGAAGCTTTGCTGCTTTCAAATAACCATCAATCCTGGAGGGGATTAAAATGATCATTAAATGCATCTTCTCAATCCCTTTGAAGGCGATTGGCGATTATAATCATCAGGCGAAGAGTTTGCCCTCTTTGCCCCCTTACATCACGAAGCGAGGCCCCTACATCGACGAAACCCAAGGAACGGCAAATCGAATCACTACGGTTTATGAATTCGACAAGTCCCTGCTGCCCGAGGCTTGGATAAACATTTCAAAGCATTTGGACGTCTTTCGCGCGGTTCGCGGATTTACCCTGTCCGCCCAGGTCCTGGACCGGCAGCGAGAAGCCCAAAAGAATCAAGTCCGAGCATAAAAATGGATCGCACTCTCTGGCGCTGATCATTTTTGGAAAAAATACATCCGCAAAGAGGCTTAAAAGAATGGCTCCTGGAAATTTCACCATGACATCCAAAGAAACTTTCGTAGATAAGATATCAAAAATCTTGAAGGCCGATGGGGATCTGGATTTCCTTTTCAAACTGGCTCCCAAAGAATTGGCCGTTCTCACGGCGCATCTGAAAATTTCCATGGGGCGAAGGGAATAACATCTCGGAGCCGATCCGGAACGTCCCAAACCTGGCATTTTCATTTGATGGTCTCATAAAAAATGTTACAGGGCGAATTTCTGCCATTCTCGTAAAAACTGGAATCCAGTATTTTCAAATACCCTGGACTCCGGTATTCACCGGAGGGACGCCTTCTTATGAGAGCATCAAATTCCCTTCTCTTGAAAATTCTTGCGGATCTTCTCCCTCCAGAATTGATGCTCTCGTAAAAAGTCACCAAAACGATGGTTTCGTAATATTCATTCCAGCCGCGAGGTGGTGGCATTTGCTGAAATACCCCCCTGCCCCTCATCGAATTTCCTATTTGAAGAATTTCTCCACCCCCCCTTCCATTTTCGCCATAAACGAGGCTCTGGGTTGATTTCAGGTTCTGATTCCTCAAAAAACGGCCGGGAAAATTCCGGCAGGATAACTCCCGGCAGGAAAAGGAGGGTTTTGAAACAGGTTGCCCGGGAATCCCCGCCAACTGGATCCAAAGGAGGGCGATGGATATTTTTTTGCCAATCTCGGGCTGATCCGATATCATGAAGAAAAGAAGAGCTGGATTCTTTTGGAAAAGGCCGTATTTTCGATGGGTTCGGAAGACAGAGGATTTCCCGTAGGGCAGATAAGTCCCCTGCCCGGGCAAAAGAGCATCCGCCTCGCCAAAAAAGGCGGTGATTCCTCTTTTGCCGGATGCGGGCTTCCGCCGTTTTCAGCCAAGCGATCCCTTTCCCCCCGCGTCTCTTTGCGGAAAGGGAGGAGGATGGGGAAGGGCAGGTTAAATCCCGGCCGTTTTTGTCTTCGCCGCCTGCCCTCTTGCCCGGGCAACGTCAAAGCGGGTCCGAACCACCAACTAAATGGGAGATGATCCGTTATTTTTTAAAAGGAGGGAAGGGGTGAACACGAACCATAAGGATAAAAAGCCCACCCATGCCATTTATTGGGAAGCGCTGGGCAAATCTCATCCGGATGAAATCTCCCAGAGAACGGAGGCGCTTTACGATGAGAATCGAAGGGGATATGTTCTGCCCATTCTCAACCATTCGTATCTGATTCTTCCTGAGGAGCAGAAAATTCTGGGCCGGAGGGGTGAGATTCTCGAGGAAGAACCTTTTCGAGACAATTTTTACCTCATGGTTCTCCTCTATCTGTTGAACGCTAAGGGAGGGCAGCCTGCTAACCACTGGATTAGCGAAAAAGAATTAAAGGGGGGCACGACTTTCTTCCGGGGACCCCATGCCTTGCCGGTGGAAGAAATTCGGCGGACTTTTGGCACCGATGCGGAAGGGTTTATGCAAGCCGGAATCCGACTCGGGGGAGTCGAACTCGCGTTCGGCGACAAGGCCTTCGTCTTGACGGCGCTTCCCAAGGTGCCTCTGGCCTATGTGCTCTGGAAAGAAGATCCGGAATTTCCAGCCCGGATGACGGTTCTTTTTGACGCCACAATCCAGAACCACTTTTCTCTGGATGGGATTTGGGGTCTTGTCGCCGAAGTGAGTCAGCGCCTTTTGGACGCCCGAGAGCGATGAAAGGGAAAACGGCCTACCTCGTCGCCGATCTTGAGGGCTCGACTGGAGCCTGGACCAAAGCGCACACCCTTTGGGGAACCCCGGAGTGGCAGGAAGCCCGCGTGGAGCTGACCCGGGACATCAACGCGGTGGCCGAGG
>Ga0315286_10005350_pt1 | contig 12396 bp, 10 predicted proteins | sample YL17G10_0_MG_FD_205038 | JGI IMG/M metagenome (GOLD analysis project Ga0315286, IMG submission 205038) | Sediment microbial communities from Yellowstone Lake, YNP, Wyoming, USA - YL17G10_0 | ecosystem: Environmental > Aquatic > Freshwater > Lake > Sediment | place: USA: Wyoming | collected... | reverse complement strand
GGCCGTCGAGCTGGCCGTCAAGCTCACCGCCGAAGCCGGTCCCGGCCTGAGCCACCTGCTGGCGGCGGGGTTCTTCCTCGTGTCAACGATCTTCGTGTGGCGGTCGTTCTACGGCATGCGGATCCGACACGAGCGCTGACGCGGTCGGTGCGCCGTGGTTCGTGTGTGCGGCGGCTGTCCGGTCCCCTCCCGGGACCGGACAGCCGCTGTCTATGATGGTGGTCGTGTCCCGGCCGGTGGCGGCATGGCCGGACCTCGTGAAGGCTCGAACAGGTAGTTCCCGTCAAAGAACGCATCGGCGTACCAGTTGATCGGCGTGCCCGGTCCGAGGCGCATGTCCAACTGCCGGGTGGCCAGGATCAGGCGTCCGAGCTGGTCCAGCCGTTCCACCACCTCGTCGTGGGGGAACTTGCGCAGGCGCGCGTTGACCAGATCGCCGCTTTGTTCGATCTGGAAGTCGAGCCGGCGCAGGATCTCCGCGATCAGCTCACACCGCCGGACCCGCCGCGCGTCGTCGGCCGCGCCTCCCTTGAACCGGAAACTGATGTAGTTGCGCGACCGCGAGTCGGAACAGTGGGAGTCCACGGCCGCGAAGTGATAGCCGATGCGCGAGCTGAAGTTGCAGTACGATTCGGCGACGATCGCGTAGCTGCGATCGCCGAGCCGTCGCTGGCCGTCGCCCCCGGCCGGGCCCATCATCGCCTCCGCCGCGACCGCGAAGAACCCGGACATCGAGATCGGACGGGGTTCCCACCACCGCAACTCCGGGTGCATCATCCCTCGCAGCAGCGCCCGCATGGGCTCGGACCGGATGTCCTCACGGCGCACGAACGGGGTTGGAGCCTGGCGCAGCCCGCCGCCGATGTCGATCAGGAACACCTGGAACGGCAACCGCTCGTCGAGTTTCGTGGCCTTGTGTTTGACGCTCGTCACGCGGTCGCTCATGCGGAACATGACCTCGAACGATTTCTCGTGGACGAATCGCGCGATGTCGTGGAAGCTCTGGCAGCCGCGTGGCCTGAAATCGGGACTGCGGGGGTCGGTCAGCGTCAGGGGCACGATGAACCGGGCCACCTCGCTCAAGAGGGCGTGGATCGGCGTTCCGACGACGCGATGTCCGGCAGGCGCCGTGCGCGACGCCAGGAGGCGTTCCACGCGCCCGTCGTAGATGCCGCCGCTGTCGGCATCCACCGTGACGACCGCCCCGTGCTGCAGCGCCTGGGTGGCGTGGCGCGTGTCCAGGACGGCCGGCACGCCGAACTCCCGCGCGAGTGAGGCCATGTGCCCGGTCGTCGCGCCGATGTCCGTGACAATGGCGGCGGCGCGGTTCATCACCTCGACAAACTGCGGAGAGGAGTAGCGGGCGACCAGCACGGCGCCTGCCGGAAACGCGGCCAGCGTCTGGTCGCCGGTGAACCGGTAGACCACGCCGCTGCCACACCCGCGCGAGGCGCTCGCCCCGGCGAGCAGCAGTCGATGGCCGTCGACCTCGCCGGCCGGCTCCGGCTGTCCGCGGTCGTCGTCTTCCGTCCTGAGCGGCCTCGCCTGCAGCAGGACGAATCGGCCCGTTCGATCCAGCGCCCACTCGATCTCCTGCGGACAACCGTAGTGCGACGCCGTCTGCACCACGAGGCCTGCCAGATCGCGGACCTGCGCATCGGAGAGACAGAACCGGTGGCGAGCCTCGAGTGGCACCGCCACGGCGACGACCCCACCCCCGGCGGCCTGGTCGACGCGGGTGTCCTTCCATCCCAGGCGGCTCGTCACGATCTCGCGCGACTCGGTGTCGGCGACCACCCAGGTGTCCGGGCTGACCGACCCGCTCACCGTGCCGATGCCGAGGCCCCAGGCGGCGTTGATCACCACGCGACCGGCGGTCGGCCGGTTCGGGTCGACCGAGGTGGCCACCCCGCTGGCGACCGCATCCACCATCGCCATGGTGAGGACGCCCATGGGGAGATCGTCGTCCGGGATCCCGTGTACGCTGCGGTAGAAGATCGCCTGGGGCGAGTACAAGCTGGCCACGACCTCCTTGTAGGCGTCGGCCAGTCCCTCGCGATTGACGTTGAGCACGCTGACATATTGACCGGCAAAGGACAGCTCGCCGTCCTCGCCCACGGCGCTCGACCGGACCGACACCTGCGGTGGGAAGCCCAGGAGTCGGCTCAGTTCGTCATAGGCGTCGTGAATGGCGGTGTCCAGGGCGGGAGGGAGGTCACTCTCACGAATGCGCTGCTGGATCTCGCGACTGATGTCGCTCAGGCTGGCCGCGTCACCCGGCTCGCCGTTCAGCTGCAGCGACCGGATGTCGCCGGTCAGCCGGTTGTGGGCGAGGAACGCGGCAAAGGCGTCGGTCGAGACGGCGAATCCCTCCGGGATGGGGAGCCGCAACCGGTTGCGGATCTCGCCGGCGTTTGCGCTCTTGCCACCCACGCGGGCCGTCGAGGAGCCGTCGATCTGCGAGAGCGCGTAGACCAGCCGCGGCGTGCCGCCCGGCACCTCGGGCCTGGATCGGCCCAGGACCACCTCCACCTGCCGCTGGAGGGACGCGAAGACGAGGTGGAGCTCCTGGTATCGGCGCGATGACAGCTTGTCCAGGCAGACGATCATCCGGAATGCGTGGGTGGCGACGGCAACGGTCCGGTTCTGGACGTACGCCATACCGAACGGACGCGTGCCGGCGAGTTTGTGTTCGATGTCGGCGACGATCTCCAGCAACTCGTCATTGGAGGTGGTGAGATCCTTGAACGTCAGGTATTCCAGGGACAGCGCGACCCTCGAATCCCGCCGGGCCTCGACCGGGTGCCAATGGTCCCGTCCCAATAACCGGCTCAGCCACCGCGTTATCCCCATGCCGTGCCGCTCCCCGCCACTGGTCCGGTGCCGACCGTCATCACCGGGACCGGTCGGCGGCGTCTTCCTCGATCCGTTTCTTCTCGAACGCCTCTTCGACCTTGGCCAGCACGTCGTCAATCTCGACGGGCTTGAGCAGATAGTCGGTAGCGCCGAGCCGAATGCCCTCGACGGCCGCGGTGATCGAGGCATTGCCGCTGACCAGGACGACCCTGACCGAGGGGTGCAGCCGCCGGATCTCCTTCAGGACTTCGAGGCCGTCCATGCCCGGCATCCAGACATCGAGCAGCACGACGTCAAACGGGCGATCGCGGAGGAGATCGAGGGCCTGCGGTCCGCTGAGCGCGCCCGCCACGTCGAATCCGCGGGCCGTCAGACGCTTCGAGAGGGTCTCGACGAACCTGGCTTCGTCATCGACCAGCAGCAGTTTTACGATGCTCATGACGTCCCCCCGTTCGGTGCGGGTCCAGTGCCGGGCGCCGCGGTCGGCAGTGTGACATGAAACGCGCTGCCCGTGCCAGGCGTGCTCTCGACGTCGATGCGGCCGCCGATTCGCTGGACGATCCACAGACTGATGGTGAGGCCCAGGCCGGTACCGTGTTCCTCTCCCTTTGTCGTGACGAACGGCTCGAAGATCCGGGCGACCATCTCGGGTCGGATGCCGGATCCGCTGTCCGCGATGGTGGCTCGGACGGCGTCACCGGCCCGCGCGGTCGTGATCGTGAGCCTCCCGCCGGTGCCCTTCATCGCGTCCAGCGCGTTCTTCATCAGATGGAGCAGGACTTGTCGCAGCTCGGCGGCGCTGCCCATGACGAGGGGCAACCCCGTGTCGAGGTGCTTCACGACGCGCACGCCGGTGGCCACCAGTTCGGTTTCGACCAGGTAGAGGGTCTTCGTGAGCAGGGTGTTGATGTCAACCTGCCCGGAGGGTTCTTCCGGATCGCGGGTCCACGTCAGCAGGCGCCGGGCGATCTCGCGGCATCGACCGATCTGGATCTGCAGCTGTTCGACCGACCCGACGAATTCCCGGCGCGTCACCTCCGGATCCGTGTCGGTGCTGTTCAGCAGGTCCTGGAGCCAGCCCGCCTCCTCGTTCATGATCGCCAGGGGGTTGTTGAGATCGTGCGCGATGCTGCACGACGCCTCCCCAAGGGACGCCAGCTTCGAGAGTCGCGCGAACTCCTGGTAGAAGGCATCGCGCTGGCGCACCACGGCGCGCAGGTGCGTCACGAGGCGGACGCTCACCCACGCCGCGGCGGCGGCCGAGGCGGCACACGCCACGACCAGGAGCGTCGCCAGACGGCCGCGCGACGACGTGGCGGCGCCAGCCGTCAGGATGACGATCAGCCCGACGAACATCAGCGGGGGCGCCACCGATGCCCAGACCGCGCGACGTACGTCGGGAGGGCCGTCTGGTCGCCACAAGTTCGACGCCCGGATGTCCTTCATGCCTGGCTCCGCGACTGTTTCCTTGACGGGAGATCCGACTCACGGCAAGATTATGCCTGTTTTTCGGCGGACCGCCGAGACCTTCGGGACCGTCCCCCCTTCCCGAGGGTACAACTCGTGAGGCACACCATATGACCGGTCGTACGATCGTGCGTTCCACGGCGGTGCTTGTCGCGCTGGCGCCGTGGCTGCTGGTGGCGGGAACGTATGCGGCTGGAGGCGAGAGCCTGGGGGCTCTGGTCCACGTGGCCGACACCCGTCATCTGGGCGGGTTCAACCTCTATTTTGCCAACCTCTACAATGTCAACCGCGTGCTGTTCACCGCCCTGTCGGTGGGCATGACCGGCGCCATGGGACTGGGGCTTGGCCTCGTGATGGATGTGGTGGTCGGCGCCATCGGGCTCGATCTCAGTAAACGCGAGGCCAAGGAGTAACGGCATCATGTTCGACTGGTTCTACGTCACGTTGCCCATCTCCGGCGTGCCCATCAACGCGTTGCTGCTGATCCTGCTCGGCGTCGCCGTCGGTGTGCTCGGGGGGTTCTTCGGCATGGGCGGCGCCTGGATGGTGACGCCCGCGCTGAACATCTTCGGGTTCCCGATGCCCTTCGCCGTGGGGACCGATCTGTGCCACATGGCGGGTAAGTCGATCATCTCGACGCGGCGCCACGCGAAGTTCGGCAACGTCGATATGAAGCTGGGCCTGACGATGCTGGCGTTCGACGTGGTGGGAATCGAGTGCGGCGCCAGACTGGTCATGCTGCTCGAGCGGCTTGGCCTGGCCGGCCCGGTCATCCGGTGGGTCTATGTCGCCCTCCTGTTCCTGATTGCCTGGCTTGTCTTCTACGACTACTTCAAGGAACGGGCGATTCGCCGGCGTGCCGCGCTCGGCCTGGCGCCCGCCACGCCGGCCCTCCAGTGGCACGTGGCGCTGCACAAGATCAAGCTCCGGCCCGTATTGCGCTTCAACGTCGCCCAGGTGGAGTGTTCGATGTGGCTGCCCGCCGCGGTCGGGTTCATCGTCGGGGTGCTGGCCGGGTTCCTCGGCATCGGGGGCGGCCTGCTGATGATGCCGGCGCTCGTGTATCTGATCGGCGTGCCCACCTTCGTGGCGGTCGGCACCGACCTGTTCACGGTGATGCTCTCGGGGTTCTACGGCGCCGCGACCTACTCGATGAAGGGGCGCGTGGAGATCCTCGCCGTCGTGTTGATGCTGATAGGGGCGGCGCCGGGAGCCCAGATCGGGACGATTGCCACCAAGTACATTCGTGGGTACGGCATCCGGCTCATCTTCGCCATCACCGTCACGTGCGCGATGGTCTCCGTCATCCTCAAGCAGCTGGGCTACAACACGGCGGCGGCGTGGATGGTCATGGCCGCGGTGTCGGTGATCACCGGCATCGTGGTGGTCGGCATGGTCAGGGGTGCCATGCGGGAGTTGGCCGCGCACAAGGAGGTGGGAGCATGAACCGGATGGCCTGCGTAATCACGCTCGTCGCCGTCGCGTTCGTGTCGGCGTGCGTGGCCGTGGCGCCCGTCGTACAGGGCAAGGTCGTGGCCGTCGAGCAGGGCGGGGGCAGGCTGCGGGTCCAGAACGAAGAGGCACCCGACGGCGCCCCCATCGTGCTCGATATCACGACCGCGGAGATGGGCGCCACGCCGCGAGCCGGCGACCTGGTGCGCATCGTCTATCGCGCCACGGCCTCCTCGAATCAGGCATTGCGTGTGATGAATCTCACTCGGCATCAGGCCGAGAAGTAGCGGCCGAGCGGCGCCTGCGGACAACCTCGGGCGCCGTCTGTGCTACTCGAACATGACGCGCGTGCCGTAGCGGACGTCGACCACACCGTCAACCGCCCGTGCGCGACTGTTGACGTGCCGGACGAGTATCGGATCGGCGATCTTGCCTTCGATCTCCACGTGGCCCGCCCTGGCCCGGACGTCGACTTCCGCGTGGGCCGTCTCGGGGTCCGCGGCCAGCGTCGCGGCCACCCGACTGGCGAGCAGCAGGTCCGCCATCGCCTGGCGGCTGGCCTCGTCGGCCTGGAAGACCGGTCGCGAGTCGAGGCTGACCACCGACTGGCAGGCGCCTTCGATGTCGACGTGTTCGAGATTGACCGTGAGGTCGTACAGACGTGGATCCTGCCAGTCCGCTCCGTAGAGGAGCCCCGTCCACTTCGCCCGCTCCCGATCCACCCGCTCGATGTACGCGACGGGATCCTGGCCCTCGAGATCGTTCCGTTCGCGAAGCTTGGCGATCCGGAACGCCATCGGGGCGATCAGCCGAACTCGAATGACGTGGCGGATGCCGGGAAGGAGAAAATGTCCTGCATGGCCGTGGTAGACCATGTTGTCGTGGGCAGCCCGCTCACACAGGGCGACGCGGACAAACGTCAGGTACCGTCGGCGATCGTGGACGAATCGCCCAAGGAGCCCAGGGCTCGTTTCGAGCGCTTCGACCAACCGAGTTTCCGACACGCCGTACGTCTGTGCGGCTTCCGCGACAATCTCACGGCTGACCAGGCTGTAGCGCAACTGACGATGGAGGCACGTGGCCAGCTCCGTGCCCCCACTGTACGTGCCACGCGAGATGGCGATGATGGACATTCGTGGTCTCCTGTCGGGAGCATTCGCCGTAGAATTCGAAGGCCTGAGGCGATACGTTCGGCGACACACGCGCCTGGCCGAGAAAGGTAACACACATGGGATCGCACGACGAGGCTGCAAACGCGAATACGTCCGAGCCGGTGGCCCAGCGGACCGGTGCGCCGACACCAGCCGGCGAGTCCCTGACGGCGTTGGACCTCGCATTGTTGCACCGGCCGAGTTTTACCATCCGCAAGAAGATTGCGCTCAGTTTCCTGTTGTGTTTCTTCGTGATTGGAGCGGTGACGCTCGCCTCGATCGTGGCGTTGAGCCGAATCGAGCAGAAACTCCATTTCCTCGAGGTGGCCGACAGCTACACGAACCAGATCCAGCAGGCTCGCCGGTTCGAGAAGAACCACTTCCTGTACGGGACCGGACTCGATACCGCTCGTGAGTACGCCCGCGAGGCGCAGACCACGCTGGGCGGCGCCTCGGTGGAGTTCGCCCGCATCGTCGGCCAGGCTCCCACCGACGAAATGCGCCGCCACCTGGAGCGCTACGAACAGTTGCTGAGCCGGCTGGCGGCCGATCCGGGCGGCGGCCCCGCCACCCAGCGCGGCGCGCTCGAGACCGAAATCCGCGAACACGGGGCGCAAATGGTGGCGGCGGCGTTGCGCGTGGCCGAGGCCGAACGGCAAAGCGTGCAGTCCATGCTCCGCCTGTCCCGACAGATGCCCATGGGCGCGCTGCTGGTGCTGCTGTTGCTGATCTTGTACATCACCAACTTCCTGGCGCGCCAGCTCCTGGCTCCGCTCGGACGGATGGTCAACGCCGCCGAGCGCGTGGCCAAGGGCGACTTCACGCCCCTTCGGCCCGCGAGGCGCTACCGGGACGAGTTCACCGGGCTCGCGCTCGCGATCAATCACATGATGCAGGAGCTGAACCGTCGGCAGGATGCCCTGGTCGAGGCGCAGAAACTCCGGGCGGTCGGCACCCTTACCGCTGGGATTGCTCACGAACTCAACAACCCGATCAACAACATCTCGCTGACCGCAGAGGCGATGCTCGAAGACGCCGAGACGCTCACCAGCGAGCAGCGGCTCGAACTGTGCCACGACCTGCTGACCCAGGCCGAGCGTGCCCAGGGCATCGTCAAGAACCTCCTGGACTTCTCCCGGCAGCGCGACGTCCATGTCGAGCCCCTGGATCTGGGCGCGCTCCTGCGATCGACCGAGAAACTCGCCGGCAATCAGATCAAGCTCGCGGGCGCCCGGCTCGAACTCGATGTTCCCGACGATGTCCCGGCGGTCAGGGGTGATGGTCAGCAGTTGGCCCAAGTGTTCGTCAACCTCTACCTGAACGCCCTCGATGCCGCAGCCTCCGGGGGCCTGATTCGCGTGTCGGTCCGGCGCCCGGCCCGGGAGCCGGGATTCGTCCAGGTCGACGTGAGCGACAACGGAAAGGGTATCGCGCCCGACGTCCTGCCGTTCATCTTCGATCCGTTCTTTACCAGCGGCAAGGCGAAGGGCACGGGCCTGGGCCTGTCGGTCAGTCACGGAATCGTGGCCAAACACGGCGGCGACATTCATGTCACCAGCAGCCCCGGCACCGGCACCACGTTCAGCGTGCGGCTGCCCGTCGTTGGTTCGTCCGAGATGTGTGAACCAGCCGTACCCGTGCCCCCAGCCGTACCGACCGAGTGACCCGGGCGCGTCCTCCTCCGGCGGCTGCCCGGATGTCGCGACGCGAACGCCTCGTAGTCTCCGCCAGGTCGCCGACAACCGCGTCCACCATGCCAAACGTCCCAAGGTGCGGGGCGTGGCTGTCCTGCAGTTCGTTGAGATCCTGGATGAAGTCGAGACTGATTGCGGGGGAAGACCAGTTCTCCCCCAGGCTTGTTCCGACGGGTTCGCGTTAGCCACCTGAACATAGGTCCGTGCGAAGGCCGACGGCACCGATCCGTCTCACGTCGGCCGCGTCGCGGCAATCCGCTCGGCGGCGCGGGCAATCACGGCCCGGAGGTCGTCCAACTTGAAGGGCTTCGCGATGAAGTCGAAGGCGCCGAGCGTCAGCGCCTCGCGCGCCACGTCGACCGTGGCGTAGCCCGTGATCATGATCACGAGCGTGCGCGGCGAGCGCGCCTGCGCGTGGCGAAGCACTCCCAGGCCGTCGAGGCCCTCCATGCGGATGTCCGTGACGACGATGTCATAGTCTCGTTCGTCGATCAGCCGGATCGCCTCGGCGCCCGTCTCGACCACGTCGACGGCGTAGCCTGATTTCTCCAGCGCTGGCCTGAGCCGCTTGCCGACGATGGGCTCGTCGTCGAGGACCAGGATATTCAGTTTCGGCATGCCGTCCTTTCATGGGGGCAATGAGGCTACTCCGGGTTGAAGCGTCCCTCCAGGAACGCGTCAGCATAACGCGTCACCGTGTCTTCGTCGTCCATGAGGGTGTCGATCTGGCGCGTGAACCCGACGAGTCGGCCGATGATTCTGAGACGCTCCTCGGTGGCTGTCCGCGGCAGCTTCCCCAGGCGTGCCACGATCAGATCTTGACTCTGGCGGGTGGCGAATCCGAGGCGGTCCATGATCTCCCTGACCATGGACGCGCGGCGTGTCCGGCGTTCGGCGTCCGCCGCCCCGCCGAGGAAACGGAAGTAGATGTAGTTTTCCTCTCGGTTGTCGCTCACGAAGGCGTCGATCATGGTGTAGTGATACCCGAGATTGAGGCTCAGGTTGACGTAGCTCTCCGACACCACGGCGAGATTACGGCCCGCAGTCTCGCTGGCCGCCCGCGACATGGCGCTCGAGAAGAACGTCGACAGGTCGACCCGAACCGGGCGGGTGCTCCACACCCCCGGGGTCGTGAGTCCGGCCCAGACCGCGAGCATGGGCACCGAGCGGATCGCCTGCGGCGTCACCGTCGACCGCGACAGACTGCCACCCACGGCGGTGTCGAGCCCGCCGCCGACGTCGATGATCGAGAGCCCGATCGGCAGATCCGAGACCAGCCGCCTCGCCGTCTCGATGCCCGACACGCGCCCCGAGGCCTGCAGGTCGATCAGCTCGTCGACGGCCTTCTCATGTGAGAACCGGATGACGTCGTGAATGGTCCTGCAGCGATCGGCCCGGAAATTGTCTCCCTGGTGGTCGATGAGATTCAACGGCGTGATCCGCCGAAGCAGCCGGCGCAACAAACGGTATTCCCGGGTGTCCTCGAGCCCGCTCTCGGTCTCGAGCTGATAGGTGAGGAGGGGATCGACGCGGCCGGCATAGACGGCATTCTCGTCCGCGTCAACGGTGACCACCTGGCCGTCGGTCAGGACGATTGACGCCGTGGCGCAGTCCACGAGCGTCGGCACCCGGAATTCGCGGGCCAGCGCCGCCATGTGTCCCGTCGGCGCACCGATGTCCGTGACGATGGCGGCGCACTTTGCCATGGCGCGGACGAAGCGCGGCGAGGCCCGGCGCGAGACCAGTACCCCCCCGGCGGGAAAGGCGGCGAGGTCGGTCTCTTCGGTGACATGGACGACGGGTCCCGATGCGACGCCCCGGCAGGCCACGTGCCCTCGCCCGCGCAACAGCACCGGATAGCGGTCGAGCACCTCGGACAGGTCGCGCGGCTCCCCGGCCGGCACACTGATCCTCAGCCGGCGCGCCTGAATCAGATACAACGTGCCATCGTCGTCTCGAGCCCATTCGATGTCCTGGGGCTGCTTGAAGTAGCGCTCGATGCGCAGCGCCATTTCGCAGAGTTCCCGGACCTCGTCGGGCGTCAGCGCGGGCTCGGCGGGCGCCGGGTCGGCCGAACTCGTTTCCGCCCTGCCGTCCGGCTGGCCGACTCCGACGTCGGACGACGCCGCGAGCCGGTGACTCAGCACATCGTGCGGGGGCTGGCGTGACACGGTGTAGTGCGCCATGCTCTCTTCGCCCTGCACGGCGCGATTCGCCAGGCCGCAGGTGGCGCCAATCAGCAGTTCTCCCGATGCCGGCCGGTTCGGGTCGACGGTGTAGAGCACGCCACTGGTTGTCGCCCGCACCATCCGCATGCAGGCCACCGCCATGAGCCCGCCTGGTGCCAGGCCAGAGGACTTGCGGCAGGCGACGGCATGGGGGGAGTACAGGCTGGCCAACACCCGGCGATAGGCATCGGGGACATCGGCTGGTGTCGCCTGGAGGACGGTCTCGTACTGACCGGTAAAACTCAGATCCTGATCTTCCCCCAGGGCGCTCGAACGCACGGCGAGATACAGGTCGCTCGCCGGCCCGAGCTTCGCCACGGCCTTCCGAATAGCCGTGCTCAGCTCGTGAGGGATCTTCGCGTGACCGAGACGCGTTGCGACGTCGTGCAGGGCGTGCTCTTCACCTCGATCGAAGCGCACGAGCGCGTCCTCGATCGCCGCGGCGAGGTGGTTTGCCTCGATGACGCGGAGGAACGCCCACGTGGTGACCGTGAACCCGTCGGGGATCCGCGCCTGGAGCCGACTGTGCAGTTCGCCCAGGTGGGCGCTCTTGCCCCCGACGAGGTTCACCAGGCTTTCGTCAATCTGCTCGAACGGGATGCAGAACTCGCCCTTCGAGACGAGGGGCTGTCCGATGATGTCACCGTGGACCTCGTCCTTCAGATGATCGACGACGGCATAGAGCGCCGTGTACTTCTGATCCGTGAGACTGTTCAGGTCTGTGACGATCTTGCCGACTAGATCGAACACCCGATGGACCGATGTCTCGATGTAGGCGCGGTCGAACACGAACTCGCCGCCTTGCTTCTCGGCGAGATCCGCGAACAACTGCAACATCTTCGTGTTGTTGTCGAGGATGCTGCGGAACCGGGCAAAGAGCAGCTTGAAAGGGGTCGTGGGGCGCCAGCCGAATCGGAGCCACTTGCCGATGTGCGCCATGACGCGGGTTCCTCAGGACGCGAACTCAGTGCCCTGCTGTCCCCCTCTTGAAGAGGAGACCCATGACGAGTCCGACGCTCAGGGCGACGACGACGGCGACGATGCCGTACGTGAGGCTGCGTTCGAAGGCCAGGTGGGCAATCAGGCGCGGAAGCCCCACGTAGGCCACCTCGAGCGCCTTGGTTTCCTCGCGGATGACGGTCAGGTTGCGCACATGCCGGACGACGACTTGGTAGGTGCCGACCGGTGCCGCGGTCGGCCAGGGGATCGCGGCCTCGAAGGACGGCTCGCGCGACGACCCTTGGACCCGGACGGCCTCCTCGAACATGCCCACGAGACCCTGTCCACGTTTGAGCGTCAGGTACTCGGCCAGAACCGTGTTGCGTTCAAGGTCAGCCGGCCGGACCGTGGCACGATGCGCCAGGGCATCGAGGTCGACGAGGTGCTCGTCAATCGCCGTCCGGGAGAGCAGCTTCGACACTGGCCTGCCGCTCGCGATGAGGTGCAGGATGGGCACGTCGCTAATCGTCACCTTGCCGACCGTCGCCCAGAACGGCCCTATCCGACCCTTCCGGTTGTACGCCTCCTCGACGGTCCGGCCGGTGATGA
>Ga0315286_10005348_pt1 | contig 12398 bp, 10 predicted proteins | sample YL17G10_0_MG_FD_205038 | JGI IMG/M metagenome (GOLD analysis project Ga0315286, IMG submission 205038) | Sediment microbial communities from Yellowstone Lake, YNP, Wyoming, USA - YL17G10_0 | ecosystem: Environmental > Aquatic > Freshwater > Lake > Sediment | place: USA: Wyoming | collected... | reverse complement strand
GAGGGAAGCGGCTTGGGCCTCGCCATCTCGTATTCGATCGTCGACAAGCACGGCGGGGTCATCCGCGTGGAAACAAAACCGGGTGTGGAGACGGTGTTTTCGGTCTTCCTGCCGGCATCTGAGAAGGCCCTGCCCGCGGCAGCCGTTCCCGAAAAGGAGACCGCTCCACGGAGCGGTTCGGTCCTGGTCGTGGACGACGACGAGATGTTGCGGACCGCGGTGTCAAGGGCGCTCGAAAAAATGGGTTATCGGGCCGTCTCCTGCGAGGATGGGGCTCAGGCGATCGATCTGTACCGCAAGGCCCGCGAGAAAGGGGAGCCCTTCGACGTGGTCCTGATGGATCTCACCATTCCGGGAGGCATGGGCGGGAGGGAGGCGATGAGGAGGCTCGTCCAGATCGATCCCCGAATACGGGCGATCGTGTGCAGCGGGTATTCCAACGATCCGATCCTGTCGAACTACAGGGAGTCCGGGTTCTGCGGGGTCATCGCCAAACCGTACGGGTTTGAGGAACTGGCCCAGACATTGCGGAGCGTGATGGCCGGCCGGGACGACCCCGTTCGGCCCGAACGTCCCGGAGAGAAATGGTGATGTTGGCGGGCTCTGTTCAGGTGCGCGCCGGATCCGGATGCGAACCCGGGCCTCCTGACCGGTTCAAGAGTCCTTTTGCGGCGCACCCATGCCGGATTTCTCGCGGATCTCCAGGGTTACCTTGACCCCGGGAGGCTTTGGATCGACGAAGCGCACTTCCGGCGGGAAGAGGAGCTTGGGGACGAAGACGGTTGTCTGGGTCAACTGGCTCAGATCAATGACCTCCGTCGAGATCTTCATTCCCTTGTCTCGCAAGGCCGGCGGGACGAGAAGGGTCACAGAAGGAGGAGAGACCTCGATTCGCTGAAGGATCCTGCCGCGGGGAAGTTCTCCCCGGCAGGAGACTTCGATGGGCACGTCCACCTGAAGAAGCCGGTAGGCGCCGATCTGGATGGAGTCGGGCTTGATCGTTTCGAGAGAAAGGTTCGACGGGATGACAATCATGTCTTTGGTGAGCGACACTCGCTGCTTCCCTTCCCGGACGTTCGACAGGTCGAGGGAGATCATGAGCCCCGTCGGATCCAGGAGACGAAACGCCTGGTCCGGCCCGGTGAGCATGATTTCGGCCTCCGTGACTTTCTGCTCGTCCATGGCCCATTCGGTCGGCAGGTTCCGGTACTCGATAGGTACCACGAAGTGACGGGCAACGGGTCCCCTCTGGTAGCCGAAAGCAAGCCACAGGAGACAGGCGACAAGGACTGCGGAAGACTTCTCCCAGAAATTCCTCTTGAGCCTTTCGGGAAGGCCTCCCCCTTTCTTCGCATGCGCTCCCGGACCGTAGAAACCTTCCAGGAGTTCCTTGAGTTCCTTGGGGCTCGTCAGGACGGTCAAACGCTCTTCCTGGGCAACGGAGATCGTTCCGCGTTCCTCGGAGACGACGATGCAGAGCGCGTCAGATCGCTCGGACAGCCCCAGGGCCGCTGTATGGCGCAGTCCTAGCTGTCCGAACTTGTTCGCATTGAGGGATAGGGGCAGATGGCATCCGAATCGCGCGACCCGACCCCTGTGCACGAGGACGGCGCCGTCGTGGCCCGCGGAGTGGGGATCGAAGATGCTTTCCAGGAGCGGCTGGCTCAGGGTGCCGTCCAGCGGCATCCCTCCCTCCAGGTGCCTGTCGAGTGGCTCATCTCCCTGAAGGACGAGAAGCGCCCCCACCCGTTTTTGTGCAAGGGTCGCAGCCGTGCGGGTGATCACCTCGACCTCCCGCTGGTAGGCCGGGCCGATTGTCTGCTTTCGGATCTTTCCCCACAGGGCGAGATTCTCGAAGAACCTGCGGAGTTCCTCCTGAAAGATCACCACCAGCGCAAGAAGGAGGATCGCGAAGAATCCCTGGAGGACCACGGCCGTCAGGTAGAGCTGGAAGTAGCGGGCCAGGATGTAGACCGTGCCCAGCAAGGCGATCCCGACCAGGACGAACCGGGAAGCCGTCTCCTTGAACCACATCAGGATTCCGTATACCAGGACGGAGATGATCGCGATGTCGAGGACGTCCTGGAGCCGGAAGCTGTAGAGGATCGCCCGAAAGACGTCACCCATCTTCTTCTGGTTCCTCCCGTACTTCGCACTCGGCCGTGCGCCGGGTGCCGTGCCCGCCCACGCTGTCCGTTATTGTTTTGAGCCCGGCTCGAAGCGTCATGACTTCAGAAGCCCATGTTCCCAGATCCATAGCAGGACTTCAACCTGCTTGACCAAGTGAGTGCCTCGTTGGGGGACGTTGGGCTTGTGGTGTTGGGCCAACGTGCCCCGGATGATTTGGGTCGGCAGGATGCCCCGGCTCCGGAGGGCCAGAAATCTGCCACCTTGAAGATTCGAAAGAAAGGTTCTCGATGGAACCTCTTTCCACATGTGCAGTCTATCTTCTTTGAACTCGAAACCATGGAAGAGCCCATGAACCGATCGAAGTCGACAACTTGCCTCTCTTTGCTCTTCTTGACCGGCTTGACCATTACAGCGTTTGTCGTATGGATCACTTTCGACTGCCCTCCGGCCGGAGCGATTGCAGACGAGCTGGTGACCCAGGAAGAATGCATTTCTCCCGATGCCCTCGCAACGCTGTGGTGCTGCAGATCAGTCGGTGGAACCGAGGCTTCCGATCTGCTTGAGCCCGAGAGGAAGCCTTCGACATGTTGCCCGGAGCTCCCTGCACCAAGGTTGTTTCTTGCGGATCTCCTTCGTAGCCACCCGCCGAATGGCCCTCCCCAGCATCCCTTCTTCGGTTCGTGAGGCTCCTGGAACGCGTTGCAACCAGCTTGCAAGGAGGGAAATCATGAATTGCCCGTTTTTCCTGCATGCCATCTGTCCCCCCGCCTGTGAAGTGCTGGGGGAAAACCCGAGAAGTTCCACCCGCGTCCTGCCCCCCTCGTTGTGCGCAAGGGGATGGGACCGGTTCTGTCCGTATTGGAAGTATGCGCTCAAGGGATTCCCCGTGGCTATCCGTCAAGCCGACTGGAAGCCGCGGCCAAATCCTCCCATTCTGCACATTGGTCACATCAACAGAATTGGCGGGTATCGGTTTCTCACGCCGGACCTGATTTGAGAAGGGAGTTGTCGCTGGGGGAACCGTTGGGTTCTCCCAGCGACAATCGTATTCTCATCCGAGCGGATCTGGCGATTTCCATGATTTTCCGTTCGGCAAACATGTGGGACGTCAATATGCGCAATGCAGTCTATACATGGAGGAAGGATCAGGAAGAATCACCGCGATCCTGAGACCCAGCGAACACGAGACATCCCTCTGGTGAGAGCCGCCATCCCGACGCAGGGGATCACGTGGCAGCGGCTGCCTGGCTCGAAGGTGGCCCATATCCGCATCGCCAGCTTCAGACGCGGGATCTCCGAGGAACTGGATAAAGCATTGACCATAATCAGACAGCAGAGCCTGCGTGGGATCATCTTGGACCTGCGCAACAACCCTGGCGGACTTGTCGATGAGTCCGTTTCTGCCGTTAGCAAGTTCCAGGCAGGAGGAAATGTCCTTTTCGAGAGGAATGCCAAGGGCGAACTCCTTCCGATCAAAGCCCGACCCTCTGGACCGGTCTGTGACCTCAGAATGGCCGTCCTCGTCAACCGGGGAACAGCCAGCTCGGCGGAGATCGCGGCAGGTGCCCTCAGGACGTAAATCGCGCGACCCTGGTCGGCGAGACGACCTTTGGTGCGGGAAAGGAGACAATAAATAGTAGTTACAGAAATCGGACGATGTTACGTGTAGTGCTCTGCGGAGCAAAGAGATCGGGCCCCAAGTTTCAGCGATAATGTCTCATCTTCTAACTGGCCTTCGAGAAGCATTTCCTGCGCAAGGAGAGGAAGGGGTCAGTGAAGCCTTCTACGCGAGGTGCATCTTTAGTGCCCTGGGACTGGACGAGCTGAAGCCCTCAACCTCCTGATTACGGAACTATTCTTCCCCGGGATCGTCGAAATGCATATGAGTCCTTTTCCAAAACCCGAGTACCGTGTCATGAAGCCCAGACTGCTGGTGGTGGATGATGAGGAATCCCTGAGAGAGCTGTACCGGCTCGAGCTCGAAGAGGAGGGCTACGCGGTCGAGTGTGCGGCCGGCGCCGGTGAGGTGCTGGGCAAACTCGATGCCGGGACGTACGAAGTCATTATCCTGGATATACGTATGCCCGGGATGACGGGTGTCGATCTGCTCCAGCGAATCGCGGCCAGACACAAGGGACAGGCGGTCATCCTAAATACGGCGCATGCCGCCTACCAGGACAATTTCCTGACTTGGCTGGCGGATGGATACGTGGTCAAGAGCGCGGACATCACGGAGTTGAAGCAGGCAATCCGGAAAGCGCTGACGAGAGAGCCTTGAGTTCGCCCCTGCAGAACGCACTCACGATGATCATGGCCGGGGGGCGGGGAGAGAGACTCTACCCCCTCACCCGCAGTACTGCCAAGCCGGCTGTCACCTTCGGCGGATGTTTCAAGATCATCGATTTCACCCTCTCCAATTGTTTCAACAGTGGCATCCGGCAGGTGTACCTTCTGACACAGTATTCGAACGCAACCATGAATCGGCATGTCCAGCTGGCCTGGGAGCCCCTGTTCCGCCACGAGTTGGGGGAATTTGTGGAGTCTCTTCCACCGCAGCACCGAAGCGCGGAAGACTGGTACCACGGCACGGCTGACTCACTATATCAGAATATCGATGTTCTTCAGAGGCACCGGCCGGAGCAGGTCATCGTGCTTTCCGGAGACCATGTATACAAGATGAACTATGCGGACCTGCTCGACTACCATTTGCAGGTTGAAGCGGAGTTGACCGTTGCCGGCGTGGAGATCGAGCGTTCGCGAGCGAAGGACTTCGGCGTCATGGAGGTCGATAGCGGCAACCGGCTGCGCCGTTTTGTCGAGAAGCCGAAGGATCCTCCAGCCGTGCCGGACAATCCGGGAAAAGCGCTCGTTTCGATGGGGGTCTACATTTTCGCGACTGCGGCGCTCGTGCGGGAACTGATTCGAGACGCCAAGGGCCCCCGTTCCGGACACGACTTCGGGAAGGATATCATCCCTTCCCTGATGGAGAGAGGCCGCCGCGTGTTTGTGTACCCGTTCCGTGCCGAACCTGCGAAGACGGCCAGGTATTGGCGAGACATCGGGACACTGGACTCCTACTTTGAGTGCAATCTCGATCTGCTCGCGCCTCGCCTGGAAATGCCTCTTTACGACCGGCATTGGCCCATCCGCACCTACGTGGGTTCTCAGCCTCCGGCCCGCATCGTGGATTCAACGATCGATGCCTCCCTTCGGGGGCGGGCGGTGGAGTCCCTGATCTGTCCGGGTTGCGTCATCTCCGGGGCCCAGGTGGAGCGTTCCGTGCTGTCGCCGAGGGTCCGCGTGCACTCGAAGGCGGACGTGTACGAATCCATCCTGATGGAAGGGGTCGATGTGGGGCGGGGTGCGGCTCTCCGGAGGGCGATTGTCTGTCCCCGGGTCAATGTTCCGGAGGGGGTCCAGGTGGGCTTCGACCCGGACAAGGATCGGGCGCGTTTTGTGGTCACCCCGCAAGGTGTGACGGTCGTACCGGAAGAGTACGTCTGGTAACCGGTGCTTTCGTCCCGGCGTGGCAGGAGGCGTGCTGGGCTTTTCGGAGCCCGGGCGGAACATATCAACCGGCCTGATTCGGGGTGCGTCGCCGTGAACACACAATCCTCCGATCAACGCTTGCGCCGGCTGTTCGAAAGGATCCGTCGACCCTCCGCCCGGCCTGTGTTCATCGTCCTGGTCGGGGCGATGATTGGAATTGTCTCCTGGCTGGACCTGGCTACGGGGCCGGGGAGGGAACCCGCGGCACTTTATGATATCCCGATCCTGCTGTCCGCGGTTGCCCTGGGAGCCGTCGGTGTCCTGGTCGCCTGCTCCGCGTGCGTGGTCACGTACCAGCTCACCCTCTGGTACCACCACCTGACCTACTCCGTCGCTGACTTCAGCCAGACCTTGGTGTTCTTCGTTATGGGCTTTGTGGTAGCCGAACTCGTCTCCAGGTACCTGTTGAGCGGCACCCTGCAGCAGGAACTCCTATATCTCAACGCCGGCCTCGAGCGCCGGGTGGCCGAGGCCGTGGCGGCAGAACGCGAGGCGCAGCAGAGAATGCGGGACGCCCAACGGTTGTCCCTGCTGGGAGAGGCCGCCGCTCACATTGCCCATGAAATCAAGAATCCGCTGGTCTCGATCGGCGGCTTTGCGCGGCGCCTGGGTAGATACGTGCAGGAGGATCATCCTGCGCATGAGGGATTGCGGATTATTGTCCGGGAGGTTGTCCGGCTCGAGGAGTTGCTCAAGGAGCTGCTCGAGTTCGCCACTCCTGAATGCCGCGAGAGGCGTCCGGTGGAGATCCCGATGATCGTCGCCGAGGTTCTCGCGCTGGCACAGAAGCCGGCAGAGGTTCAGAAGATCCACCTGCGCTTCGAGGCCCCCGCGAGTCTCCCGGCGGTTCCGGGAGACGGTGATCGGATCAAGCGCGCGCTGCTGAACATCATCCTGAACGGCATCCAGGCCATGCCGGATGGGGGGGAGATATGTGTCGCCGTCTCTTCCCTGCTCAAGGACGGCGTGTCCTGGGTTCTGATCAGCGTGCGGGACCAGGGAACGGGTATTCCTCTCGATGATTTCAAGCGGATCTTCGATCCCTTCTTCACGACCAAGCCCGAAGGCACGGGGTTGGGCCTGGCGATGGTGAAAAAGACTGCGGACGCCCATGGTGGCCGGGTGCAGGTGGAGAGCGCTCGGAATTCGGGCACGGTTGTCTCCCTGTGGCTTCCCTCACAGGGCCAGGGGCTGGCGGCCGAGCCCGGCGGCGCGTCGGCGGGTTGACCCCGGGGAACGCGGCCCGCGAAGAACTCAGCCATCGCCGTTTTCCAGCCGGTTGCCTCCTACTGCCGCAGGCAGGGGGAGGGGATATTCGCTCCCCTACTACGACGAGTCAGGACGGCATTCCGGGCGGTCTCCCTTGCCCCATCCGACACCCCTTGGCACACCTCGTTTTCGCCATGGATGCAGAGATCCTTCTGTGAGAAACAGGGGCGGTTTCCCCCTGCTCACTTTGCCTCGCGATCTCCGACTTCCTTGAGGATTGCCTCTGCAATGTCCGCGTAGTTGCCACCAAAGTGGTGCGCCCCGGGCATGGGAAAGCACTTCGCGAGACCTGCTTCGAGGGCCCTGCAAAGGGAATCCTTTTCCCGCTCCCCGTAGAAGCACAGAATGTTCTTACCTCTGAGCTTTTCCAACTCCGGCTGGATGGGAAGGGCTTTCCCACTCGGAGAGGTCTGAAGCCAGTCCGTCAGGTGGAACTCGAAGGTCACCGTGTGCCCAGGCCCGAGCAGCGCAATGAGAACAGTCTTGTCAAGTATCTGCTGTGGGAGTCGGTTTGCCATGAAGGGGAGCACATCTGCACCACGGGAATAGCCGATCAGGGCCACATGCTCCTTTGTCCACGTGCTGAGGTAGTGCCGGATGATCCTGTCGAGGTCTGTTGCGGATTCCTCCGGGGTCCGGGCCTTCCAGAAATACTGGAGTGAGTTCAGCCCGACCACGGATACCCCGCGGTTTGCCAGGACACCCGCTACCTCCTTGTCCAACCCGGCCCATCCGCCGTCTCCTGACACCACGACGGCCAGGAGGTCAGAACCCGGCCCATGGGCCGGGACTTCCACCAAGGGCAAATCCTTCATGGCTTCATCAGCGGGCTGCTGCTCAGCTCTGCTCTCTGCCCAACGGAAACCTCCCTGAAAGACCGAGATGGCCACGAGGAGGGTCAAAAAACGGGCAGCGCATGGCTTCATCTGCTCACGACTCCCTTCATGCCTCCGGAGATCAGGGATGCGATATTGGTCAGGATCTTGGGCAGCAGGAGGCCACCGGGAAGGGCCAGATATCTGGGCTCCCAAGTGGGATCGAATTTCTCTTTGTAGCGGCGCAGGCCCTGGAAATTGTAGAAATGCTCGCCATGACGGTAGACAAAGGCACCGAGGCGGTTCCAGAGCGGGGCCAGGGATGATCGGCCGCCGGCTTCGAGTCCGGAGAGGGGTGCCATGCCCATGTTGAACCACCGGTATCCCTGTGCCTGGCCATACAGGATGACCTGGATGAACAGATACTCCATGACGCCGGAAGGTGCCTCCGGCAGGTAGCGCATGAGATCCATGGAGATCTCTTGCTGGCCCGCACCGAGCCACAGATTGGCGAAAGCCTGGATCTTCCCTTCCCGCCGTACAAGGGCCGCTGGATAGTGCTTCAGGTACTCAGGATCGAAGAACCCCAGGGAGAACCGCTTTTCCTGGGTGTTCTTGCTCGCAAGCCAGGCGTCGGAGACGTCCTTGAGCTCCGCCAGCAGGGACGGAACGGCCTCGGCTGGTACGACCTCGAAGATACAGCCGTGCCTTTCTAAACGGCTGCGGATGTTGCGAAGTTCCTTTCGTGCGCTCCCCTCAAGGGTGAACGTTTCCAGAGCCACCCGGGCCTCCTCGCCGATCTTGAGCAAGGTGAGCCCCAGGTCGAGATAGAAAGGCAGACTCGCCGTGTTGACCTCGTAGAAGACGGTCCAGCCGCCGTGGCGGTCGCAGAGTTCCCGGAAAGTCCAGACCAGCTCCACCCTCTCCTGTTCGTCTCCCACAGGGTCCCCCATGGCAATCCAGCTCCGGCCTTCGACCCCGTACATGATGAATGCGGCGCCTCTTGCGCTGAACAGGAACCGCTTGTCCCCAAGGAGCGCCAGGTTTGCCGAGGTAGCCGGGGAGGTGGCCACGATGGCACGGGCTTTTTCGATCTCTGCGGGGTCGGTTGCCCTAGCCCCGGGAGGTGCAGGCCTCATCAGCCTAGCAAAGGCGAAGAAGAGGAGAACCACGACCGAACCCACTGTGGCTCTTAGAAAGCGGGGAGCGTCTCCCTCAAAGGTAAATCTCCACCAGAGATCGCCCGAGTACTCCACGTGCTTGTGGGCAAACAAACCGAGCCAAGCGGAGCCTATCAGGGCTAAGAGAATGGCAACCACCCAGCCCCAGCTAAAAGGCTCGCCGAGAAAAGAAGCCTTCCGGAAAAAGAACCTTCGGCAGGGCAGGAGTGCGGCGAGCATGATTCCCAGGATGACGGCCTCTTCGTAGTCCAGTCCCTTGAGCAGGGACACAACGCTCCCTGCACCCAACAGCACTGCGGTCAAGAGATAGGCGGCATCGAGCCTTCGCTGAAGCCCCCGGGCGAGCAGCAGCAGTGCTGCCCCGATCAGGCTTCCGAGGAAATGAGAGATCTCCACCACAGGCAAAGGGAGAAAGTCTCGCAGCCAGGCCAGACGCCCCCCGAGGGCAGGTGTCGCTCCGGACAGGAGCAGAACAGCACCCGCCACGAACGTGGTGAGTGTCAGGCCTCGGGGGGCAAGTTCGGGCACCCACTGACCGAAGGACCGGCCGATTCTCTGGTAGTGCTCTCTCCGTTCGAGGACCTCGTAGGTTCCAAGGAGCAGAACCGCAATTCCCAGGGGCAAGAGGTAGTAGATTCCCCGGTAGGCAAGCAGGGATCCCAGGATGCTGGAGTTGGGCAAGTCTCCAGGCAGGAGGACAACCAGCACGGTTTCGAAAATGCCCAGGCCTCCCGGGATCTGACTCACCAGGCCTGCGATCTGGCCAAGCAGATAGACGGGCAGGAAGGAGGTGTAGGACGGAATCCCCGCAGACGGCAGGAGAACATAGAGCACGCCTCCTGCCAGGATCCAGTCCAGGGTTGAGACCAGGATCTGCGCGAGCGAAAGCCCGAGGGGAGGGATGGGGAATTCCCAGCCCCGTACGGAGAGAGGCTTGTGCCGAAATCTGATCAGCAGCAGGTAGCCGGCCGGCAAGAGCAGCAGGAACACTCCTAGAGGCCGGGTCGAAGCAAAGGAGAGGGGAAACCAAGACGGGGGAGCCGTGGGCTCGAACAGGAACGTCAGGCCACCGATTCCGGCGAGCCCGAGCCAGAGGGTCAGGCTGTAGAAGGCCACGACCTGGGTGATCTGCTGGGTCGTCAGGCCCCAGGCCGAATAGAGGCGGTACCTCACCGTGCTGCCCGCGATCATGGCCATGCCCATGTTGTTGCTGAATGCATAGCCGACGAAGGAGGCGAGGGCGATTCTTCGATATTGCATGGGGTAGCGGATGTAACGTAGCGCGAGGGTGTCGTAGCCGGTCAGCACAAAGTAATTCAAGACGGTGAGTCCGAGTGCGAGCAGAAGGCTGCGGCCCGGCATGGCCTCCAGACTCCGCAGGATGTCGTGGTAATGATACTCCTTGAGTTCGTGACGGAGGACGAGCAGAGCGGCCAAGAGGAGGGAGGCGCCCAGAAAAGGCTTCCCGTTTCGGATGAGCCACTTCTTCATGTGATGAATCCCTATCTCTATATATCACACGGATCTGCATGCCCACAAACGTCCCGTTCAGTCACTCGGCATCCAGCAGAATAGGAAGGAGGACGCTAGAAAAAGGAAGCGTAGACCGGGATTACCCCCTTCTGCTTGACAGGGCAGAATCCGCTCTATATTAAGAAGGTTAAGATCGTTGAATTGGACTCTTCTGTGTCTGGGCGGTTGACCATGCCGTTCGATGTGGACGGCTAAGCCACCGATTGTCCATTCCTCTTTCCGGCCCCATCGAGGTCAGCAAGGGAACTCATCGATGCTAAGGACCTATAGTATATCCGACGGCAGGATTCTAGAGGCGCCCGATGGGAACGGCAAGATCATGGTCTTCGTGGCGCCCGATGAGGATGAGAAGCGCCGGCTGACCGTCGAGTACAATATCGACGAGCACACGCTGCATTCCTCCCTGGACCCGGACGAACTGGCCCGCCTCGAGTTCGAACCGGAGCACGTCGCCATCATCTACAAACGGCCTAGGAATTTCTCCGCTCAGGAGGGGACGACAACCTTCAAGGTCGCCTCGAGCGGGCTCTTTCTTTTCAAGGACAGGCTCATCGTGGTTCAGCCGGAGGACATCCCCCTGTTCGAAGGCAAGCACTTCGGCCGGATGCTGACCCTGCCTCAAGTGATGCTCGGCCTCGTCTATCGTTCCATCTTCCATTTTCTCGAGCACCTCAAGGTGATCAATGCGATCTCCGAGGAACTGGAACAGAAGATCAACACCGCCATGGAGAACCGGTACCTGATCAACCTGTTCGCCCTGGAAAAGAGCCTGGTCTTCTATTTGAACTCGATCAACACGAACGGCGTGCTTCTCGAGAAGCTCCGGAACAACGCGACCAAGATCGGCTTCAGTGCGGAGGAGTTGGAATTTCTGGACGACGTCATGGTGGAGAACAGCCAGTGCTACCGACAGGCGGAAATCTACTCGAACATTCTGGCCAGCCTGATGGACGCCCGGGCTTCGATCGTGAGCAACAACCTGAACGTGCTGATGAAAACCTTAAACATCATCACCATCGGGATCATGGTGCCGACTTTCGTGGTCTCGGCCTTCTCGATGAACGTTGGCATACCCTTGAGCCGACATCCCTTCGCATTCTGGATCATCATGGGGCTGGCTCTGGTATCTGTCCTGGGATTCATGCTGTTCTGGCGCCACAAAGGGGTGGCGGGCAAAGGCCTCTAGCTGAGCGGTGCGCAGCAGATGAGGGTTCTTAGAGAGCGAGCGGGTCGATGATCGATGCATCGCAACCCTTCTGGAGCCTGGACAGCGCGGCCCTTCTGAACGCGATGGGGACGACCCCTGAAGGCCTCTCCCGTGAGGAGGCTGAGCGGCGCCGGATCCGATATGGCGCCAATCTGCTCAAGCCGAGGAAGAGGTCGGATGCGCTGACCCTTCTCGTTCTGCAATTCAAGAGCCCCATCATTCTTCTCCTTCTCTTCGCAGCAGGCCTCTCCTTTTTCCTGCATGACCGGACCGATGCGCTCATCATCCTGGCCATCGTCCTGGTGAGTGGCTTCCTGGGTTTCTGGCAGGAGAAGGGGGCTGCCAACGCGGTTGAGGAGCTCCTCGCGACCGTGCAGACGAAGTCGCTCGCCCTGAGGGATCATGCGGAGCAGGAAATACCTCTCGAGGACGTCGTCCCCGGTGACGTGGTGGTCCTGTCCGCAGGCGGTGTGGTCCCTGGGGATTGCCTGCTGCTGGAAGCTAGGGACGTCTTCGTCGACGAAGCCAGCCTCACGGGGGAGACCTTCCCGGTGGAGAAGACCGTGGGCGTCCTGCCTGCGGAGGCGCCCCTTGCGGGAAGGACCAACTGCCTCTTCATGGGCACCCACGTGATCAGCGGAAGCGCCAGAGCCGCCGTCGTCCATACGGGGCTTGGCACGGAGTTCGGCAAGGTAGCAAGGAGATTGGAGCTGC
>Ga0315286_10005347_pt1 | contig 12399 bp, 10 predicted proteins | sample YL17G10_0_MG_FD_205038 | JGI IMG/M metagenome (GOLD analysis project Ga0315286, IMG submission 205038) | Sediment microbial communities from Yellowstone Lake, YNP, Wyoming, USA - YL17G10_0 | ecosystem: Environmental > Aquatic > Freshwater > Lake > Sediment | place: USA: Wyoming | collected... | reverse complement strand
GAGCGCGATTCCCGTGCAATAATCTGACCATTCTCTAATGTAAATACTTGATAATGCTGGGCGCGACCAAAATGGGCGGATATGGTTTTGAAATCGTCGGTGATGACAGCAATTTTCATGGGTTTCTCCCTTTTTTTAATGAAATGAATAGGCGGCTCGTGACTTGAAATTAAAATTAAGGAACATCCTTCTTTATGACACTTTTTCATTAATGATAATAATTTGTAATTTACTCTATTTTCAAAATGGTTTGCAACTTAGCTCTTTACCTGATGTCGTTCCATCCAAATCAGTGCAAACAAAAAGAGGGCCAGGATCGACAGCATGCCAGCGATGATTAATAAAGGTCGCAGAGATGAAGAAATGCTGATCGTGTTAGTTGGTATATAGAAACCTCCATTAGGCGGTTCGCCGGAGGAATTGCCGAAAGGAATAAGCGTGGGTGTTGCGCAGCTTCCGGGTGTGATACCCAAGGTTGAGGCAAATATTTGTGCCCGCACATCATAATCGGGATGGCAGCTATGGCAATCTGTGTAGGTATCGTTCAGGGGATGGACCGTTAGTCCTTCATGGGCCAGGTCCTTGTTCATATTACTTCCGTTTCCACCATGGCAATTGATGCAGATATCTTTACTGGCATGAATAATGTGCCATTCGCCTTTTCCACTCACTGGGTCTTCCTGTGCGTGGCAAGTGACACACGATGAAGGCTGTGGTTCTCCACACTCTGCTCGAACCGGCATTGTCCCAACCCACATCAGTAGAAGGATCGCAGCCAATCCTGAGAAGAAGAACCATCGCAACAGAATTCTCGTAGACATACCACACCTCCTTTCAAGGTGTTATATAAATCTGCTATGAGAAATGACGCTCCGTTGGTCGGTCGCGTTCGTCCAACGGACAGAGAAGCAGCAAGTTTCGGGAAGGGGTGGCATCCATGTTTTTCCAATGGTGCGGTAAATAGGCTTCAAAGAGCAGGCTGTCGCCCGCCTCGAGCAGATAAGTCTCGGAATCCACGCTATAAGAAATGTGCCCTTCCAGACAGTAAACGAATTCGCGCCCGGTGTGGACAATTGGAGTCTTCCCGCTATCTGCATTGGGAGCCAGCGTGACAATGAACGGTTCTTCTCCGAACCGAGGCATCCCCGCCCCCAAGTCCTCGATTGAGCCATGGGTGAATGCAGCCCGAGGGCGGTTCCCGGCTTTCTGGTATACAACCAGTTTATTTCCATGATCAGTTTCGAAGAATGCACTGATGGGCACCTGCAGGGTCTGTGCCAGCTGCTGGAGTGTGCTTACACTGGGAGAAGTGCGCCGGTTTTCGATCAGGCTCAGAGTGTTGACATTCAGGCCGCTCTGTTTCGCCAGGGCACGCATGGAAAGGCCACAGGTAGCGCGCAATTCACGCAACCGTCGACCCACATCAATATCATCAGTAGGGTTATCCTCAGCAATAGCGTCCTTTGGAACTGGTTGTTTGGTCATAAAATTTCCTAGAATTATGATTAACAACTAATATTATAGTACATTTTTCTGAATAAATAAACATTTTAACCTAATATATTGGTTGTTCTCCTCGTCCCCCTGGAAAAGTTAAACCAGTAAAGGGGTGCTGATAATTGTGCATCGGGTGGCTTATTGTATATCGGTGATCCATGCGCCTCGAAGAGATCTATTTTAATAACAAAAGCCCCTGACTTTTGTCAGGAGCTTTTCTGGTTGGCACCATCATGAAAATCGTTACTTTACTTTCCTGCGCGGATTTTCACACCGCTCATCGGAGCGCCGAAGAGCGGCGCAAAGACGCAAAAGTCGAACAGCCCGGCCAGCAGCGGCACAAGACCGACCACGGCGACGATGATGCCGCCCACACCATGCATGACCAACAGTCCCAGGGCGACCAGGACGATGCCTGCCACAACACGGGTGATGCGGCCAGCGGGGGAAGCCATGAATTTTACGAAGGGGTTCATTTTATATCTCCTATTTGGTTTGAATTGGTTTGTACTCCAAGTATAGGAGCTTGCGGTGATCCTGTCAGTGACAAAGTCACACAACTGAACGGAGTGTTAACGAATCCCGGTCCAATATCTTGATCATTCCCCGGGAAACTTCCACCATTCCCTGAGCAGAAAAATCCTCCAGGATGCGGCTGATGACTTCACGCGAACTGCCCAGTTCAGCGGCGATCTCCTGATGGGTCATATGGATCAGATCTGACTTTCGGCCGCGTTCTGTTAAGAGGGAGGCAAGGCGGACATCCATACGACGGAAGGCGACCTCCTCGACGACTGCCATCACGGAAGAAAGCCGTAGGGAAAGCAATTCGAAAACAAATTCACGCCACAAGTCAAAGCGCCGGACCCAGTCCCGGAAGGTGTCTGCGGGGATCATCACCGCCTCGGCTTCCTGCTCTACCGTGGCAACCGCGGGAAAATTCTTCTGGCTGAGGATGGCGTTGGCGGTCAGGATGCAGGATTCGCCGTTCCCAAAACGGTAGAGGGTGATCTCCCGCCCGGTCTCGCCGATTTTATAGACTCGGACGACGCCCGAGATCAGCAGGGCAATCGCGTCGACGTGATCACCTTCGATGAAAACATCGCGCCCCTTTGGAATTCGGGTGAAGAAGGCAGTCTGCTGGAATTCGCGTAACAGAGCCGAGTCAGCGTGCTTAAGGATGGGCAGGGCCTGGAGGATGCGTTCGAATTGGTGTGTATCAATCATCTTTCCCTTTCCTGAACTTGAAGCCATCTCAATCATACCTTGAGCTGTACGATGGTACAAGCAAATTGATGGTCTCGGAGAATGCGGAGAACGAGGGGGAAATTAATTCATTTACGATGACTATCCTAATGTATGGCAGTAGAACATAAAAAATGTATAAAACACATCAAGGGTGATTTCGGAATTAGTCCGCCTGCCAAAAGGGAGAAGGGCTTATATCCTGCGAGTTGTTGAACGTCAGATTTCTACTTCAGATATTTGGTCTTGGAAAGCCATTACCCGGGTCATTGTGACCAACCTTTCCATCAACATGCCTATCTGTAATCCTGGTTGAACTTCGCGCAAGCATATTGACTTTTTGAGAGGAATGTGCAATAATAAAAGTACCGGTAACGTTGCCGGTAATGATACCGAAATCCTATCCAGATTATCTTGATTTTATAATGCCAGTCAAAAAACGTGCAGTGACCATCCAAGAGGTTGCAAAGGCTGCAGGTGTATCTGTCTCTACTGTTTCACGCGTGCTGAACGCAAAAGTAGATGTAGCCAGCGACACCCAGGCTCGGATCCTGGCAGTCATTAACGAAATGGAATATACCTCGAATCTGGCAGCGCGCAGTATGCGCAGTCATAAGAAAAACCTGATCGGGCTGGTTGTGCCAGACATTGGGTTCCCATATGCCATTGAAATTATGAAGGGCATCAATCGGGCAATTGCAGAATCAAGTTTTGATCTTTTACTTTACACAACGGGGGATTTTACCAAGAATGGTACTGCTTCACATGAACAGCATTATGTTTCTCTTTTAAATAATTCCATCACCGATGGCGTCATCATTGTTGCATCTTCTGCTGCAGACTTTGTCACCGATGCTCCCATTGTCGCGGTGGATCCCCATGTAATCAATCCGAATTACCCATCTGTTCAAGGAACGAACTACCAGGGTGCTGTAGCCGCCATGGAGTATCTATTGGGACTTGGGCACCGGCGAATCGGATTTATCACTGGTCGGCCAGAAATAGGAAGCGGGCACCGCCGGTTAAAAGGGTATCGCGATTCACTTCTGAATGCAGGCATTGATTTAGATGATGCATTGATCGCCCCAGGTGATTTTACAACCAAGACCGGCTATAAGTGCGCTTGCCAGTTGTTCTCATTGGATACTCCGCCCACTGCGATATTCACTGCCAATGACCAGTCAGCACTGGGTGTATATCAGGCTGCTGATGAATTAGGCGTGCGAATCCCGTATGAATTATCAGTCGTTGGATTTGACAATATCACAGAAGCCAAGTACTTGGGCCTGACGACAGTTGATCAGTTCCTGGCTGATATGGGTTATGTTGCGATTCAAATGCTGATCAAGCTGATCAATAATGAAAAATTAGAAGTTCAAATTCATAAGATGCCGACAAAATTGGTGGAACGAAATTCATGCCGGGCATTGACCGAGTCTATTCCAGCCATCAGCGACCGGTTAAGTTAAAGATTATTTGCTCTTTCCGGTTTCATAGCTTGGGAATAAAATGAGAAGGAGGTGATGCACTGAAGGAAATGAAACAATTAAGGCGGGCCTTCCATCGGTGTTGTTTAGATGAAGGAAGACCTGCACAATTGTGCGGAGGTTATCTCCACACAAGCAAAGCAAACCTATTAGAGACACTTAAAGGAGAAGAAACATGCGTAAGTCATTCTTAATTACTTTGAGCCTGCTGGTCATTGCGAGCATGCTCATCGCAGGCTGTGGCCCGGCCAAGCCAAAAGAACTCTCCGGGACACTGAATGTATGGTCCTTCACCAATGAAATCCGGACCATGGCGATTGCTTTTCAAGGCAAGCACCCAGGGGTGAAAGTTGTATACACCATGATCCCGATGACTAACGGTGAGTATCAAACCAAGGTAAAGGCAGCTGCCGGAACCGCGGATTCACCGGATGTCGTTGCCCTGGAAGCCGCATTCGTGAAAGAATGGGTTGAAGCCGACCTGTTGGCCAATCTTAACGATCTGGTGCCCTTGACCGTAACTCTCAAGACCTACCAGAACGTTGTTCAGGTTGGAACGTTCAATGGGGTTGCAAAAGCCTTCTCATACCAGGCCACCCCAGGCGCGTTCTTCTACCGCCGCAGCATCGCGACAGAATGCCTTGGCACAGACGACCTTGTCGCCGTTCAGGCGATGGTTGCTGACATGGCAAAATTCGTTGAGACTGCTGCCAAGATCAAGGCCTGCGGTACTGGCGACTACTATACGGTCGGAACCGGTGGCGAAATGTTCACCCCCTTCCTTTCCAACCGCGCCCAGCCCTGGATCGTCGATAACACCCTGGTCATCGACCCGGCGATCGTAGACTACGTCCATTTCGCCAAACTGATGCGCGACAGCGGCTATGAATCTGGGGCCACCCAGTGGACCGAAGGCTGGTTTGCCGGAATGAATGACACTCTGGTGGGTGCCGATGGCACTCCCAAGAAGGTCTTCAGCTACTTCCTGCCCACCTGGGGTCTTCCCTACGTCTTGAGCCCCAACTCTGTCCCCGCCTCTGGCGGAGCCGGCACCGGTGGTGACTGGGCCATGATCAACGGCCCGCTGTCCTACCAGTGGGGTGGAACCTGGGTCGGCGCCTTGAAAGGCAGCCCGAACAGTGAACTGGCGAAGGAATTCGTCAAATTCGTAGCCCTCGACGAAGAGAACCTGACCAACTGGGCCACGGGTGTCTACACCAATGCGTTCCTGAAAGCCATCGATCCTACCACACCCGATGATCAGGCCCAGGCCGCCGGAGACTTCGTCTCCAGCCAGCTCGTGGTCGAAAAGATCACAGCCAGCTTCGATAATTCCACGCTGGCCACATTCCTTGGTGGAGAGAACTCCTACGGAGCCTTTGGCAAAGCTGCCCCGAGCGTCAATGGTACTTTGATGACCGGTTCTGATGACGCCATTCAGCGCGCCCTCAATGACCCTCTGGCCGCTTACTTGAGCGGAACCATGACTGAAGCTCAAATGTGGGCCGCATGGCTGGATGCAGTTCGGAATGAATTCCCCGATCTGACCATTCCCGCCCCGCCTGTACAATAAGATCGTTCTAGAATGATTTGTGGGTCAGTGTATACTTGTGATACACTGACCCACCCCTGTTTCCCAGACGTCTTATAAATAGGTAGAACCTTGTTTTGTGATTACATGGAGGTTATATGAAAATAGCCATGTTTAAGAAAATTCCCACTGGGTACCTGTTCCTCACACCATTCATTATTGGCTTTCTCATCTTTGGCTTATACCCGGTGCTTAATACTTTAGGTCTTAGTTTCACCAACACCACCGTGATGTCAAGTGTACACAAATTCATCTGGTTTGACAATTTCAAAAGTTTATTTAAAGATCATGTTTTTATCAGGGCGGTGGGGAATACCTGGTTGATCTGGATGCTGAATTTTATACCCCAGGTCGGTATTGCAATGTTCTTATCCGTTCTTTTTACGAGCGCCCGGCTCAAGGTCAGGGCAATCGGGACGTGGCGGGCTTTATTTTTCCTGCCGAACCTGCTGATGCCCGCGGCGGTGGCGGCCTTGTTTAATGCGCTGTTCGCTTACTATGGGCCTGTAAACCAATTCATGGTCAGGGCAGGATTCATGAGTGAAGCCACGCGCTTTTTGGAGTCAATCCTGGTTACGCGCGGACTGGTGGTTTTCATTCAATGGTGGATGTGGTTTGGGCAAACCATAATCATCCTCATGGCGGGCATGACCTCCATCCCCATTACCCTGTATGAAGCCGCCATGGTGGATGGCGCAAGCGTCTGGCAAATGTTCAGGCGAATCACTTTGCCACTCTTGAAACCTATTTTGATCTTTATCTTCGTTACTTCACTGGTAGGCGGCATGCAGATGTTTGACATCCCCTTCATGTTGACGGACGGCAGAGGTTCCCCCTTAAGTTCCATCCAAACAAACAATATCCTGATGTACATGAAGTTTGCCAGCAGCAAAGGACATATTGGGCTTGCCTCCTCGGTTGGCGTAATGGTATTTATTATGACCACTGTCTGTGCCCTGGGTATTTTCTATTTCCTGCGCGATAGAGATCTGGGTGACAAACAACCTAAAAGAAGGCTGTCTATTAAGAAGAATACAGAAAGGTCGCAATCATGATCAACAAATATAAATTTAGCACCTATGTGATGCGCTTTTTTGTCTATGTCTTGCTGTTCTTCCTGTTGATCGTCACGATTATCCCGATCTGGTTATTGATCGTGAACGCGACCCGCTCTACAACGGAAATTCAACAGGGACTTAGTATTCTCCCGAGTTCCCACATGATCGAAAACTACAATATATTAATTGGCAGAGGCCTTAACCTGCCGAGAGGTTTCGCCAACAGCCTGTTCCTTGCGATTGCTTCGACGGTTGTCACGGTTTACTTTTCACTGCTGACTGCCTACGGTCTGGTTGTTTATCAGTTCAGAGGGAGAAAACTGATCTCCAACTTTATCATTGTCCTGGTCATGATCCCCCTACAGCTTTCCATTATCGGTTTCTACCGCTTCATGTCCAAGATTGGGTTGACCGATAACTACCTCTCCCTCATTTTGCCGCTGCTTGCAAATGCCGGCGCAGTATTCTTCGGCAAGCAATACTTCGAGTCAATGTTGATCCAAGACCTGATCGATGCAGCCAGGATCGATGGCGCCAGTGAACTTGGCATCTTTCACTTGGTCATGCTGCCCCTGGCGGTTCCGGGAGCAGCCACCCTGGGTATTTTTGCATTCGTTGCCTCCTGGAATAACTTCTTCAACGCCTTTATTTTGATCACATCCTTACAGAAGTACACTCTACCGATGCTGGTGCAAACAATGCGCGGGGACGTTTATCGCACCGAATACGGAGCGATCTATTTAGGCCTTGCCATCACCATTGTGCCAATCATCATCATCTACGCAATTTTCTCGAGGTACATCGTCAGCGGTATTGCCCTGGGTGCCGTGAAAGAATAAACTATGTCCGCATCGAGGTTTTATGCGCTATGGCCACTTTGACGACAAGAATCGCGAATATGTGATCGAACGGCCTGATACGCCTCTGCCATGGATCAATTTTCTGGGTTCTGAAGCCTATTTTGGCATCATATCCAATACAGCGGGGGGGTACACATTCTACAAAGACGCTCGTTTACGGCGTTTGATTCGATATCGCTATAATAACGCTCCATTGGATTCGAGTGGGCGTTATATCTATTTGCGCGACGACTCTTTGCTGCATCCATCGGGACCTTTGTTCTGGTCGCCGTCGTGGCAGCCGACTCGCACACATCTGGATGAGTATGAGTGCCGACACGGCATGGGCTATACTGTTATCCGATCCAAACTCGCCGGGATTGAAGCCTCCACCCGGTATTTTGTTCCATTAGGGGAAAACCTTGAGATATGGGAACTGACCATCACCAATCACCGTGATAAGCCCGCACAGTTGTCGGTCTATTCCGCCGTGGAGTTCAATTTATGGGACGCCATGGACGATGCAACCAATTTTCAGCGCAATTATTCCATTGGAGAAGTTGAAGTCCTGGACGGCATCATCTATCACAAGACAGAATATCGAGAACGGCGCAATCATTTTGCTTACCTGGCTTGTTCCGAGCCAATTGTCGGGTTCGATACCCAGCGTGAGGCCTTCCTGGGACCATACCGTGGGTGGGATTCTCCATCTGCAGTGGAAGCAGGCCAGTTGTCAGGTTCGATCGCTCATGGCTGGCAGCCCATCGGTGCCCAGCAGGTCAGAGTCAAATTAAAAGCCGGGGAGCAAAAGAAAGTCATTTATCTCCTGGGGTATCACGAAAACCCGCTTGAGGCAAAGTTTGATCCCCCTGATTCACAGACGATTAACAAACGCTCAGTCTTACCAATTATTAAGAAGTACCTTAAGCCCGATAGAGTTGAAAATGATTTTAAGGCTTTGCACGAATACTGGGACGAATTACTGAATAAGATTCAGGTGACCACAACAGACGAGCATACCAACCGCATGGTGAACATCTGGAATCCATATCAGGTGATGGGTACTTATAATTTATCGCGTTCGGCATCTTATTTCGAATCAGGGATCGGGCGCGGCATGGGCTTCCGTGATTCCAACCAGGACTTGCTCGGTTTCGTGCACCTGGTACCGGAACGGGCTCGCGAGCGCATTTTAGACCTGGCAGCCACACAGTTACCAAGTGGGGGAGCATATCACCAGTATCAACCATTAACCAAGCGCGGCAATAATGATGTGGGTGGTAACTTCAACGACGACCCGCTCTGGCTGGTGCTATCGGTATCTGCGTATCTTAAAGAGACTGGCGATTGGAATATTCTTAACGAAGCCGCACCTTATGACAATCAGCCTGGCACTGAAGAATCGCTTTATGGACATTTACAGCGCTCGATCCAGTACACACTTGACCATCTCGGCCCCCATGGTTTGCCATTGATCGGCCGTGCAGACTGGAATGACTGCCTTAATCTAAATTGCTTTTCAGATTCACCTGGACAATCTTTTCAGACAACGACGAATAAAGAAGGTAAGGTTGCAGAAAGTGTTTTTATCGCCGGATTGTTCGTGTTGGCAGCCAGGGAGATGATGGAAATTGCAGCGCGCCTTGACAATGGGGAGCAGGCGAAATCCTATTTAAAAGCAGTGGATGAGATGGAGTCTGTCATCTGGTCCGCCGGATGGGATGGCGAATGGTTCCGCCGGGCATATGATGATTATGGCCGGGTGTTGGGGTCGCAGGATAATGATGAAGGCCGGATCTTTATCGAACCTCAGGGTCTCTGCATTATGGCAGGCCTGGGAATTGAGGATGGTCGCGCCTTGCAGGCCTTGGATTCCGTTTCTAAACACTTGTCAACACCGCATGGGATTGTCCTGCAACAACCCGCTTTCAGCAAATATTATTTACATCTGGGTGAGATCTCATCGTACCCGCCTGGATATAAAGAAAATGCGGGCATCTTCTGCCACACCAATCCGTGGATCATGATTGCTGAGACGTTGGTCGGGCGAGGGGATAAGGCACATGATTATTACCTGAGGATTAACCCTTCGGCGCGAGAAGCGATCAGCGATGTGCATAAATGTGAACCTTATGTGTACGCGCAAATGATTGCGGGAAAAGATGCTGCCACACACGGCGAAGCCAAGAACTCCTGGTTGACAGGCACCGCTGCATGGAATTACGTTGCCATCACCCAATGGATTCTGGGCATCCGACCGACATATGACGGCCTGCAAATTGCGCCTGTCATCCCGTCAGCGTGGAAAGGCTTCGAAGCGGTGCGCAATTACCGGGGAGTTCGATATGAGATTAAAGTCGAGCGGCGTGGACCCGGTAACAAACTCCAGTTGGAAGTAAATGGTCATCCCCTCACTGGAAATGTCCTCCCCATTTCCCAACAAGGAACCGTTCCAGTCAGTGTCCTTGTAATAGTGGAATAAACCAATGACCAGTGTAGAGATTTATGCGCAATAAAATTGTCGTTCTCTTGGTGATTGCTTTCCTGCTCCCGGCATGCGGACAGGTAGTTTTCCCAACTGCCCAACGGATAGAAACGGCCAGTCAAATTCCTTTCCAGATAGATTCGAACCGGCCTATCGCAGAACAGGTAGAAGATTTGCTTGGGCGGATGACTTTGGATGAAAAGATCGGTCAGATGACCCAGGTTGAAAAGAACAGCATCCAGTGGGGTGATATAACCAAGTATTTCATCGGTTCGATCTTGAGCGGCGGGGGTGGCTCGCCATCTACGAATACTGCTGAAGCTTGGGCAGAAATGATCAATGGATTTCAGCAAGAGGCATTGGCAACCCGCCTGGGTATCCCGATCATTTATGGCGCGGATGCCGTCCATGGTCACGGAAATTTGTATGGCGCGACAATCTTTCCCGCGGAAATTGGCCTGGGTGCCGGCCGGAATGCCAGCCTGGTCCGTCAAATTGGCCAGGCTACAGCCGAGGAGATGCTGGCAACCGGCACCCAATGGAATTTTGCACCGGTGGTGGCTGTCCCGCAGGATATCCGCTGGGGCCGGACGTGGGAGGCTTACGGTGAAGACCCCGGCCTGGTGAGCGAACTGGGAAGTGCCTCCATCCAGGGATTGCAATCCCTGCCAGATGGGTATGCACCCGCTGCGGGCCAGGACCTAAACGTGCTTGCCACACCCAAGCACTTCCTTGGCGATGGCGGCACAACCTTTGGCACATCTACCCAAGTTATCATAAAACCGTATCTGCTTGATCAAGGGGATATGCGTTTCGACGAAGCAGCCGTCCGAAACTTATTTTTCCCTCCTTACCAGGCCGCGGTGGACAGTGGTGCAAAGAGTGTGATGGTTTCTTTTAGCAGCTGGAATGGGATCAAGATGCACGCCCAGAAATATTGGATTATGGATGTGCTCAAGAGCGAACTTGGTTTCAAGGGATTCGTCGTCTCCGACTGGGGTGGCATGGATCAGATCAGCAGCGATTACTATGCTTCAATCGTGGCAGGTATCAATGCCGGGATCGACATGAACATGGTTCCATATGATTACCCCCGGTTTATTAATACGATGAAACAGGCAATCCGGAATGGCGATATATCCGAAGAACGCATTAACGATGCCGTGCGCCGCATCCTGACGGTCAAGGTTGAACTTGGCCTGTTTGGACACCCTTATGCCGATCCGACCTTGCTTGAGACGGTTGGTTCGGATGAACATCGTGCTCTGGCGCGCCAGGCTGTGCGTGAGTCGCTGGTATTACTAAAAAACAACGATGCCATACTCCCGGCGGCGAAAAATTCGAGCCCGGTCTATGTAGCCGGGCAGGGCGCGGATGATATCGGGATGCAATGCGGAGGCTGGACCATTGAGTGGCAGGGCAAATCCGGAGACATCCAACCCGGAACGACCATCCTGGAGGGCATTCAGGCAATTGTCTCCAATGACACAAGAGTGGAATATGACCTCCGAGGTGAGTTCGATGGCATGGCTGAGATTGGTATTGTCGTAGTCGGCGAGCAACCTTATGCCGAAGGGGTGGGCGATGCAAGCGACCTGAGTCTTACGCAAACAGATATTCAAGCAATTACAACCCTGCGCGCTCACAGCCAGAAATTGATCGTTATCATTCTCTCGGGGCGTCCCTTGATCATCAGCGGGCAATTCCAGATGGCGGATGCCTGGGTTGCAGCCTGGCTGCCTGGCACCGAAGGCGCGGGAGTGGCTGAGGTTCTCTTTGGCGATTTTCCTTTTACCGGGAAACTTCCTTACACATGGCCGCGCTCCAACAACCAGCTGCCCAGCAACAAGAATAATTCTGCCAGTATGACAGGTTGCGCTGCCCCGTTATTTCCATATGGCTACGGATTGGGTGAGGCTGGCAGCCAGCCAATTGAATGGTTGGATTGTCCGTAATATCAGATAAGAATATATAAATTCAGGAATAGAACCGTGAGCAATAAAAAACTTGTTTTTCCAAAAGATTTTATCTGGGGAGCAGCGACTGCGTCCTATCAAATCGAAGGCGCCTGGAACGCAGATGGCAAAGGTGAAAGCATTTGGGATCGCTTCAGCCATACACCCGGCAAAGTGGACAATGGAGATACGGGCGATATAGCCTGTGACCATTACCACCGCTGGCGTGAGGATGTGGCCTT
>Ga0315286_10005345_pt1 | contig 12400 bp, 12 predicted proteins | sample YL17G10_0_MG_FD_205038 | JGI IMG/M metagenome (GOLD analysis project Ga0315286, IMG submission 205038) | Sediment microbial communities from Yellowstone Lake, YNP, Wyoming, USA - YL17G10_0 | ecosystem: Environmental > Aquatic > Freshwater > Lake > Sediment | place: USA: Wyoming | collected... | reverse complement strand
AATTTCAATTCCCAGAACCTTCAAAGCCGCAAATGATTAATGAAGGGCTTATGGCCATGAGATTAAATTTTCTTTTAGAAGAGTTAATTGAAACGGCAAATAGTGCTGGGTTTATGTTTGATGAAACATCATGCCAATTTGAACCTAATAATGAGGAAGAAGTTAGTGCCATTGGAATTTTAGATGGTTTAATAGATATGACTGTGGTATTGTTAGGTACGGCATATCTAATGGGCTTTTTAAGGGAGTATGAAAAGAAAGATAATTGTTACTCCCAGATAAAGATAACTTTTTTTGAAGAAGCATGGAGAAGAGTATTTGAGGCAAATTTAAAAAAAGAAGTTGGGGTGAGAACTAAGAGAGGACATGAAATGGATTTGAAAAAACCAGAAGGGTGGACACCACCAAACTTAAGTGATTTAGTTGAAGGTTTTTTTGGTCCATGCAAAGACTGTGGTAGTGATAAACAATCCTATCTTTCCTTAAAATGTAAAGCATGTGAAGAGCTCTAAATCTAATAAATTTTACAAGAAAGTAGAACAAATAATGAATAAAGAACTTAAAGCTATAGCTGCAAATGTTTATGCTGGTGGTTTTTCACTTGGAGTAAAGGGGAGTGGGATTGATGTCATAGCCCATTTTGAAGATGAAAAACCGTACGGCGAAGAAGTAATAAATATGAATAGGCAAAGATATTGGAATAATATGCCTATAATACCATATAATACTAAGTGGAAAAATTGTCCTGATATTGATTTATTTTTTACCAACCCACCATGTGCCCCTTTCTCAAATGCAAATACCAATTCCTTTAATGGAGGTTGGAAAAACGATAAAAGACTATCTTGTTGGGATAGAATAATAAATTGGGGAATATTGAATAGGCCAAAAATTATTATTATAGAAACAACAATTCAAGCCTATTCTAAAGCCCCTGATTTTCTTATGGAAATGTCAAAGAAACTTATAAACATTGGATTTGGAGTAACAATCTTTTTAAACAATGCCTGTTATTTCGGATCAGCCCAAAATAGGCCACGTATTTTGCTTATAGCTTCTCCCTTTAAGATTAAATTCAAGGCTTATTTACCTGCCCCTATAGTATCCACTGGTACACTTTTTAATTCTTTCGATAATGAATTGAAAGAAATCCCTCCTGAAAAAAACTATCTTTTTCCCGTTCATTCAAAGTTGGTTAATTTACTAAAAGAAATAAAGCCAGGAGAAAGAATGGCAGCAACCTTTAATAGATTAACTCCCATAGAAGATAGGATAATTAATAGTAAAGGACAGGTGAAAGGCAGACCAACATTTGGAATAGTTAAACTTCACCCAGATAAACTTTCATCAGTTATTGTTGGTTATCCTTTGGTCCATCCTTATCATCAACGATTTTTAACTCTAAAAGAGTATCAATTATTGGGTGATTTTCCACTTGACTATAACTTTCCCAGGGCAGTCAGGTCAAATAGCTACATAGCCAGGGGAGTAAGTAGTAAGGTTGGTTTTTGGCTTGGAGGTACAGTCAAACTAACTTTAAAGGATAAAATATCAGTAGGTACCCCATATGTAGAGATAATAAATGGGCTAAATGGCTGGGCAAATCAAAAAAGTTATCATATAGTAAATGGGGACATAACCCAAATGACAAGCCAAGTTCCTAAGTTATCCCTAAGAAGTAGTAATATAGTAAATATTGCTACATTAAATGAAGAGTGTTTTTAACCTAATTAACAAAAGGATTTTTTATGAAAATTTTAATGACTGGTTTTTCTGGTTTACAATGTGGCAATAAATCAAGTAGATCAATGTCAAGAATGAGTGTGCCTGAAATAATAAAGAAAAAATTGGAGGAATTAGATAAAACAATACTTGTTGATTGGAGAGAAACAGTGCCAGGTGAACGTCTGGATAAAAGATATGATTTGATTTGGGTAAATTTGGCGGGTTGTCTTTCCTTTAATGCTCCTTGTACTTTAGGTGCTTTTTGGGCAATGTCGTTTAAAAAAATTCCAACAATATTATTCTGGGATGATTGGAAAATTAATCAAACACTCCAGCATGCACGATCATTTGCGGCATGGAAAGAAAGGCAAATTTTTAAAAAAATATCAGGTTCTTATTTATATAGATTTGTTGATTTTGTAGATAGAAAAGTGCTTTTGAGTATTGTCTCAACTGCCGGTAATTTTGCCAATATGGATTGGTCTGATTTGGGTTGGTCTGATTTGGGATATCAAAGAGTAAATACATATCCTGCCTTTACATGGGGAGATGAAGAAGTGGTTGAAAAAATGATACCAAAAGGTTGTCCATTAATTCCATTTGATCCTTCCTCCCAAGTAAAATTAATAAAATACAAACCTTTAAAAAAAGAAAAAAGATGGGGTCTTGGAACAATCGTAAACAAGGAATATCAAAAATGGATAAGTAAATTATCATCTGTTTCTGATAGTTGGACAATTGATATTTTTGGGTCTACAGGTTTAATAAAGATATATGGAGGTTCTAAATTAAAAACAGAGATTGATTTACAAAATGAATATGCAAAAAGATGGGGTATATTATCACCACCATATACTTATCTTAGCTCTGGTTGGTTCCGGACCCGGTATTTATATTCTGCAAATTGTAAATCGATTATTTACTCAGAACCAGGTGATGTACCTTTATCAGGTCATAACCTAAATAAAGGGTTTATAGAAAAATTTAATGAACTGGAATTAGAATCATTGGCAAATACTCAAGCACATGAAACACTTTCATATTTGACAACCAATGATTTTTTAAAAAATCAAATTTTAAAAATTGTTAACACAGTAGTAAGGGGATAGTTATGAAAAAGGAAAAAGTTAATTTAGATTTTGAGAGAAGTTTACTTATTCCCGATTTTATTCAAGACTTGTCAATTTTATTAACACAATATAATATAGTTGCAAATATCACTATAAAATTAAATGTTGATAAAATAATCATAAAGCCCGTTGGTTTACAATCGCTACATGACTGGACAACCAGGTGTTGCCCAAATCATGGAAAAGAAATTTTTAGACTTCTTGAAGATGACAAGTATGAATGGTGTAGCAATTTTGATTGTCAATATATAAAGTTCATAGGAAAGAGGGATTGATATGTTTATAATATTGGAAGGAGCTGATGGTACTGGAAAAACTACACTTGCTAAAAGACTTCAAGAAATGTTTAGTTGGAATTATGTACACTGTTCTTATAATAAGGATTGGAATATGCCTTCTTATTTTACGAAAAAAATATACAAGGCATTATTACTGACAAAAAAAACTAATTTACCAACTATTATTGACAGGTTGTGGATTTCAGAATTGATCTATTCAGAGGTTTACAGAGAAGGAAGTAAGTGGCCATTTATTGGTACTATTTTTGACAAAATACTAAAAAATATGGGTTGCCTCTATATTTTTTGTATCTCTTTAAACACTGATTATGAAGAAAGATTCACAACCCTGTGTAGTGATAGAAAGGAGATGTATTTAAATAAAATGACCCAAGTAAATGATCTCTATATAGACTTTGTTTGTGGAAACAAAGTTTTAAAATGTTCGGAAAGAAATAAGGGTTTGGAAAAAATAATAAGAAAGGGCTTTGTACACATAAATAAAAATTCCCTTATTTATTTTGATAGTGATTGGAAAAATATTGACAATTTTTGTGAAATAGTGGCAATGAAACAGAATAAGGAGGAAATATGGAAAATGTAACAAATATTTGTTATCTTGAATTATTAAACACAATCATTTCTAATGGCAGAGAGCAGATTTGTAGAAATCATAAATCATTGGAATTAATAGGAAACAAAACTACAATACCAATGAACCAACCTCTAATAACTTTAAAAGGAAGGAACTTGGGTTATAAGTTTGCTTTGGCAGAAGCGGCCTGGGTGTTACAAGGTGACAATAAAGTTGAGACATTAAAGCCTTATTCAAAAATTATAGAGAAGTTTTCAGATGATGGTATAACTTTCTTTGGTGCCTATGGACCACCAATAGTTGACCAAATAGAATACATAGGAAGGGCTTTTAAAAAAGACTTATTTACCAGAAGGGCCGTGATGTCTTTGTGGAGATTAAAGCCACCAGAATCATCTGACATTCCCTGCACTATTTCTGTTCAATTTCTGCTCAGGCCAAATCAATATAATTATTTGGAATTAGATATTATAAATTATATGCGCTCATCTGATGCTTGGCTTGGCATACCTTATGATTGGTTTACATTCTCCATGTTAGGGGCATACTTAGCTATTTATCTAAAGGCAATACTTAAAATAGAATTACTTTTAGGTGATTTAACAATAATGACTGGAAGTCAACACTTGTATATAAATTCATTTGGTTATACTTTGCCAATAATAAAAAATTTATTAACTGAGGATGAATATTCAAGTGAAAGCCAAGAATTATTTAAATATGAACCTATAGTATTATCACAATTTGAAAAACCAAGTGATCTAATAAAACATCTTAATTGCTTAGTAAAAAACAAAATGTGTCTTAGTGAAATATCTTGGTTAAAAGAACTTATACCAATCTGGAATGATAAAGAGGTAAAAAATGAAAAGGATAAGTAAAGAGGAATATTTTATGTCACTTGCTATAATGGCAAGTTTACGATCAACTTGTTTACATAGAAAGGTTGGTTGTATTTTTATAGATGCCAATGGCCATGTTTTAAGTACTGGTTATAATGGGGCACCTCGTGAAATTACAAATTGTTGTGATTCATTAACATGCACCAGAAAAAAAAGTGGTGAAAAACTTGATGAATGTTTAGCAGTTCATGCAGAGCAAAATGCTATTATACAATGTAAAGATAATTTCAAAATAGCCACAGTGTACTGTACTAATATACCCTGCCCAACTTGTTATAAAATGATTTTAAATACATCAGCTGTTGATTTATTTTATCTTTATGATTATAAAAATGAATTAATAGAAAAAGATGTTTTTGCTTTTACAAAATTAAAATTTAATAAAGTGGAATTATCTCCTTTTTTATTGAATATAACAGATGCCGTTCCATTTTAGCAGTATACGTACGCAAAAATAATGAGGAAAAATATTATGAATGATAGTTTAAGTAATTTAGTAAAATCAGACTGGCGCCCAAAGGAAATTTTTCCAAAATTAGAAGGAAGGGCGAAAATAATTTCCATAGATGTAGAAACCTATGACCCTAATCTAAAGGAGAATGGCCCCGGCGCCTTAAGAGGTGATGGCTATATAGTAGGGTTCTCTGTAGCGACAGACGATGGCTTTAAGTGTTATTACCCTATAAAACATGAAGGTGGTGATAACTTAGATAATCCAAAAAATGCTATAAGATGGTTAAAAGACCAATTGGAAGGTTCTGTTGATAAATTAGGGGCTAATATCCTATATGATTTGATTTGGTTAAAATGTGATTTAGGAATAAATGTTGGTGGAAAAAAATATGATATACAAGTTGCAGAACCTTTACTTGATGACAATAGGCTACATTACACACTTGATTCCTTATCCAAAAGTTATTTAAAAATAGGCAAAAAAGAGAACCTTTTATTAGATGCCGGAAAACTTTTACTTGGCTTTAAAGGTAAGGGAAAATCACAAGAGGAGATAGATGAAGATATTATCTCTCAAGTAAAAGGTAATATTTGGAGATTGCCAGCGCGTTACATTGGAGAATATGGAGAAAGTGATGTTGAACTTCCAATAAGGATATTTAAAGAACAATCCAAAAAATTAAAGGAAGAAGGTTTGTGGGAATTATTTGAAGAAACAGAAACACCATTGATTGATTTATTATTAGAAATGTGGGTCAGAGGTGTCCCAGTGGATATTAAAAAAGGGGAGGAAGTTCGGGACAAACTTCAATCTGAATATGATGGTGTTATTAAAAAAATAAGTAGAAGAGTTGGGTTTAAACCTGACATTTGGTCACAAGAAGATATAGTAAAAGCCTGTGGTAAACTTGGTTTAAAATTTCCATACACAGAAAAAGGTAATCCATCATTTGAGGCAAAATGGTTAAAAGAACAAAGTAATGTATTTTTTACTTTACTTTTAGAAGCACGCCAATTGGAACGATCAGGAAGTATTTTTATAGAAAAAAAGATACTTGATTTAGCTGTTGGAAATAGAATACATCCTCAATTTTGGCAAGTTAAAACAGAGAGATATGGAACGGCATCTGGTAGATTCTCCTCAAGTAATCCAAATGCGCAACAATTCCCAGCAAGAAATGAAGTCATAGCAAAACAGGTACGTTCTTTATTAATAGCAGAAGAAGGAAAACAATGGGTTAAACTTGATTATTCACAACAAGAACCAAGGGTGCTAGTTCACTACGCGGCCCTTTTAAACCTGCCAGGTGCTGATATAGCAAGAGAAAGGTATATAAAGAACCCTGATACCGATTATCATCAGTTAGTGGCTGATATGGTATTAGAAATGGCGGGGGTTGAAATAAAGAGAAGAGTGGCCAAAGATTTAAATTTGGGATTGGCTTATGGTATGGGAAAAACAAGATTGGCGGAAACATTGGGGATGTCATTCCAAGAAGCAGAAGAAATATTTGATGCTTTTCATAAATCAGTTCCCTTTATAAAACTTTTAGGTGACCACATTAAAAGAGTGGCAAATCAAAGAGGCTATATAAAGACTTTACTTGGGAGAAAGCAAAGATTTAATTTATGGGGCCCAGCTAAATGGAATAAGGGCATAGTTCCAAAATCTTATGAAGAAGCTATAGAGGAATTTGGTCGACCAGTCCAGCGTTATTTTCTTCATAAGGCATTAAATAGACTTGTTCAGGGTGGTTCTGCTGATATGATTAAAAAGGCAATGGTTGATTGTTATAAAATAGGGTATGTACCTTGTTTAACAGTCCATGATGAACTTGATTTTTGCAACATAACCTCAAAAAAACAAATTAAGGAAATAAAAAATATTATGTTAAATTGTATAAAATTAACAGTACCATTGGTTGTTATCCCAGAAATAGGTAAAAATTGGGGTGAATTAGAGGAGTTAAAAATATGAAAAAGCCAGAACAAAAATTGTGGAATTTAATTAAAGACCATTTGCCTGGTGTTTATGATAGAATTGAAAATATTGCCGAAAGTGGAATGCCGGATATAAATGCCTGTTATGAAGGTAATGACTATTGGATTGAATTAAAAATATGTCAAAAAAAATTGTGCAATGTAAAAGAACTTCATGAACCTTCACAACTTTCCTGGCACACGAGAAGGGTGAATGCTGGAAGTTTAATTTTTGTAATTGTAAAACATAAAGAAGAAATAAAAATATACATTGTGAAATTTTGTAAAGAATTGGAATATGAATTAATTTACACTGACCCAAGAAATAAAAATAAATATTCCTGGGCTGATTTTACCACTTTCTTAACTACTTATTTATAAAGGGGTGTTTATGGTATATGTCATTCAGGAACAAACTGGGAAAAATATTTTATCAGCCAAAAAATTTGGTGATTTTAAAATATTACTTCCTCCTGGTTTACAAGTTACATTTTCGGCAGGTCAAGTGGCAAATAAGTTATACACTGATTTATCAAATTTCAATGATGCTGATTATTTACTTTTGATAGGTGACCCAATTGCCATAGGGATTGCTATGGGTGTAGCATTTCAATGGAATAATGGAAAAGTAAAAGTATTAAAGTGGGACAAACAAGAACATGTTTATTATCCTATAGAAATAAATCTTTATGAATTTAAAAATGTTCACAAGGAAAGTTTTACAACCCAAATGGAAGGAGATTTAAATGGCTGATTTAGTAAAAAAAAGGAAGGTAGATTTGTCACAGTTATTTGCTGATGATGCAAAAAAGCAAGAAACCGACAAACTACCAAGTGAAGAAAATTTGTCCACTTTGTCAAAGTATGTTGAGAGATATTATCAGTTAAATGAAAAAATATCAAACCTATCAGATGAGATAGCAAGATACTCAGATGAATTTAATCAACTAAAGACTGGCATAATTCCTGATTTTTTTGACCAATTAAATTTATCAAAATTATCACTTAGTAATGGAATAACAATAACAATAGAAAGAAAGTTTTTGCCTTCTATTACTGAGGAGAATGCCCAGGCTTGTTTTAAGTGGTTAATAGATAATGGCCACGAGAGTATAATAAAACATGACATAAAAACTACTATAAAGAAAGGAGAGGAAAGGCAACTTAAAAAATTATTGGAAGTTCTTAAAAAACTACAAGTTTCTTTTAAGGATAAAGAATATGTTCATCCACAAACTTTAATAGCATTTGTAAAGGAGCAAATGTCTAATAGTGAAACGAAATTTCCAGCAGAACTTTTTAAAGTGTTCCCTTTAAGAATAGCAAAAATATTGTAATAAAATAAACTAACAATTTAAACCTTTAGGAGATTTGATTTATGATTAAAAAACCAGTGGTGCAAAAAGAAAAACACAATGAAAAACAAATTATGCCTATTCAGCAGCAGTCAAAAGAAATTGTCACTTCCGAACTTTCAAAAATAATATTAAAAGATTCACATGAAAATTCAGGCTTTGAAACTATGACGGCAGCTGACATAGCAATTCCATTCATCCTTGTCCTCCAGGCTTTAAGCCCACAAATTCGTGGTGATAATCGGATAGAAGGAGCAAATGAAGGAGATTTTTATAACACTGTAACTAATTTTGTTTATGGTGAACAAATACAATTAATACCTTGTGCCTTTAATAAAGCCTGGGTGGAATGGTCACCGCGTGAAAAAGGTGGTGGATTTATAAGACAATATTCTGATATATCTATTTTAGATAAGTGTATTAAAAATGATAAAAATCAGGATATGTTAAAAAGTGGCAACATAATAGTTACAACGGCTTATCATTATTGTATTCTTTTACATTTAGGAAACATTGAGCGTGTTGTAGTTGCTCTTACTTCTACACAACTTAAAAAAAGTAGAAGATGGAATAGTCAAATGATGGCTTTACAAATAAACACACCTTTTGGTATTATTACACCACCAATGTTTTCTCATATTTATAAAGCAGTGACTATAGAGGAAAGAAATGACCAAGGTTCATGGGCAGGTTGGGATATTTCTTCACCACAACCTATAGGTGATATAAATCTCTATACATTGGCTAAAAAATTCCATGATGATGTTACAAAAGGGATAGTGAAAACTGCTATACAGCCAAATCTTACAGAACATGTCAACAATAGAGATTTTGAAAATTCACAAAAAAATGAGGAGGGAATAGATACCGAATCAGAAGTTTTTTAAACATTGCCTTTTATGAAATTATTCTAAACAACAGTGCCTTTACTAATAAGGCACTTTTAAATATCTTGACGTAAAGGTGCACAACTTGAAAAATATAATTACTGATTTTATGAAAATTTTTAGGGGCTTGGATAGGGCTTATGGTGTATATAGTTTAACACGTCAGACAATTGAAAATGATAAAGTAATTGGAAAACCAACAACAGTACATAAAAATGTGACTTATCAAATTTGGAAGGATCATCTTGAAGGAAGAAGTGGCATAGGTATCATACCTATTTTAGATAATTCAACTTGCTATTTTGGAGCTATTGATATTGATGTTTATAATAATTTGGATGTAAAGGCTATTTTAAAAGAAATCTCAACAATGGGTTTACCCTTACTTCCATGTCGGTCAAAAAGTGGTGGAATGCACTTGTATTTATTTTTAAAAGAACCTGTCCCTGCAAAGGATATGAAAGAAAAATTGTCAACTTTTGCCGCAGCAGTAGGTCATGGTGAAGCTGAAATATTTCCAAAACAAAGTGAAGTATTATCAGAACGTGGTGATTTAGGCCAATGGATTAATATGCCATATTTTAATGCCATTGAAACAGATAGATATTGCTATAATAACAAGGAAGAAAAAATAAGTGCTGAAGATTTTTTAAAAAAAGTATCTGAATTAATTTTGTCAGAAAAAGAATTTTATTCCTTTACCATAAATGTATTGTCAACTTTAGAAGATGGGCCACCTTGTTTACAATATCTAATAACAAAAGGATTTACACCTGGGGTAAGAAATGATGGTCTTTTTAATGTAGCAATATACCTAAAAAAATCCAGCCCTGACAATTGGACAAGTTTATTAGATGACTTTAATGATAAATACATGGCACCCCATTTAACTTCTTCAGAAGTAACGGATATAGTTAGAAGTGTAAAGAGAAAGGAGTATAACTACACATGTGATAAACCACCAATAAAGTCATATTGTAACATTAGTTTATGCCGCTCAAGGCAATTCGGAGTGGGTCAAATAACAGGTATGCCTTTATTAAACAGTCTAACTAAGTATGACTCAAGACCACCAATATGGTTTCTGGATGTAAACGATGATGGCAGAATAGAGTTATCAACGGAGGAACTACAAAGCCAACAAAAATTTCAAAAAAGATGTATGGAATCTCTAAATCAAATGCCACCCTTAGTTAAAACTAATATTTGGCAATCAATTTTACAAACACTACTTGAAAATGTAACCTTAATAGAAGCACCAGCTGACGCTTCTCCTAAAGGATTATTATTTGATTATCTTGAGAGATTTTGTACTTCAAGAGCTCAAGCAAATAACAAAGATGAACTACTTTTAGGCAAGCCATGGACTGATGAAAATTTTCACTATTTTAGAATTATTGATTTTATCTCCTATTTAGAAAGGCAAAGATTCACTGAATTTAAAGTGCACAAAATTTGCTCTATGTTTAAAGAGGCAGGTGGGGAAACATGCTTTTTTAAATTAAAAGGTAAGGGAGTAAATACATGGAAAATGCCAAAATTTAAAATACAAAATGAACCTTTTAATGAACCAAAAATGGATGAAAATGAAGTCTTATGAAAGATGCAACACTAATATTCGGACCACCAGGAACGGGAAAGACAAATACTCTTTTGAATTTAATTGACAAATATTTAAAAAATGGAACTGAACCAAATAGTATTGGGTTTATATCCTTTACAAAAAAGAGTGTAAATGAGGCAAAAGAAAGGGCATCACTTAGATTTAAAAAAGAATCTGACTGGTTCTATTATTTTAGAACAATTCATGCCTTGGCTTTTAGACAATTGGGAATGTCAACAAGTGATGTAATGAATAGAAAAAATTATACAGAACTTGGTTCTATAACAGGTCTAAAAATAACAGGGGTAAGAAGAGATGAGCAACAAATATATGAACTTAGTAAAGGTGACCAACTTGTATTTTTAGAATCTTTGGCCAGGTTGTGCTGTAAATCATATAAGGATATGTATGATCAAACAAACCCAGATTTTTCTTGGGATGAATTTGATTTATTTACAAGAACTTTTGTAAACTATAAAAAAACAAAATTGCTTTATGACTTTACAGATATGTTAACAAAATATTATAATGAAGGATATAAGCCAAAATTAAAAGTATTATTTGTAGATGAGGCACAAGATTTGTGCTTACTTCAGTGGAAAATTGTAGAACAATTGGCAAATAATTCAGAGAAAACATTTATAGCAGGGGATGATGATCAGGCAATATTTAGGTGGTCTGGGGCTGAAATAGAATTTTTTATTAATTTAACCTCAAAATGTAAAGCTGTTGTTTTACATAAAAGTTATAGACTACCAAAAAATGTGTATAATCTCTCTATAGAAATAATAGAAAGAATCTCTAAAAGAATAAAAAAAGAATTTAAAGCCAGGGATGAAAAAGGGGAAGTTAATTATATAACAAACATAAATGAAATAAATATGAGTAAAGGTATTTGGTTAATTTTAGTAAGAAATATCTATATGATAGAAGAGATTATGGACTATCTTCGATCAATAGGTTATTTGTATGAGAGTGTTCTTGACAAGCCAACAAAAAATGATAGTTTAAAAGCAGCGTTCATTTGGGAAAATTTGAGAGCAGGAAAGACAGCTTCAGTAAGTGACATTAAATTAATGTGTTCTTTTATGTCTAAAAATAATTTAAAAGGTTCTATAAGTAAAGCCCTTAAAGACAATGAAAATGATTTTTTAACTTTTACAACTTTAAATAACTTAGTTGAAATAACCTGCCAAAATAAGATATGGCATGAAGCATTAGATTTAATGGCAATAGATGATAGAGAATATTACATAGCAGCCAGGAGAATGGGAGAAAGTCTTTTAAAAAATCCACGTATAAAAATATCAACCATTCATGGGGCAAAAGGTGGAGAAAGTGAAAATGTTATTCTTTACACAGATATATCAAAAAGAACTTATGATGCAATGATGAATAATTATGATGATGAAGCAAGAGTATTTTATGTTGGAATAACAAGGACTTTAAAAAATCTTTTTATAATACAGCCACAGACACCAAACTATTTTAC
>Ga0315286_10005344_pt1 | contig 12400 bp, 10 predicted proteins | sample YL17G10_0_MG_FD_205038 | JGI IMG/M metagenome (GOLD analysis project Ga0315286, IMG submission 205038) | Sediment microbial communities from Yellowstone Lake, YNP, Wyoming, USA - YL17G10_0 | ecosystem: Environmental > Aquatic > Freshwater > Lake > Sediment | place: USA: Wyoming | collected... | reverse complement strand
ACGACCGCGGCATCCAGTGCGTGGGCTGCGGCCGCTGCGTACGCCTGTGCCCGGTCAACATCGACATCCGCCGGGTGTGCAACATGATGAACGGCTTCGCCGCCTCCGGCGAAGCCTGCGCCATTAAATGATGCTCAGCAGGATATCTAATTTTCAGCAGATGGGTATTTATCGACAGCCTGCCAGGGAGGATCAGCCGTGCTAAACCCGTACCTGCCCTATCCGGTCCGCATCGACGACATCGCGGTCGAGACCGAGGACAAGAACCTCAAAACCTTCAAGTTCACGTTCCTGGACCCCGGGGACGAACAGAAATTCGCCTACAAGGCCGGCCAGTTCGCGGAGCTGTCGGTCGCCGGCAAGGGGGAGATCCCCATCGGCATCGCCTCCTCCCCGACCGAAAAGGGCTTCGTCATGTTCACGGTGAACAAGGTTGGGCTGGTATCCTCCCACCTGCACGCCATGAAATCCGGGGATGTCATGGGGATCCGCGGCCCGATGGGCAACTGCTACCCGTGGGAGCGCATGCAGGGCAAAAACGTCGTCATCATCGGCGGCGGCTTCGCCTTCACCACCCTGCGCTCATCCATCGTTTACATGCTGCACCCGGACAATCGGCCGAAATTCAAAGACATTCACGTAATCTACGGCGCCCGCGGCCCCGGCTTGCTCCTGTACCGGGACGAGCTCGCCGCGTGGGAGCGGCGAAACGACATCCACATGCACATCACGGTGGACGCCACCACCGACCCCAACTGGAAGTACAACGTGGGCTTTGTCCCGGCCATCACCGAGAAAAAAGCGCCGCCAGCCGGCGACGACACCTATGCCATCATCTGCGGGCCGCCGATCATGATCAAGTTCACCCAGCCGGTGCTCGACCGGCTCGGCTACTCCCACGACAAGATCATCATGTCGCTCGAGAACCGCATGAAGTGCGGCATCGGCATGTGCGGCCGCTGCAACATCGGCAAGGAGTTTGTCTGCAAGGACGGCCCCGTGTTCACCCTGGAGCAGCTGAACAAGACGCCCCGGGAGTATTAAGACGGCATTTTCGTGTTGACATATCCGCCGGCTTCATTTACACAACAGGCTTTAATAGAGGCATATCAGGCAAACCGCCTACCCATAACACCAACATTACGACAAGGAGGATGTGTACATGCCAACAGTAGAATTCATGGGAAAATCGTTCAACGTGGATGAAGACGGTTTCATCGATTCCTACACGAACTGGGGTCAGGAATGGGTCCAGTACGTCAAGGCGCAGGAAGGCATCGACGAGTTGACCGACGAGCACAAGAAGCTCATCGAAGTGCTCCGCGACTACTACGAGAAGAACGGCATCGCCCCGATGGTGCGGGTTCTCTCCAAGGTCACCGGTTTCAAGCTGAAACACATCTACGAGCTGTTCCCCTCGGGGCCGGGCAAGGGAGCCTGCAAGATGGCCGGGCTGCCCAAGCCGACCGGTTGCGTTTAATTTAGTTTTTCGATCGATCTGCGAAGAGCCCTGTCGGACCGGCAGGGCTCTTTTCATTAGGGCTGCGCCCCATGGACCTCAGTGTCAAGACCCGCTCTCAGACCGAGCTGGTGGACATCACCGCGGAGGTGCGCCGGGCGGTGGCCGGCACGGGAGTGCGCGAAGGCCTGTGCCTGGTCAGCGTGCCCCACACCACCGCCGGGGTCACGATCAACGAGGCCGCCGACCCGAGTGTGGCGGCAGACATTCTCATGGTCCTGAACCAGATGGTCCCCTGGCAGGCCGGCTACCGCCACCGCGAGGGCAACTCCCCCGCCCACGTCAAATCGACCCTGGTGGGCGCCTCCCAGACGGTCGCCATCGCAAACGGCGACCTGGTGCTGGGCACCTGGCAGGGGATCTTCTTCTGCGAGTTCGACGGCCCGCGCAGCCGCCAGGTGCACGTGCGCGTGCTGGAGGGGCAGTTCAAGTAAGAGCGGCCCGGAGGGCCTTGAGGAGCGTTCCTGCGGAACTCGAGGAGCGCTGCGCTTGAGACCGGACACGTTCGTCTGCGATGTAAAATTGTTGATGCTTTCGAGAAACTGCCGATGGCCGAAAACGACAATGCATTGGACGACATCGACCGGGCGATCCTGAACCGGATCCAGTCCGATTTCCCCATCACCCCCCGCCCCTACCTGAGCTTGGCCGAGGAGTTGGGCCTGGACGAACGCGATCTGATCGCGCGCATCACCCGCCTGAAGGGCTGCGGGGTCATCCGCCGTATCGGCGGCAACTTCGTGCCGGGCAAGCTCGGCTTCGTGAGCACGCTGTGCGCCGCCCGGGTGCCGGAGGAGAAAGTCACGCATTTCACCGAAGTGGTCAACCGCCACCCCGGCGTCACCCACAATTACCGGCGCGAGAACTCCTTCAACGTCTGGTTCACCTTCATCGCCCCCTCCATGGCGGACATCGACGCCAAACTGAAGGCCATCGCCGCCGAAACCGGCGTGACCGAAATCCTCAACCTGCCCGCCACAAAAGTGTTCAAGATCAGGGCGCAGTTTGATGTGTAACAGGGTGTTGAATGATGTCAGTGCGTATTGCCGCCGTCGTCTTCAATTCTCCGAGAGGCAACGCCCGCGCGAACCTCGATCGCATGGAAGGATGGGTAGCCGGCGCCCGGGCAAAAGGTGCGGCGATCGTCTGCTTCCCGGAGTTGAACATCACCGGATACGGGATTGACGCGGGGGTGCCGGAGGAGGCTGCGCCCGTGCCCGGCCTGCTCACGGAGCGCCTGGGCGCCATGGCCGCCCGTCACGGCCTCGTGATCCTGGCCGGCCTGGCGGAGCAGGCCGGCGACGGCCGGGTCTGCGCGAGCCACCTGGCCGTCGCACCGGCGGGCCTCCTCGGCCGGTACCGCAAGCTGCACATCGCCCCCCCCGAGCAGCCGGTGTTTTCGGCCGGCGAGGCCGTGCCCATTTTCGAGGCGTGCGGCATCCGATTCGGAATTCAGCTCTGCTACGACGCCCACTTCCCCGAGCTTTCGGCCCGCATGGCACTCGACGGGGCCGACGTGATCTTCATGCCCCACGCATCCCCCCGGGGCACCCCCGAGGAAAAACGAGCCTCGTGGATGCGGCACCTGCCGGCGCGGGCCTTCGACAACGGGGTCTTCATCGTCGCCTGCAACCAGACCGGTACCAACGGCGCCGGCCTCAGTTTCCCGGGGATTGCCGTTATCCTCGGCCCGAACGGCAGGGTTCTTGCCGAAACCACGGCCGGCACAGAAGGCCTGCTCATCGCCGACCTCAAGGCCGAGGACCTCGCCGCCGTCCGCCAGCACCCCATGCGCTACTTCCTGCCCCGCCGCCGGCCGGATCTATACCTCGGCCGGGAGTGAACCTGCTCTCGGCGCTGGGGTGGATCGCTATATTCTTAGAAACACATCCCCATCGCTGTCAGGAGGTTCTGCCCACCAGCCGGTAGGCGCGCACTGAGTCGATCGAATAGAGGGCCAGTGCGGCCCAGATCAGCGCGAAGGTCCACGCCTGGACCCCCGTGAACGGCTCGCCGTAGGCCAGCACGGCCAGCAGGAACATGCCGCTCGGAGCGATGTACTGCATCAGGCCGACGGTGGACAGGTTGATGCGCCGGGCCGCCAGGTTGAAGAACAGCAGCGGGAACGCGGTGATCAGGCCGGTTCCGATAAGCAGCGCGTCCAGCGCCAGGTCTCCGTGAAACAGGGCGCCGGCGTCTTGCCGCTCGAGGTAGATCAGGTAGGCGCCGCCGATGGGCGTCAGCAGCAGCGTCTCGACGGTGAGCCCGACCAGCGGGCCCACCGGGGCCACTTTGCGGATCAACCCGTAAATCCCGAAGCTGAAGGCAAGGGCGAGCGCGATCCACGGGAACTGGCCGTCAGAAACGGTTCGAAAGACGACGGCCGCGCAGGCCAGCAGCACCGCCAGAGCCTGAGGCCGCCGCAGGCGTTCCTTCAGGAACACCATGCCGAGGAGCACGTTCACGAGCGGGTTGATGTAGTAGCCGAGGCTGGCCTGCAGCAGATAGCCGGCATTGACGGCCCAGATGTAAAGCAGCCAGTTGACGCTCACCAGCAACGTCGTGACCATTAGGACCAGCAGGGTGCGCGGGGTCCTCAGCACTTCGGCGAGCTCGGGCCCGCGTCTCTGGGCCAGAGTGAGTGCGAGCAGAATGAAAAACGACCAGATCACGCGGTGGATGACGATCTCGAGCGCCGGCACCGCCTGCATGGCCTTCCAGTATACGGGGCTGAGACCCCAGATCAGAAAGGCCGAAGCGGCATAGAAGACCCCGGTCAGGGTTTCCCGGCGGCGGGAGTCGGATGGTGAGCCTTTAGTGCTGTCCATCGGCTGGATCTTTAGCGGGGGATGGCGCTGGCGCGGCATCGATGCAGGATTCTCGATCCGGGGTGAACGATCATCGATAAGAGACCTTTTCGCACGCGCTGCAGTATTCCGATTCCGCACCTTTCAGTTTTATGGCTCACACCGTATCCCGTATCCAGCAACAACCCGCCTCACCGCAACACCCGATCCGCCAGCGCCGGAAACTCCGCCCGCACCTGAGCGACCGCCCGCATGTCGATCTCGGCTGTGACGATCGCCCCGCTCTCGCCGCCCTCGGCCAGTACCTTCCCCCACGGGTCGACAATCATGCTGTGGCCGCCGTAGCGCTTGCCGGCGGTTTCGCCGGCGCAGTTGCAGGACACCAGGAAGGCCAGATTCTCGTGCGCCCGCGCACGGTTGAAGAGCCGCCAGGCCTCGATGCGCGCCAGCGGCCACGCCGACGGGATGAGGAAGATCTCCGCTCCGCGGTCCACCATGAGCCGGAACAGCTCGGGGAAGCGCAGGTCGTAGCAGGTGGAGAACCCGGCCCGGCCCCACGGGGTGTCGGTGACGACAATCTCTTTGCCGGGGGTCAGAAGTTTGGTTTCGTCGGACTGGTATCCGAACAGATGGATCTTGCGGTAGCGTGCGACGATCTCGCCGGCCGGCCCGATGAAGACGGTGGTGTTGAAGAGGCCGTCGGCATCGCGCTCCACCAGACTGCCCATGAGGATGTGGCAGCGCCGCTCGCGCGCCTTCTGCCTGAAGGCGTTCACGATGGGCCCCTCCAGGGGTTCGCTGTCGGCCGCATAGCGGTCGAAGGCGAAAAACCCGCAGGGCCAGATCTCCGGCAGAAGAATTAGATCGGCCGGCGGTACCCGATCGACCATGGACAGCACGTGCTCGACGTTTTTCCCCTTGGGGCGGTCGGCCATCTCGAGCTGAATGCTGGCAATTTTCACGGGGGGGCACCTCCATGCTAAAAAAGTTGCAGCGACCATATCCCAAGGCAGAAAGCGCGTCAACATGCCTCTTTATATGAAACGCAGTATAACAGCTTCATGGGGAGGCGAGTTTCTTGTAATCTTTCCGAACGCCAGGCATCAGCGGCGCGCGGCCACAAAGCCAGAAGTCGGACGCACGGCCTCGGCCCGCGCGCCCGCTTACATTCCCTTGTTCGGCCGAAATGTTTCAAGCCTGGCTTTCTGTGAGAACGAAGTCCTTCCTGGAGGCGACGGCCGACAGCAGCTCACTCAGTTTCGGAACCGTTGGGACAGTTCTTCCTTGCTCGTAGCGCGCGTAGGTGTTGAGGGACTTCGAACCCAGTTTCCGTGCGACCTCAGCAAGGGTCAGTCCGGACTTGGCCCGCTCGCGTCGGAGAAGGAAAGCCGTGAGAGCAGATTCATCTGACGCGCCGATCTCAAAATACTCGCTTTTCCAGTGTAATTGTCAAGCCTCGTCCCGAGTCTGGCCGCAACCAAGGCGCGATGGAGCCGAACGTCAATCGCGTACGCTGTCAAATTAAAATCAAATATCGAGATATGACACCTTTACCTCTATGCCCGGTTCGAGCCCGACGGCAGCGTCGTCATCTGGGGGACCAGCGACGAGTTCGGCTGCTGTGACAAGGATCTCGCGGCCCGGCTGATTGCCCAGGCTTACCCCGGTAAACCGGTCAGGATTGAAGACTAGAAGTGGTTTCACAAGCTCGGATCACACCCGAGGGCAAGGCAACCTAAGCTCCAAGCGAACGGCTCAAAGCAAATGACATCATGTTCAGTGACCAACCCTTAATCAGACAAATTGATCACACAAGTCCGGATAAATTCGGACAAGGGATCCTTAGAGTATGGTGCGAATATCTGAACCTCTTGGATTGCATGAAAGGTGCAAGTACACTGTCACAGTAACACCCGTTTAGTGCCAATCGTTTTTTTTGGGATATATTCCAGAGACACAGTCTATCTGGCTTCCGCCCAGCCAGGATGATATCCACAATTTTTAGGCAAGCTGTTTGCTTGCGATTAGCTCACGAAATCCATCAACTCCCCGAAAAATTGCGATGATTGGTTTAATCGCCGATATACGTAACTTTGAGTCGGGTCGGTCAGATTCCCCGGACTGCGGCGATCGTCAGCGTGGCGGATTGCTTCGACGCCTTGACGACGGACCGGACCTACCTGAAAAGCCGCGGCCCGGATCTGGCGATGAGCATTATGGAGCATCCGGGGGAAGCGGCTTTTGAACCGGAACGCATACATGTGCTGGTGGAAGACGTCCGGGAAAACGGTCTGCGCGCTGCCTGATCACCACCAGCGTTTTTTTCACAGTCTGTCTTCCGCTCTATCGCCCCGCCTGACGCACCAGGAGGTACTGGCGGTGGATGGCGATGACCATGCCGATCCAAACCGCGCAGATGCCGATGGTGAACCAACTCAGCTGGCCGACCCCCAGGCGAAACGGCAGCCACTGGGTGAAAAGCAAAATGAGCACGGAGCCCGCTATCTTGAACATACGGTAGCCGAACATGTCGATCCAGGCCTTGGCCTGGTAGATGACCACCGGCTCCACGGGGACATAAAGCAGCTCCTTGGAGGCCCGGTTGATGGAGTAGGACAGGGCCCGGTCGCTGATGCGGGTGGCTCCGCCGAAAAAAAGCGTCGGCGTCAGCAGGAAGCCCCACGAACCAACCCCCATCAACAACGGTTGGACCATCAGCCCGCCGATCGGCCCGAAAACGCGATGGACGACGGGGGTCGCCACCACGTTGACCGCCACTGAAATCACCCCCAGCAGGCTGTAAAATTCACCCAGGAAAACCGTGCGCGCCTCGCGCTCCGCGAAAGCTGCCTCCACCGTGTTCAGAAACTGGTATTCCACCAGCGACGAGGCCAACTGCGCCAACAGGAGCAACGCCGCAATCATAAGCAGGTATCGACTGTGGCCGAGGATCCGCCATCCACGGGGCGAGGGGGCGCCGGAGGCCCGCGCCGCTTCATTGACCTCGCAGTACATGCCAGAGCGGCTCATGTACCAGGTCAGCAAATAAATAAGCACGATGATCCCCGCCGCCGTCAGCAGCAGATCCTGCGTCTTCAAGGCCGTATGCTTGAGTAGGAGCGCCGCCAGCCACCCGCCGACCATCCCACCGACGAGACCGCCGGTTCCCACCACCCCGTACCATCCCCGGCCCTCCGGCGTGGTGTAGATCGAGTTGGTCAGGCTCCAGAACTGTTCCACCAGCACCACTCCCAGGATGTCCGTGAAAACAAACAGGCAGGTAGATTCGACGGGGCCGGGGTTTGCTGAAAACGCCCGGAAGGCCGATAGAATGCCTGCAATCACCAGGCAGCTGGCAAGCACGACGCGAACTCGGCTGTAGCGCTGGACCCAGCGATGGTAAAAACCAATGAAAATCCCCATCACCAAGGCCGTTGCAATCCACACGAAGGGGAGCTGCGCGGCGCCGAGGGACTCGATAAAAAGCGACCGGCTGGCCGGTTTAAGCTGATAGAGCGCCAGAATAATTAGAAAAAAATTGAGCGATAAAAGGCCGGATCTCAGGCCGACGGCACGCAGCAACGGGAAGCGGGCCTGGCATTCGTTCAGGGACTGTGCCGATCCATTTTTCACTTGATATATATCCCACTTTGATAATAGGGTTTTTGGTATGCGATATTTTTGGGCCGTTGTCACGGCGTTTTTAATGCTTTTAGAGGCCACCAACCTATTCGCGGGCGCTCAATCCCAGCCCTTTCTGCCGGAGTCCTGCGACCCGGCCCTGCAGAAGGGCCTCGAGGACTGCATCACATCCCTGCGACTGAATGAGGCCGTCCAGGACCGCAATCTCAGCGTGGTCCTGGTGGACATCACCGAACCCGATTGCCCGCGCTTGGCATATGTCAACCCCAACCACATGATCTATGCCGCCAGCCTTCCGAAGATCGCCATCCTCCTGGGGGCCTTCGAGCGCATCGGCCGCGGCGAGATGGTGTTGGACGCTCCCACCCTGGAGAAGCTGAAGCAGATGATCCGTCGCTCGTCCAACGACGCGGCCACCGAGATGCTGAACCGGGTTGGGCAAGACTTCCTGCTGGAGGTCCTGCAATCCCCCCGTTATCGACTCTACGACCCGGATACCAACGGCGGCTTGTGGGTGGGCAAGGAATACAGCAAGTCGTCCGCACGCCGGCGGGACCCGTTGCACCATCTCTCCCACGGCGCCACTGCTCTTCAGGTCGCCCGTTTCTATTACCTGCTCGAAACCGGGCAGTTGGTCTCACCGGAACACAGCCGCACGATGAAGGAGATTCTGGGCGAGCCCGAGACCCATCACAAGTTCGTCAAGGGCCTTAAGACGCTGCATCCGGATTCGACCATCTACCGCAAGTCCGGGACTTGGCAGGATTTTCACTCCGACAGCGCCCTCATCGAGCACGAGGGCCATCGCTACATCGCCGTCGCCCTGTCCTACAACCCGGAAGGCGGAAGATGGTTGAGCGAGCTGATCGTCGCCATGGACAACCTCATCTGCCGTCCGGGGTTGATGGCGCCGGGGGGCCCTTATCCCGCATTCCCCGTCTCCGAAACCCGCCGATATCCAAGCGAGCATCCGCGCACTTCTTCCGGGTCCTCCGAATGAGGACATCGTAAAAAGCCCGGGTTCAAGGCGCTCGAATCTCGCGGGCCCGCCGTGCTTACAGTACGGCGCAGCGCCAGCGAGATGAGGTGCACCGCAGAAATCGGGCTTCTTGCGACCTCCTCACGGCTTGTTCGGTGCCCCTCCGTGGTAACCCTCGATCAGCCGGTGCAGCCGGGTGGCGAGGGTCTGGTGCTCCACCGCCGAGTTCTTGCGCAGCACGTTCGACATCACCGCCACCAGGTAGTGCAGCCGGTGGTTTCCTGCCGGCGCCTCGACAATTGCAACCGAGTTCATCATGTTCTCGGCGTTGCCCTCGTATTGATGGCAGGCATATCCAGACTCGGGCTCGCACCGGAACAGGGAGCCGGATTTGAAATACACCGCGGCGTCAGCCAACGCCGGCGAGGAGGCGAAGCGGATCCGGCGCTGGGTCATGTACAGCAGCCGCTTGATCTCCCGGCTGGAGGCTTCGTCGACGATCCGCCCCTGCTCCAGCCGCACCAGAAACCGCATGAGCTCGCGGGGGGTGGCATGACTGCTTGTTCCGGGAACGATCTGCTTGCCTCGCGCAGTGAAAAACGACCCCTGGCGCAGCTCCTCGGTGTTGAGGTCGTTGCGGCCCACGGGCTCCACCAGCGCCCGGGACAGCAGATCGGCGAGTTCCTGCTTGGGTGTTTTCTGGAAAAAGGCTTTGGCCTGCGAGGGGTCAACGGGATATCCCTTGCCAAAGTGGACGATTAGCATGAGTTCGCGCATCACCATGCTGGCCGCGGCGTTGGAGCTTGCCGACAGCATCCAGTCCAGATAGGCCCAGAGGTTGGCGCGGTCGCCGATCTGGAGGCGCCGGTACTGGATGGCGGGGTTGCCCGTGTCCCAAATCGGAACCTCGTGGCTGTCGGTGAGGATGAACTCGTCCGCCGTGACCATGGAATTCTTCAGCACGGCCAGGCGCGCTGCGACGTCATCCGGGTAGATATCCGCCAGTGCTTGAAACACGGCGAGCGCAACCATGAGCTTGCCCACGCTGCCCGGGTTGGCGCGGTAGCTTCCCCGGATCTCGCCGTAACGCGGGTTTTCGGGATCGGACACATCCACTACGGTTATTCCATAGCGATCGGCCTCCTCGCCGAGAAACGACGTCAGCGCCGCGTTCAGCCGGGGGTCGGCGGCGGGCAGCTCCAGGAGCGGCCGCCGGGCGAGGCGGATGTCCGCCTGATCCAGGCCCAGCAGGGCGCCCTTCGGCTGCTGCGGCCCCCTCACCTTCCCCTGCTGGGCCAGGCGGTAGGCTTCCAGCCGCAGGATCCCCGTGGCCGGGTAGCCATCCAATGGATAGGCCTGAGCGCTTGCCGCCCATGCCGCCCATAGAAGTGCGGCCAGCGCGAACCCGGGTTTCAGCCGTGCGACCATCAGCCGGACCTCCCAGGGATTTCATTCAGCTCTACGGTTCGCGAGGCCGGCGGCCTCGCCGCCTCGTCGAGGCGGTTGAGGAAGGCGCTCTGTCGGGCCCGGGTGCTTTCGAGGAAGGGCCGGACCTGGAAAAGCACCAGACGTCCCTGGACGAATCCGAACTCCACGTCGGCCGGAGCCGGTCGGCCCTGGGCGTCCCGGATGAGCGGAAACCGCTGCGGCAACACCGCCGCCAGATCGATGAGCCGGCCGATCTCCGCGGCGCTCAGGACGGCCTCAGTGCCGGAAGCCGGTACCCGAGCCATCCCACCTCCGTACTGCAGCACCGATTTCAGAGGCTCTGTAGCCTGCGCGAGCAGGAGAACTTTCCCGCGGACGGGATCGATCCGCAGTTCCTCGGCGGTCTGCCCGGACACGGCGCCGCCCACGCCCTCGCTCACGGCCACCGAAAGCCGCCCCGGCCGGCCGCTCTCGACGTCAGCGGTGACCATGACGCCGGACTTCTCGGAGGGTACGCTCTTGAGCAACAGGATCGAGACGTAGACGTGCTCGGGTTTTTCCATCAAGGACTGACGCCACTGGAAGGCGCGCTCCGTAAAGGGCGAGGCCCAGACCTGGCGGATGGCCTCCATCACCCGGTCAAGGCCCACCACGTTCATGACGGTCAGGTTGAGCCCCGCGCCACTGAACCCCGGCAGGTCCTCCACGTTGGTGTCGCTGCGCACGAACACGCCGGTGCTGCCGTCTGGCCCGAAGGCCTTCTCCATGCCGGCCCGCAGGGCCCGGATGAAATCCTCTCCCGGTTCGGCCCGCACCATGCGGCTGCGCATGCGCTCGAGAAACTGCCCTGAGACCTGGCGCTGACGGTCCGGGTTCGCGGTGAGGCTGCGGATCAGCGCATATTGATCCTGCATCCACTGAAAAATCGTCGGACCGCCGGGTTCGAGCGGTTGGTCGAGAATGGACTTGAACAACGCGAAGGGGATCACCACTCCCTCGGTGACGGCCTCGGGGAAGTGATGCTTGAGTTCGCCCAGGTTGGCCGCCTTGGGACCGCAGATCCGGCCCGAGTCCGCAGCGCGTACCTCCGTTAACGGTACCAAGCGTCGATTGGATAGGTCCAGCTTTTCGAGGTCCGGCCGGATGATGACCCCGGTCTCTTTGGATTCCCGCGCGAAGACCTCGTCCCAGTCGGGCCCGTCGGCTGCGATGCGGACAACACCCCCCGGGCTCACCGCCAGGACGACACGCCGCCCTTCCAGCGCGCTGACCCGCGGCAGCAGCTCCGGGTCGACGGCGACGTTGGGAATGCCGAGGTTTCGGGCCAGAAGCTGCACGTGGGAGAGCATGTTGCCCTTGTCTGCCGTGATGATCCCGGCCACTGGAGGCAGGTCTTCGAAGGTCGCGGGCAGAACGTAGATGCCGTGGCGCGAAAAGCGGTTAGGGTCGTCGCCGGGCCGGGCCACCATGAGCACCCCCCTGGCGATCCCGGGGTTCAGCCCGGTCAGCCCGCTGTCGACGCTGCTCTCCATCAGGCGGTGGGTGATTCCCACTTGCCGGTTTGCGTCCGCAAGTAGGCTGTGGAGGATGGCCGAATAGGCGATCAGCAGGCTTCCGCGCAGACGGTCGTGAACGTAAGTGCCGGTCAGCGCCTCCAGCACCGACAGCTTGTCGACGGCGCGGGTGAAGTGAAACCTCAGGGTCCGGTCCGCCCAGCCGGGCACCCGGGCGGCATAATCCAGTGCCGCCTTGTAATCGGCGAGCTCCGGCGCTGAAGCAGAGATGCCGTCGAAGATCTCCAGCAGGGCAGCACGCTGGCGGGCGGAAATGAAACCGATGCCGAAGAGCCCGTCGCCAGCCGCCTTCAGCCATTTGACGCGCTCAAGGCGTGAGGCGCTGGGAAGCCGGTCGAGCAGGGCGTTGGCGGTAGCGAAAAGGTCCCGCTCCAGGGCGAGGTCGGCATCGAGCAGTGCCAGCGTCTGCTGGCGGCTGCCGGCCGATCCGAGCTGCTCGCGCATCGCGGCG
>Ga0315286_10005342_pt1 | contig 12403 bp, 6 predicted proteins | sample YL17G10_0_MG_FD_205038 | JGI IMG/M metagenome (GOLD analysis project Ga0315286, IMG submission 205038) | Sediment microbial communities from Yellowstone Lake, YNP, Wyoming, USA - YL17G10_0 | ecosystem: Environmental > Aquatic > Freshwater > Lake > Sediment | place: USA: Wyoming | collected... | reverse complement strand
CTGGATGCCGCCGGATGCCTCGTTGTTTACGATGGCGAGCGCCGCTATCGGGACTGTGTGCTGGCACTGGCTGGCGAGTCCTGCTCGGTCATTGATGCCGGCGAGTCCATCATCACGGGCCGCGAACAGGCACTCACCGAGTGGTTGAGGCTGGCCCGGCCCGGCAAGGCTGCGAAACAGCAGCGGCAACTGGTCGTTTACGTTCACGCCCCCAAGCCGGAATCCGACGAAGACCGCTGCCGCGACCCGTTCCAGATTTTCGCGCTCGGCGGCGGTGTGTTCCCTGAAGGTGACGGTGACAGCTATCTGGCGTTGTGCCGGCGGGCCAAGCCGGACTTCGCCGTGCAAATCGAGGCACTGTTCCAAGCCGGCGTACCGGACTTCGACACGGTTGACAATGTGGGCGCAGGCAAGGGCTGGCCAAGGTTGCGCACGCTGCTGGGCGTGGAGTCGGCGGCGGAAACCCTTGTGGCGTTCCTCTCACCCACCGCCGCGCAGGGGCAGGCGTTGGATGAGGATGCCTCGTGGCAGGCCGAGTTCAGGTCATTCTGCGCCGATGTGCTCGGCTACACGGTCAAGAGCAAGGGCCAGAAATGGACGACGTTGAGCAGTGAGCTATGGCGCTTCATCCTGTTCAGCGAGTTCGCGTTCGACCTTCCCGGCGAACTGCCGGCCAGCCTCCGCGATGTGCCACGCGCTGCCAAGCCCTACACGGCATTGGTGCTGGCGGTGTGCAAGAATCTGCGCGATTCGGAACGGCATCATGCCCGTTACATGGAGCAGGCGGATCACGTGGCCGGCGAACTGAAGCTGGAAGCGGCCATGAAAGATGTCGAGGACTTGGGCGTGCTGGACACGTTCGCCTTCGAGGAACGCTGCTTCTTGCGCGTGTTCGTGAAAGCAGCGCTGGCCGGTGAACTAGGCAAGGCCCAGAAACTCGCGGCGGAGCGCCGGGCCTCGATCTGGGTGAAGCACACTCACCGTCAGCTCGCGTGGACGATTGCCGAGCGGGCCTTTGAGCTGATGACCAAGGCGGATGATCTGGCGACCGAGTATGAAGCGGCAGGCAAAGGCGTGGCGGCCATATTCGATTTCTATGCCAAACGCGGATTCCTGCTCGACACCTTGCAGCGGTCGTTCGAGCAGTCGGTGGCAGACTGTTACGGGAGTGTGGACGGCCTCGATGACTTGATCGAGGCGGCCCGGCAGAAATACCGGGATTTCACCGAGAAGTTGCAGGCGACATTCATCAGCGCGGTGGTGAGCGAAGGCTGGCCGGCGAGTGGCCGGGTTCGGAACACCGAAGTATTTGACCGCTGGGTCGCGCCGGCATTGAAGGAACGAGGTAAACGGGTGGCATTCATTCTCGTGGACGCGATGCGATACGAGCTGGGGGTGGAATTGGACAGCCTGCTGACCAAAGAAGGAGCACGTGAGCTGACGCCAGTTTGCGCCCAGCTCCCCACCGTTACCCCCGTCGGCATGGCTGCGCTGATGCCGGAGGCGGATGGACATCTGCGGTTGACCCGCGACGGCGACAAGCTCGTGCCCACACTCAAGGACAAGGCGGTGGTTGTGCCGAAGGATCGGCTCGACTACGTGCGCAGCATCTACGGCGACCAGTGCGACATGATTGATCTGGACGATCTGCTGGCGATGAATGTTTCGCCCAAGAAGAAGCCGAAGTTGCCGGACACCGTGCGCCTGCTGCTGGTGAAGACGACGGACATTGATGAGCTGGGTGAAGTGAACCCGGCCAAGGCGCGGGAGCTGATGCCGCGTGCGTTGAAGGACATTTTCGCCGGGCTGGGCAAATTGAAGAAACTGGGCTTCGAAGATGTGGTGATCGCGACCAATCACGGCTTTGTGCTCCTGCCGGGCCAAGAGGCCGGTGACAGTGTGCCGAAGCCTTCCGGCGACTGGTTGCAGGTGAAGGATCGTTGCCTGCTCGGTTCAGGGTCGGCCAATCCGTCGGTAGCCATGTTCAGCCGGCAGGAGGTTGGCATCCGGGGTGATTTCGAGTCGTACGCAGTGCCGCGCAGTTATGGGACATTCAACAAACGCCTGCCGTATTTCCACGAGGGCTTGTCCTTGCAGGAATGTGTCCTGCCGGTGATCGCGGTGCGGTTGAAGAAAGAGGCGGCGGCGACACCCGCCACCATCGAGGTTCAGATCAGCTACAAGGCCGGCAAGACGAATCAGGTGACCACCCGATTGCCGCTGATTGATGTGTCGGTTTTTGCCGGCGACATCTTCGAGTCTGGCGAGATGGAACTGCGACTTGAGGCGTGGGGCAGAGACTCTGCCACAGGACAAGAACGCGTCGTGGGAGAGCCGGCATCCAGCGAGCATGTGCATCCCGCTACCGGCCTCGTCCGCGTGAAACCGGGGCAGGCAATCAAAGTGCCGATCCGGCTGGAGGAAGGGTTCAGCGGGCCGTTTGAAGTGCGCGTTTACGATCCTGAAACGCGGGTCGCCTACGGCGAGGCGCTACGCCTCAAGACCACCATTTTGGAGTGATTTATGGAGACGCTTGACCAGAAGCTCATACGAGCATTTCCCGGCTGTGTCGTTCGCAAAGACCTGCTGCATCAGATCAAGAAGGGTACGAACGTGCCGTCGTTCGTGCTGGAATTCTTGCTCGCCAAGTTCTGCGCCACGGATGACCCGGATGAAATCCAAGCCGGCATCGCAGCGGTCATTGAGACGATCCAGAAGAACTACGTGCGCCCGGACGAATCGAACCGCGCCCAGTCGCTGGTCCAGCAGAAGGGCAAACACAAGTTCATCGACAAAATCCACGTCCGCTACGTGGAAGGCGAAAAGCGGCACTGGGCGGAGATGGAGAATTTCAACTCACGCCGGATTGCCATCAACGACTCCTTTTACCGCAACAACGACCGGTTGCTGGAGGGCGGCATCTGGGCGGAGGTCATGCTGGCCCACAACGACGTGGAGGATGACGACTACGCCTTTTACGTAGAGGAACTGCGTCCGATCCAGCTCTCCCGGTTCGATTTCGATGCGTGTGTCGCCGGGCGGAAGCAGTTCACACGAGACGAATGGCTCGACGTGCTGCTGCGCTCCATCGGGTTGGAGCCGTCCAAGCTGACCAAACGGGTCAAGTTCCACTTTCTGGCGCGGCTGTTCGGGTTGGTGGAAGCCAACTACAACTTCATCGAGCTGGGACCACGCGGCACCGGGAAGTCTTACGTGTTCAGCGAGTTCTCCCCCTACGCCACGCTCATCAGCGGCGGGCAGGCGAGCACGTCCGTCCTGCTGTACAACAACGCCCGAAAGCGGGTCGGCCTGATTGGCTTCTGGGACATAATTGCCTTCGATGAGGTGGGCAGCGTCAAGATCAAGGACTCGAACACGATTGAGATTCTCAAGGACTACATGGCCAACGGGCGCTTCTCGCGGGGCGTCACGGTCATCGCCAACGCCAGCCTTGGGTTCGTCGGCAATATCGACCATTCCATCGAGCAACTGGTCAATTCGCCACAGTTCGACCTGTTCGAGCCGCTGCCGGAAGTGATCGACCTCGCGGTGATGGATCGGTTTCACACCTACCTACCGGGGTGGGAAGTGCCCAAGAACAGCAGCGAGCTGCTGACCAGCAACTATGGCTTCATCACCGACTACTTGGCCGAGGTCTTCCATTACCTGAACAAGAAGGTGAACCGCTATGAGTACGTGAACCGCTCCTGCCGGTTCGGGCGGGCGCTCCAAGGTCGGGACGAAGTGGCGATCAAGAAGACGGTCTGCGCCCTCATCAAACTGCTGCATCCCGGAGACGATCCCAGCCCGGCAGAACTGGCGGAGTACATGGCCTACGCCGTTGAGGGCCGGCGGCGGGTCAAGGAGCAGATGAACAAGCGGAAGGCGGACGACGAGTTTGCCAGCATCAATCTTTCGTACTTCGATCCCGCCGGCAAGGAAGTGGTCGTTTACTGCCCGGAATCAAAGGACGCCAAGGCGACTCAGAACCCGACCCGGCGTACACTGGCGGACACAAAGGAGGGGGCGAGACTTGCGCCGGCTGCGGTTCCTGCTCCATTGCAGCCAACACCGGCGACCCCGACGGAGGCACCCGCCGCTGCGACAAAGCCTGCGCCACCAGCACCGGAGCCAAGTCCGGCAGCTCCGACGCCGTTGCTCAAGGAAAAGCACCTGCGGATCGCCTACGGCGACACCGGCTTTACCTACGAGTCCCTGTTTGGCGAATACCTCAAAGGGGCGCGGGAAATCACCGTGGAAGACCCGTACATCCGGGTTCCGCACCAGATCGGCAATTTCCTCCGTTTCTGCGAGCTGGTTGTCAAAATCGGCTCGGCGCAGGTCATCAACCTCACCACCGGCTACGATGATGAGTCGCAGCGCAAGGAAGCCGAGGAAAAGCTGAAGGTGATCGGCTCAAGCCTTCTCGACCACGGCATCAAGCTGAACCTGAAGTTCAGCGAAACGCTGCACGACCGGGAGATTCGCCTGGACAACGGCTGGACGATCCAGGTCGGGCGCGGCTTCGACATTTACCAGAAACTCGACAACTGGTTCAGCATCGGGAGTTCGGACTTTGAGATGCGCCCGTGTCTGGAAACGCGGGTGGATGTGTTCAGAAGGAGTTGAAAGTGAGGTCCGAGATGTTGGAGTGGCTCAGCCATGAGCGCCCTACCCAAAAGACAAACCCGTTGGCGGCACGGTCGCACCTGCTTCGAGCATCCGCCGCTGGAGGACTTCATTGGCCCGGCGGATGGCTTCTTCCCGGTGAAAGCGATCCTCGATCCCGAGGTGGGCGAGGAAGTGGTGCTCTATGGATGCCCGCAGCGTTCTGTTCAGACCCCTCCAGGCTGTTCGGATGGCGATGGTCTCGGTCCGTAGGATTCGGCCCCAAGTCGGCAGTTAAAGCGATTCGGCCCTGGCGATCACCTCGAACTCTGCCAGAATCTCGGCATGGTTCGCCTTCAGGAACCGGAGTACCCGGGCGTTGTCGAGCAGCCTCCTGATGTAGCCACGGGCGACCGTCAGGTTGAGCATGTTCTCTCCGTACGATTCATCGACGGATCGCAAGTCCCGCTCCAGCGTTTCCAGTTCCTCTTCCATGCGTGCGATGTCCTCCGCCGACAAACCCTTCCGCTTCTTCGGCTCCTCCGGGTTGGTCAGCAGGTCCCTGGGCGTCGCCAGAATCAACGCCTCGGCATACCCCTTGGTGTAGTTGTTGGCGGTTACCATCAGCTCCGCGACCTCGATCTGCCGGATGGCCGTCACCCGTTTGAGCAGGCGGATGACCGCCGAGCAAACGCCTTTGTCCGTGAGCAGGTCTACCGCCCCCTCGTTGATGCCATCCAGAAGCGACATCGAGGACTTCACGTCCCGAATGTCCAGGTTCAGCGCCGCGGCGAGGGGAGGAGGAACCCTCCGGGCCATGTTCTCCACCAGGCTCCGCAGCAACCGCTCCTCCTTCGGCACCTCCACCACGATGGCCGGAATCTCCCGGTGCCCCAGGCCGAGGAACGCCTCGATGCGCCCTTGACCGCACACCAGATCGTACCCGGGTTCCTCGCCATCCTTCACCGAACGCAGGCTGACCTGGATCGGCTTCTTCAGGCCGAGGTTGCGGATGCTCTGCACGATCACCTGGAACCTCTTCGGGTCACGATGGCGTGGGTTCAGGATGCGAATCCGATCAATCGGGATCATCTTGACTTCATCTTTCATGCGGCCTCCTGGATTTTGACGCGCTCCGCCATGCCCAGAAAATAGTCCAGCGTCTCAAACCGATAGGCGTCCAGGTAGAGGCCGTTTTCCTCGGCAACGCGCAGGTTCTCCCAGGTCATGTCGAGCGCAGGCAACAGGTAGTAATCGCGGACCTGCTCGTTGCCCGCGTCCATTCGAACGGCGACCGTGATGTCCGGCTTGAGGCCCGCGTCCAACCGGATCACCCAACGTGACGACCCGGCGGCCGTGGTGAGATGGCGGCACAGAACGATGGACACGCGGAGTTCGTTGTTGAGGTGGAGCAGCTCCGTCTTGGCGTCCCAGGTGACGGTTGCCCCGAGGGCCTCGATTTGACGGACGACGGCGGCCACGATGGTCGCGTGCTCCTTCCGGAGCCGCCGGTTGATTTCGATGAAGCTGTAGTCGATCTCCGGGTCGTAGCCGATCAGCCGGTACGCGGACACCAGGCTGCCGAACCGGTGTCGGAAGGCGGCGCTCGACGGCAACCCGTCGGACTCGTCGATCAGGATGCCGCTGATCTGGCCGCGCCGGCTGAGCAGGGACCGGAGCGCGTCCAGCATCTCTTCGTCGCTGAGCTTCCGGCTCCGAGCCAGGATGATCTCCTGCGCCTTCCGAAAGAGGTCGAGATTCACGACGCCTTGGAATGCTCCGTCGGCGCGGATCCACTTGTCGGGCGGGTTGACCACGTGCTTTCTCTTCAGCTTGAAGGAGGTGCGGTGGTAGACGTTGTGCCCGACGTGCTTCTCGTTGGTGAGTACCTGGTGAACCGCTCCGCGCGTCCACAGCCGGCCGAAGTCCGTCTGGATTCCCCGGGCGTTCAGGGTCGCCGCAATCTCCGACTCCGGTCTCCCCTCTTCCACGAAGGCCCGGTACATCCACCGCACGATCTCGACCTCGGCGTCCGGGCCAGGCACCAGGATCACCCGATCCGTCTGGATGCTTTTCTGCTCTCCCATCTTCAGCTCGGACTTCGCCTGGCGGGCCTGGTCAACCAGCATCCGTCGCAGGCCGAACCCGGCCGTGCCGCCCTGCTTGTAGCCCAGTTGGATCAACCGGCAAGCGCCTTGGAACACCTTCAATGAAAGTTCACGGCTGTACTCCCCCGCCATCGCCCGCTTGACGCCCTTGACGATGGTGGAGACAGGACTCCCGTCGTTCTCGAACTGCTCTGCGCAGTAGTGGACCGCCACACCCGCCTGCCGGCAGATGTATTCATAATAGGCGCTCTCGTCGGCGTCCTGGAACCGACCCCATCGGCTGACGTCATAGACGAGGATGTGGGAATACGTCGCCTCGCCGCTCTGGACGTCCCGGATCATCTGCGCCAACGAGTCGCGCCCCTGAATGTTCAGGCCGCTTTTCCCCTCGTCAGAATACTCCTTGACGATCTCCAAACCGCGTTGTTTGGCGTACGCCTGGAGTACGTCCATCTGGTTGCTGGTGGAGTACTGCTGGTGCTCCGTCGACATTCTGACGTATGCCGCGGCGGAGTTGGGCGAACCCTCTGGCGGTTGGCGGCTCATGCAACGTCTTGTTCCTGGCACCTCACGCGGCAGTCACCCGTGAAGGACCGGCACTCAAGCCGACTTGTCGGACTGCCGGCCACCCGTCCCCGGATCAAGAGGAGGAATCTGGTTCTTCCTGAGGAACGCATTCCCCTTTACTACCAAAGCGCGACACACCGCAGCCATGTTGTCTTGTAACGCGCAATCGAAGATATGGGCTATCAGTCCTATTATCAGAGGGTTGCGCATGATGGAATCTTGTATCACCGCGCAGCGGTCTTGTAACATCGCAAGACTTGAAGCGGTGTTCAGCTTGCCAGACACGGGGTTTACCACGGACTTCGCAGGCCCGCTCTGGCCGCGCGCTTCGTCCTCTGCGGCCCGCGGACTCTGATCCTGAGCGCGACGCGCCCGCCGCCAACGTCGGAGACGTTCCGCGTGTTTCGGTTCAGAGAAGTAGTGCGGGTACTTCGCCAGCCACTGTTTTTGACTCATCGCCTTTCTGGCCTTCCGGCAGTCTGGATTCATGCAGAACTGCTGGCGATTCCGATTCCGAGGATCGGGAACGAATGAGCCGCCGCAGTGGCGGCAAACGTGAGGAGTGGGTGCATTGTTCAACCTGGACGGATCGCCGTGGATTGCCCCGATTTCGTCCGCAGAATCAGGAGCCCACCGGCACAGGGCCGGCTTCGACCAACTGGTCAAGTGGTCCAAGACCGATTGCCTTACCCGTCAACTTCTCCAAGTCGGTGATCTCGAAGCCCGCCTGCCCAAAGACGGTGATGAGCCGCCGCAGAGCCTGTTCCCTGGGGCTGTCCGGCAGCGGCAGAGGAAGGCTGTCAATAACCTGTTTGCGGAAAGCTCAGACGTTCCACGGGCCGAGGATGGAATGACGGATGTTCCGAATCGCCCTAAAGCCCTCTACGTCCAAGCTGACGTGGTGGAGCTTCTCGTCTTCCTGCCCCGGCTGAATCCACACGGTTTGCCCAACCCGCGCAGCCCATCGCCCACCGGCCTGGTATGGCGACTCGTGGATGTGGCCGCTGCATCCCAGAAGCGGCTGCGCCTCACGGATGAACCGCAGGATGTTCGGGGAGCCGACCTGACGACCGTCGTAGCAGATGTCCATGCCGAGATCGCTGGGCGGATTGTGGACGAGCCAGACGCTGCGCCGGACTTCATCGGGCGTGAGCTGTGCTCGAAGGGATTCGAGTCGGTCGCGGAGGCTCGGCTTGGCCAGCAGGTACTCCCGCAGGTTCGTCAGCCTGACCCACCGGCCTTCGGCGTCGAGCGTCAGGCCCTCACCGCAGAACTGCTCCCGGCAGGTGACGAAGTCGCCATCCGGCGCGCACCAGTGCTTGTACCCGAACGGGTAGTCCCGAACGAGGTTCATGCCGCAGAACACGAGCCCGTCCTCCCGGTGAACCCCGCCGTTCAGATTCACGCACAGCCCCTTCGCAGCCAGATCGTCCAAAAGCGGTTCGAGCGGGTGGAAGTCGTCGTTGCCGAAGAAGGTCAAGATTGTCGTCTTCCCTGAGCCACGCATCGCACCCAGGTAATCGGCCAGCACCGGGAAGAACTTGCGCTGGCCGTCGAACCCGCCATCCCTGGGCAGTACATCACCAGCGATCAGGACAAACCGAGGCTTCTCCTGCTCGACTACGCGCACCAGATCGCGCCACTTCCAGATGCTCTGGTGCAGGTCACTCGTGATGATGAACCGTGTCGTCATCGTCGGGGCAGAGTGTAGGCTGACGCTGCGGCCTCGGCGATGCAGAAGGGCAGCCGTCGCGCCAGAACACTCAGGGGTCGTGATCACGTTGCCGTCAGCCTCGCCAGCAGCCCGGAAAACCGCTGCTCGGTCCGATTGTTCTTCACCGCCATCCCCAGGGCCTTCCGCTGTCCAATCACGACCACCAGTTTCTTGCCTCGCGTGATCCCGGTATAGACCAGGTTCCGCTGCAACAACAGGTACTGCTGCATCGCCAGCGGAATCACCACGACCGGGAACTCGGACCCCTGCGACTTGTGGATGGTGATGGCGTAAGCCAGCGCCACTTCATCGAGTTCGCCGTAATCGTAAATAACCTCGCGCTGGTCGTACCGGACGGTGACCTCGCGCTCCACCGAGTCGATTTTCGCAATCTGGCTGATGTCGTTGTTGAAAATCTCCTTGTCGTAATTGTTTTGGGTCTGGATCACCTTGTCTCGCACTCGGAACTGCCAGCCGTACTTCTCCACCACCAGTTCCTCCGGCCGTACCGGGTTCAGCTCGGCCTGGAGTTTGACGTTCAGTTCCCGGATGCCGAGTGACCCCCGGTTCATCGGACAGAGCACCTGGATGTCGCGGATCGGATCGAGCCTGAACTTGGCCGGAATCCGCTGCTTCACCATCCCCAACAGCGTGGTGGCGATCTGCTCCGGCTCCGACCGCTCGACGAAGTAGAAATCCGAGCCGGCCTCTTTGGCCGGTGTTTCGGGCATGAAACCTTCATTGATCAGGTGGGCCGTGGTGATGATCCGACTGTGCGCCGCCTGGCGGAAGACCTCGATCAGCCGCACGACCGGCACCACCCCGCTCTCGATCAGGTGCCGCAGCACCATGCCCGGCCCGACCGAGGGCAACTGGTCCACGTCGCCCACGAGCAGCAGGCTGGCGTTGGATGGCAAGGCCCGCAGCAGGTGGTTCATCAGCGGCACGTCCACCATCGAGGTTTCATCCACGACCAGGAGGTCGCACTCCAGCGGTCGGCCTTCGTTGCGGGTGAAGGTGCCGTTCGCCGGGTTCACTTCCAGCAGCCGGTGGATCGTCTTGGCCTCCATCCGGGTTGCCTCCGAGAGCCGCTTGGCGGCGCGGCCCGTCGGGGCACACAACAGGCATTGCACCTTCTTGGCCCGCAGGATCAGCAGGATGGCATTCACCAGGGTCGTCTTCCCCACCCCCGGCCCGCCGGTAAGGATGAGAGACCGGCTCGTCAGGGCCTGCCTCAGTGCCGTCTGCTGGCTGGGGGCAAGCTCCTTGCCGGTCCTCTGCTGGCACCAGGCGAGCGCCTTCTCGACGTCGATCGGCGGGTAGTTGGGTGGCGCAGCCGCGAGGGCCTTGATGCGGGCGGCAATGCCTTCCTCGGCCCGCTTCAGTTGCGGCAGGAAAACGAGTTCCTGTTGACCGATCATCTCCCGCACTAAATCGCCAGCCGCCAGTGTCCGCTCCAGTGCCGCACTCACGATCCTCTCGTCCACGAGGAGCAGCTTCCCGGCTTCGTCCTTCAGGAGATCGACCGGCAACGCGCAGTGGCCATTGCCCGTGGCCTCGAGCAGGACGTGGCTCAGGCCCGCGCAGGCGCGGATCAGGGAATCGAGCGGAATGCCGATCCTCTGCGCGATCTGGTCGGCGATCTTGAACCCGATACCGTGGATGTCCTGGGCCAAGGCGTAAGGGTTGGCCTGGACCTTCTCGATCGCCTGCTCGCCGTAGGTCTTGTAGATGCGCACCGCCCGGCTGGTGCTGACGCCGTGGCTGTGCAGGAACACCATGATCTCCCGGATGACCTTCTGCTCGGCCCAGGCCTCCTTGATCCGCTTCCGACGCTTCGGGCCGATCCCCTCCACCTGCTCCAGCCGGGCGGAGGCGGTCTCGATCACGTCGAAGATGGTTTCGCCGAACGTCTCGACTAGTTTCTTGGCGTAAATGGGGCCGATGCCCTTCACCATGCCACTACCGAGGTATTTCTCGATGCCTTCCCGCGTGGTAGGCGCCGTGCTGGTGAGCATCTCAGCCTTGAATTGAAGGCCAAACTCCTTGTCCTGGACCCAGCGGCCCTGGGCCGTCACCCATTCGCCCGCACTGACGGAGGGCAGCGAGCCAACGACTGTTACCAGGTCCCGGTGGCCTTTGACCTTGGCCTTGATGACCGCGAAGCCCGTGTCCTCGTTCCAGAACGTGACGCGCTCGATCAGGCCGGAGAGGCTTTCCGGGTGAGCCGGCGATGGCGGTGGCTTCGGCAAATCGGCAGCATGGTGCGAGCGAACACGAGAACTGGCAAGCGCGGTCGTCTGGGCGGGGCGGTGCAGCCCGAAGCCAGTGCGGGTAGGGCGCGCGTGTCCGCACCGCGCCGGAGGGCGATGCCCTTACCCAACGCGGCGGGCTGAGGACAGACCCGCCCTACCTCAGAGCGCAACCGTCAGCCTCGGAATGCACCGTTGACAGCGTTGACCGTTCCACCAATCTGGTCGCAAGCATGACCCCGAGAACCCGCAGAAGGATCGTTGGCTCGCTTGTTGCCGCCGGGTTGGTGGGGCTGATACTGGTCCTCATCCTCGGCAGCCGGACGCCGCCACACCTACCTCTGCCTGACCCGAACGGTTACGATGATTTCGTGGCAGCAGGCAAGGCTTTCGTCGGTCAGTTGGGTGATTATCAAACATTCGACCGCGACCGCCTCCGCGGCGTGGTCGCCAACAACGAGGAAGCGTTGCGCCGGCTGCGGCTTGGCCTGACCCGTCAGTGCTCGGTGGCCACTGATTCCGCCCTGACGAACGTGGACGGTTGGAGTGCCGAGTTGTCCAAACTCAAGCGATTGACACACTTGCTCGCGGCCGAGGGGCGGTTGCATGAGCTGGATGACCGCCCTGGAGAGGCCGCTCTCGCCTACGGTGACATCATCCGTTTCGGGAACGAGACAAGCCGTGGCGGGTTTCTCATCCACCGGCTGGTCGGAATCGCATGTGAGGCGATCGGCTGCAGCCGGCTGGCGAAGCTGGTGCCCAGGCTCGAAGCGAAGGACGCCCGCCCCGTCATTGCCGAGTTGGAGAAGGTGGACCAAGCCCGAGTCATCTGGGGCGAAATCCTCCGGAACGAGCGAAGGCTCCCCACAGCTACACTCAGCACGAGCCTAAATCCTGTCCGGTGGGTGAGAAACCGGTGGCAGATCCGGCAGCAGCGTCGGACGGCCGAAGGGCTAAACAAGACCATCGTGGCCCAGGAACGCCTGCTCATGACCGAACTGGCGCTGCGCCGCTACCGGTCAGAGCGGGCACAGGTGCCAGCGGGATTGGGCGTGCTTGTGCCGGATTATCTCTCCCGGGTGCCGCAAGATCCGTTCAGTCGAAAGCCGCTGGTGTTCCGTCCCCAGGGCACGAGCTGGCTGCTCTACAGCGTC
>Ga0315286_10005341_pt1 | contig 12404 bp, 12 predicted proteins | sample YL17G10_0_MG_FD_205038 | JGI IMG/M metagenome (GOLD analysis project Ga0315286, IMG submission 205038) | Sediment microbial communities from Yellowstone Lake, YNP, Wyoming, USA - YL17G10_0 | ecosystem: Environmental > Aquatic > Freshwater > Lake > Sediment | place: USA: Wyoming | collected... | reverse complement strand
GGCGACGAAAACGAGGCCGGCGAACGCCGCCGCGACGACGAGAACGGCGACGACCGCCCAGACGAGAATCGGGTAGAAGTGGCGCTTGCGGTCCTGCGAGGTCCGGAGCACGCGCTCTCTCCCGCCCGTTACGGGCCGCCCCGCGCGGCGAGGTAGTCGCGCAGCAGCTCGGCCGCGGCTTCGGCGTCGCGGGCGGCGGCGCGGCGGGCGTGCGGCACGGAGGCGCTCGCGAGCGCCTCGTCCGCGGCGCGGGACGTCAGCGCCTCGCCGTGGAGGTCGACCGGAAGCCCGGAGGACTCCGCGAGCCGCCGGGCGAAGTTCCGGGCCCGCCGCGCGAGCAGCGTCTCGACGCCGCCGGCGCGGACGGGATGTCCGACGACGATGCGGGAGACGCCCCGTTCGCGGGCGGCCGCCGCCACGGCGGCGGCGGCTTCGGCGTCGCTCCTCCGTGCGACGACGCCGACCGGGACGACGACGTCCGCGCTCTCGCCGGAGACGGCCAGCCCGATCCGCTTCTCCCCGAAATCGACGGCGAGCCAGCGCATGGAAACATCGTATCAGCCGGTTCCCGGTCGGTGCCGCAGGGAGAGGCAGCGGATACAATCGCGTTCCACGCCCCGCCGGCTTCTGCCGGGCGGGCCCCCAGGACGGAGGATCCCCTCTCATGAACGACGTTCTCATCCTCTCCGCGGCCCGGACCCCCATCGGGTCGTTTCTCGGGTCGCTCTCCTCGCTCAGTGCGCCCCAGCTCGGCTCGATCGCCATCAAGACGGCCCTGGAGCGGGCCGACACGGCTCCGGACCTCGTCGAGCACGTCTGGTTCGGCAACGTCCTCATGGCCGGCATCGGGCAGGCCCCGGCGCGCCAGGCCGCGCTCGGCGCCGGGCTGCCGAAGGGAACCGGCTGCGTCACCGTGCACAAGGTCTGCGGGTCGGGGCTGCGCGCCGTCATGGAGGGCGCCAACGCCCTCCGGACGGGTGAGTTCTCGGTCGTCGTCGCGGGCGGAATGGAGTCCATGTCGAATACGCCGTACCTCCTTCCGAAGGGACGGACCGGCTACCGGATGGGGCACGCGCAGTTTCTCGACTCGATGATTTCGGACGGCCTCTGGGACCCCTACAAGAACATCCACATGGGAAACTGCGCGGAGACCTGCGCGGCGAAGTACGCTTTCACGCGCGAGGCGCAGGACGCCTACGCCCTCGAGAGCTACCAGCGGGCGCGCCGCGCGAACGAGGCGGGCGACTTCAACGCCGAGTTCGCCGCGGTGACGATGGAGGGAAAGAAGGGGGCCACCGTCGTCGACCGGGACGAGGAGCCCTTCGCCACCCCCCTCGAGAAGCTGGAGAAGATGGGTTCGCTGAAGCCGGCGTTCCAGAAAGACGGGACGGTGACCGCGGCAAACGCCTCCAAGATCAACGACGGGGCCGCGGCGGTCGTTCTGGCCACCGAGGAGGCGGCGGCGGCGAACCGGGCGCGGCCGGTCGCCCGGATCGTGGCGCAGGCGTCGCATGCCCAGGAGCCGGAGTGGTTCACGACGGCGCCCGTGGCCGCGGCGCGGAAGGCGGCCGAGCGCGCCGGGCTGTCGCTCGGCGAGATCGACCTCTTCGAGGTGAACGAGGCCTTCTCCGTCGTGGCGATGGCCTTCATCAAGGACCTCGACCTCGACCCGAACCGGGTCAACGTGAACGGCGGCGCCGTGGCGCTGGGCCACCCGATCGGCGCCTCCGGCGCGCGCATTCTGACGACCCTGGTCCACGCCCTCCGGGCGCGGAAGAAGAAGTACGGCCTCGCGGCCATCTGCATCGGCGGCGGCGAAGCGGTCGCGGTCGTCGTGGAAGCGCTCTAGCCGCGCGACGCCAGGAAGGGAGACCGGGGGGCGCGGTGCGTCCTTCGGGGGAAGCGACATGATCGACAAGGTGGTGAAGGCGGAGACGCCCCGTGAGGCCGCCGCGGCGGCGGTGGCCGACATTCCGTCGGGGGCCTCGCTCATCGTCGGAGGCTTCGGCCTCTGCGGCATCCCGGAGAACCTCATCCTCGCCCTGGCCGAGCGGGACGTGAAGGATCTCGTCTGCGTCTCGAACAACTGCGGCGTCGACGACTGGGGCCTGGGAATCCTCCTCGGGAAGCGGAAGATCCGGAAGATGGTCTCCTCCTACGTCGGCGAGAACGCCGAGTTCGAGCGGCAGTTCCTCGCGAAGGAGCTCGAGCTCGAGTTCTGCCCGCAGGGGACGCTGGCGGAGCGGATGCGCGCCGGCGGGGCCGGGATCGCGGGGTTCTACACGCCGACGGGGGTGGGAACCGTCGTGGCGGAAGGAAAGGAGACGCGCACCTTCGACGGGCGCGAGTTCGTCCTCGAGCGCGGCATAAAGGGCGACTTCTCGCTCGTGGCCGCGTGGAAAGGGGACCGGCTCGGGAACCTCGTCTACCGGAAGACCGCCCGGAACTTCAACCCGATGGCCGCCACGGCCGGACGGATCACGATCGCCGAAGTCGAAGAGCTCGTGCCGGCCGGCGCCCTCGACCCCGACGAGATCGACACGCCGGGCATCTACGTCCACCGCGTCGTCGTCGCGCCGCGCGTGAAGCGAATCGAGCGCCGGACGGTTCGGAAAGGGTGACGCCATGCCGAAGCTGGACCGCGATGGAATCGTCAAGCGCGCCGCGCAGGAGCTGCGCGACGGGATGTACGTGAACCTCGGGATCGGGATGCCGACGCTCGTTTCCAACGTGATCCCCGCCGGCATGGAGGTGATCCTCCAGTCGGAGAACGGGATCCTCGGGATGGGGCCGTACCCGACCGAGGCCGAGATCGACCCCGACCTGATCAACGCGGGGAAGGAGACGGTGACCGTCGTCCCCGGCGCCTCGTTCTTCTCGTCGGCGGAGTCCTTCGCGATGATCCGGGGCGGCCACGTCGACCTCTGCATCCTCGGAGCGATGCAGGTGGACGCGGACGGCTCGCTCGCCAACTGGATGATCCCCGGTCGCCTCGTGAAGGGAATGGGAGGCGCGATGGACCTCGTGGCGTCCGCGCGGCGCGTCGTGGTGACGATGGAGCACGTGGCGAAGTCGGGGGAGAAGAAGATCCTCACGCGCTGCACGCTCCCGCTGACGGGGCGGAGCTGCGTCCACCGGATCATCACGGACCTCGCCGTGATCGACGTGAAGGCGGGAGGCGGCCTCGTCCTCGTCGAGCGCGCGCCGGGCGTCTCCGTCGGCGAGATCCTCGCCGCGACCGAGCCGCCGCTCGAGGTCCGGAGCGACGTGCCGGAGATGCGCCTCTGATCGGACGGGCCCTCCGCCGCGCCGGGCTCCTTCTTCTCGCGGCGGGGTCCCTGCCTCTTTCAGCCCAGTCCTCCTTCGACACCGACCCGTTCGCGGCGCGCTTCCGCGAGCGGGCGAACTTCGACCTGAAGTTCCGGCCGCCCGAAAAGGGGCACGAGATCACCGTCGTCGTGCCGGCGGCCGAGCCGGGCGACCCTCCGGGACGCCAGACCCTCGTCGGCGAGTCGACCTGGGAGGCCGAGGCCCCCCCGGGAAAGGTCCTCACGGTCACCTACCAGGACATCCAGCTCTCGGCGCGGAAGGTCCGGGCGGACCTCCAGAAGAAGACGGTCATCGCGGAAGGGGATGTCCTTCTCGTCCAGGGGCTCTCGCGGCTCCGCGGCGAACGGCTCGACTTCGACCTCGTCGAGAAGGTCGGCGTCGTGACGAACGGACAGGTCGATCTCGAGGGGGGCGTCCACCTCCGGGGCGCTCTCCTGTCCAAGGTCGGTCCCCGGAGCTTCACCCTGACCGACGGGAAGCTGACCGCCTGCGAGGGGGAGAAGCCCGCCTGGGAGTTCTCGATGACGAGGGGACGCTTCACGCTGGAGGAGTACGCGCGCCTGACCGACGCGACCTTCCGGCTCGGCGGCGTCCCGCTCCTCTACCTGCCGTACCTTCTCTGGCCCGTCCTCCGCGAGCGCGCGTCCGGATTCCTGATCCCGGGCCTCGGGTACAACTCCGTGAGGGGCGGGTACCTCGGTCTCGCGTACTACTGGGCGATCTCGCGCTCGGCCGACGCGACCTTCGCCTCCGACCTCTACACGAACGGGTGGTACGGCGTCGGCACCGAGCTCCGCGTCCGGCCCACGGTCGGGACCCGCGCGGCCGGGCTCTTCTACACGGTCTGGGACCCGCAGGTGAAGACGTGGCAGTGGAAGACGGCGGGGACGATCGTCAGCGACGACCTCGCGCCGCGCGTCCGGGGGGTCGTCAACTGGCTCCAGTACTCGGACGTGAACTTCTGGCAGGGTTACGAGAACAGCTTCAACCTCGCGTCGCTCCGGAGCGTCGGTTCGGAAGGGTTCCTGACCTGGAACCCCGACCCGCTGTCGTTCAACCTCCGGGGGAGCAACGAGACCGCGATCCTCGGCGCCACGACCGTCGTCCTCCGGCGCGAGCCCGCCCTGGAGGCGTCGCTCCGGCCGATCCCCCTCTTCTCGGAGACCGCCTACGTCCAGGCGTCGGGACAGGCCGGCCTCCTTTCGGCCGACCGCGGGTCGTTCCAGCCCTCCGGGACCTACGGGCGGTTCGACCTCTTTCCGCGCCTCGCGATCCCGCTCCCGATCGCCCCGTGGCTCTCGGTGCAGGCGACCGGCGGCGGGCGGATCACCTCCTACGGGAAGTCGCAGAACGCCGCGGGCACCGCGCTCGTCCCGGAGCCCTACACCCGCGTCTACGGCCTGGCCGGCCTCGAGCTGACCGGTCCGTCCTTCTCCCGGATCTTCGACGTGTCGTGGGGCGACCTCACGAAGCTGAAGCACGTGATCGAGCCCCGCGTCGACTACAACTGGCAGGGCGACCCCGGCAACCTCTGGAAGACGCCGCTCTTCGACGAGATCGACGCCGTCGTGGCGACGAACGCGGTCCGGTACGCCGTCGTCCAGCGTCTCCTCGCGAAAGGGGCACAGGGGAGCGCGCGCGAGATCGCGTCGCTCGAGATCGGCTCGACCTATTACTTCCAGCTGCCCGGCGCCGGCACGAACTTCGGCCCGAGCCCCCTGGCGTCCCACGTCGGCACGCTCGACACGACGCTCCGGGTCGTCGCGGCCCCCGGGGTCAACCTCGACGGGCGGGCGGCGTGGGACCTGAAGGCGAGCCAGCTCACGTCGTCGAGCCTCACGGCCAACTGGACCTCCGGGGAGTCGGTGGCCGCCGTGTCCTACTTCTTCAGCAATCCCGTCACCCTGCCGCCGCCTCCGGGCGTCACGTTCCCGTCGACGTCGTCGTCGCAGATCCGCTTCTTCGGCGGCTCGCCCGTCATCCGGCGGCTCCTGCGCCTCGATCTTTCGGCAAACTACGACCTGACGAACGGGAAGATGCTCGAATCGCGGACGCTCCTCACCTTCCAGGGCTCCTGCTACAAGGTGCTCTTCGAGTACCGCGACATCCGCGTGGGGACGCTCCCGTCGCGCGACTTCCGAATCGCGCTGAACCTCAAGAACGTCGGCAGCTTCCTCGACTTCACCGGGAGCCTCTCCCGGTGACGGTTCCGGCCGCCGAATGGAAGCGGAAGACGGTCCACGTCGGCTCGGGCCTCTTCGCGTTCTTCCTTCCGTTCCTGACGTGGCCGGCGGCGGCGGCGGCGGCCGCGGCCGCTTTCCTCTTCAACTTCCTCGCTCTGCCGCGGCTCGGCGGCGCGGCCCTGCACCGCGAGGGCGAGGCGGGGCGGAGGCATTCCACGGGGATCGTCCTCTACCCCCTCGTCGTCCTCGCGCTGGTCCTCCTCTTCCGGGAGCGTCTCGAGATCGTTGCGGTCGGTTGGGCCTTCCTCGCGTTCGGCGATGGCGGGGCGACGCTGGCCGGACTGGCGTTCGGCGGCCCGCGCCTGCCGTGGAATCCGAAGAAGAGCGTCGTGGGCTCGATCGCCTTCGTCCTCGCGGGGGCGTCCACGGGCGTTGTCCTGTTCGGCCTCGTCCGGCGGGCGCCGGCGTCCCCCGAGGAGGCTCTCGCCGTCTTTCTCGCCGCGTCCATCGGCGCCGCGGTCGAGAGCCTTCCGTCCGAGCTCGACGACAACCTCCTTCCACCGCTCGTCGGCGCGGGCGCCCTCTCGGTCCTCCTCGCGACGATTCCGGGCTGGCGGCTGCTCGCGGAGCCGGCCTGGCTCGGGAATGCCGCGCTCGGCGCGGCCGCGAACCTCGTCGTCGCCGGGGCGGCGGGCGGCCTCCGGATCGTTCGCCCCTCGGGCGTGGCCGCCGGTTTCGTCTTGGGAACGTTCGTCTGGGCCTTCGGCGGCGCGCCCGCCTACGCCCTGCTCTGGATCTTCTTCGCGGCCGGGACCCTCGCCACGCGGTTCGGCCGGAAGAGGAAGGAGGCGATGGGGAAGGCCGAAAAGGCGGGGGGGCGGCGCGGCGCGGCGAACGTCCTCGCCAACGTGACGGTCGCCGCGTTCTTCATCGCGGCCGGAGCGCTCGCCCCGGCGCCGTCGGCGGTCTTCCGCGTCGCCGCGACGGCCGCCTTCGCCACGGCGCTCATGGACACGATCGGAACGGAAGTCGGCCAGGCGGTCCGCTCGGCGACCGTCCTCCTGCCGGACTTCCGCCGCGCCGCACCGGGGACGGACGGCGCCGTCTCCGTCGCCGGGACTCTCGCGGGCCTCCTCGGGGCGCTCCTCCTCGCGGGGTCGGCGCAGGCGATGGGCTGGATCGCGCCCGCCGGCGTTGCCGTCGCCGCCCTCGCCGCCGTGGCGGGGACGGTCGTCGAGAGCCTCCTGGGGCGTGCCGGGGCCTCGTGGCGCGTCTCGAACGGCCATGTCCTCAACTTCGTCAATACGCTCGCCGGAGCGGGGGTCGCGCTTCTCCTCGGCCGGCCGGGAGGGCTCCGGTGACGCTCGCCACGGCCGTCCGCCTGACGCGCCCCTTCACGCTCCTGCCGCCGCTCCTCGGGATCCTCTCGGGGGCGGTCTGTGCGTTCGGGAGCGCGCACAACCCAGACCCGGACCGGCGCGTCACGATCGGCCTCCTCCTGGTCGTGGCCTTCGGGTCCCTCTGCGCCTCGCTCCTGAACGCCGCCTCGAACGTCCTGAACCAGATCACCGATCTCGAGGTGGACCGGATCAACAAGCCCGACCGGCCCCTGGTGACGGGCGAGGCCCCGCTCCGGGACGCCTGGCGCCTCGCGGCGGGGCTCTACGTCCTCGCGCTCGTTCCCGTCTGGTGGATCGTCGTCCCGTCCGAAGGGGGCTTTGCCTCGCGCCTTCAGGCGCCCCTGGAGAGGCACCAGTGCTTCTTCCTCTTTCTGGGCGGCTTCCTCGCGACGCTCGTCTACTCCGTCCCGTCCTTCGGACGGACGAAGCGATTAGGCCTCTGGGCCAACATCACGATCGCGCTCCCGCGGGGCTGCTGGCTGAAGGTCGCCGGGTGGACTCTCGTCGCCTCGGCGGGCTGCTGGGAGCCGTGGGTGATCGGGCTCCTCTTCGCGTTCTTCCTCGTCGGCGCGACCTCGACGAAGGATTTCTCCGACGTCGCCGGCGACCGGGCGGGAGGTTGCGGAACGCTGCCGGTCCGCTACGGAAACCGGACGGCCGTCCGGATCATCGCGCCGTTCTTCATTCTTCCGTGGCTCGCCCTCCCGTTCCTGACGACGCTCTCCGACCCGGCGGAGCCGACCCGGCGCCTCCTGACCGGGAACCCGGTCCTTCTCTCGTTTCTCGGCCTCTTCCTCGGCTTGTGGGGCGGGTACACGGTCTGGCTCCTGATGCGGAATCCCGACGAGCTGTCGGCCACGGAGAACCACCCGTCCTGGACCCACATGTACCTGATGCTGATGAGCGCTCAGATCGGCTTTGCGGTGGCGTACCTCGTCCGCTGACGCGTCCGAGGGGGGGCGTACCTCGTCCGCTGAAGCGGGCGACTTGACGGCGGGCCGCCCGCGGGTTTCTCATGGCGCCGTGAGACCCCAGCCGATCCAGGCGCCTCCGACCGTGGACCTGCCGTCGCTCACCGTCCGGTGGGACGGCCTCGTCGTGGCGATCGACGCCACGACGCTGAACGCCATCGCGCGGAAGGCGATCCGGAACGTGCCGGAGATCGACGAGATCCTCGTCGAGCCGGAGGACGGCCGCCTCGGCCTCGCGGTGCGGATCCGGAAGAGAATCCGGGTTCTCTTCAAGAGCCATCTCACGTCGCTCCGGTTCAAGGACGGCTTTCTCGGCTTCGCCATCGCCGACCTGACGGTCTTCGGCTTCGTCCCGATCCCGAACTGGGTCCTCCGGAAGATCATCGACCGGCAGCCGCCCGGCCGGGCCTTCTTCTACCCGGAGCAGCGGGTCATCGTGATCAACATCGCGCCGCTGCTTCCGCTGGAGCTCTCGGTTCACGTGCGCGACGTCGTCTGTGAGAACGGCGAGATGCGCTTCCTCTTCGGGCCGTGCCAGTACCGGCTCGACCGGTTCATCGAGGAGCTCGGAAAAGATCCATTCGACGAAGAATGATCTGGCTCATTCGATCCAGACGCGGACGTGGGCGTCCTTCGCCCTGAGATCGAGGATTTCGCCCCGGTCGAGGCTCTGAAGCCCGGAGAGAATCGCATCGACGTCGAAACTCCGGTCATGGGCGGCGACGGCCTCGAGGAGCTTCAGCGGAATCCGCAGCGTCACGACCTGGTCGGGACAGCATTCCTTCGTCTGGACGACCGTCAGCAGACCCCCGTCCTTCCGGATCCGCACCTCGTCGGCGTCCCGCTTCCGGACGACCTCGCCTCCCTCCGGCGTCTCCTGCAGCTCCTTCCAGATGGCGCGGACCTCTTCCGCCTCCACGGGCTCCGTGAAGCGGAGGTCCAGCTCGCGGTGCAGCCGGCCGAGGCTGGCGAACTTCAGCCCGCCGCGGATGAAGCCGTAGGGGACGGAGAAGGTCACCCGCTCCGGCCGGCCGTGACGCCCCTCCTGGTCTTCGATGGTCATTCGGAGGAAGCGGGGCCCGTGGGCGCTGCCGGACGCGTGCCCCGGCGAGACGAGGGCGTAGACGAAGAGGAAGAGGACGAAGAAGAAGAGGGCGTTGACGGCGGAGCGAAGCTCTCTCATGTCGTCTCTCCTCCCCGAATAAACGAAGCCGGGGCGGAAAAGTTCCGGCGTCAGCCTCCGGACGGCGCCGCCGCCGGGGCCTTCAGAAGCTCGTCGATCCGCTTCCGGAACGCGGGAGAGGACCAGGCCAGCGGCCCGATGAACTTGTCCACGACCTGTCCCGTCGAGGACAGGATGTAGGTTTCGGGGAATTTTTCCGTTCCGAAGGCTTTCGCCGCCGCCCGCCGGGGGTCGAGGGCGAGCGGGACCCCGCCGGCCCCGACCTTCCGGACCCAGTCGTCCACGGTCTTCCAGTCTTCGTCCACCGAGACCGCCACGAGGTCGAGAGCCGGGTTCTTCCCGTACTCCTTCCAGAACGCGAGAAGGTCCGGGAACTCCGTGACGCAGGGCAGGCACCAGGTCGCCCAGTAGTGGACGATGAGGAGCTTTCCGGGGGGGCGCGTCAGGTCGCGCTGGCCGCCGCCGGGCAGGAAGACGGGGGGCGCCTTCCCGAGGGCTGTCGGCGCGGCAGCCGCCGGAGGCGCCTTGGGAAGCGCACGGACGGCCTCGGGGGCCCTGAGGGAGTCCTTGAGGAGATAGGCGAGAGCGGCCGCGGCGACCGCCGCGGCGACGAGGACGGGGACGTTTTTCTTTTCGATCATGTCGTCAGCGATCTCTCTGGCAAATCAGCCGGGGGCGGCCCGATCCGGTCGCGGCAGACGGGGGCGACGGCGCACCGCTCGCAGTGACGCCGGGTCCGCGCGTCCACGCATTCGGCGAGGATTCCGAGGCGCGAAAGGGCCCAGTCGTAGGAGACCGGGTCCCCGGGAGAGAGCCGGGAAAGCCACGCGGTGGCCTCCCGCGCCGCCGCGAGATCGGCCGTGGGGCGTCGCGTCAGGCCGAGATACCGGGAGATCCGGTGGACGTGCGTGTCCATCGGGAGGAGGAGGCGGGAGGGAGAGAAGCGCCCGCCCGTCCAGAGCCCCAGGTCGAGATCGTCGGTCCGGACCATCCAGCGGAGGAAAAGGTGGGACCGCTTGCAGGCGGAGCCGGAAGAGGGAGAGGGGAGCAGGAACCTGAGCCCGCGCGAGGTTGCCTTTTCGCCTCGGGATTCGCCGCGGAGATTTCTTAGAAAGGTAGAAAGGGCTCGTACGAAATCTGCAGCGGCGGCGCCATCGCGCGCGTCGCGGCTTTCGTCACCTTCTGAGAAACCCCCGTCCTGGTCTCCCTTCGCGAAGAGCGCGCCCAATGAGCCATGCGCCTGCCGCGCCCTCTTCACCATTCGAAGAAACTCTTCGATGTCCTCTCCCGTCACCCACCGGTGGACAAAGCGCGTGAGATCCGGGATCGGCCGCTCGTCCCACGAATCGAGGAATCCCGCGGGGCTCGGCCCCAGCGCCGCGAGGACGCGTTCGACGGAGGTCTGGATCGACCGGACGCGCCCGAAGGCGAGGGAGGCCGCGAAAAAGGCGACGACCTCGCGGTCGCCGGCGTCCCCGTACCGATGGGGAAACGCCAGCGGGTCGGAGTCCAGCCGCCGGCCCCGCCATTCGGCGCGGAGGGCGTCGAGCCGCTCCTTCAGGCGCGGCAGGTCGGGGGGGCGCGAGGCGTGCGAAGCCATCGGAGCCGATACGCTAGCATCCCTTCGAGTGAAACCGTTTCCGGCCTCAAACCGGGAGAACGAGGCCGAAAAGCCCCGGAGCCCGAAGACGATTCTCGTCGGAGTCTTCGGCCGGGCGACGGACCGGGCCACGGCGGAGGATCATCTCGACGAGCTCGAACGGCTCGTCGACACGGCCGGCGGGAGGGTCCTCGCCCGCGCCCTGCAGGAGCGGAAGGCTCCCGACCCCGCGACGTTCGTCGGCAAGGGGAAGCTCGACGAGCTCGCCGAGCTCGGCCGGAACGTCGGGGCGGGGTGGACGGTCTTCGACGACGAGCTGTCGCCGTCACAGGTCCGGAACCTCGAGAAGGCGCTGCCGACGCGCGTCCTCGACCGGCCGGGCGTGATCCTCCAGATCTTCGCGGCCCGGGCCCGCTCCCGGGCGGCGATGACGCAGGTGGAGCTGGCCCAGCTCGAGTACCTCCTGCCGCGCCTCGCGGGCGGCGTGACGGGGCTGGCCCAGCAGCGGGGCGGCGGGGCGTTCCGCGGCGGCGCGGGCGAGCGGAAGATCGAACTCGACCGCCGGAAGATCCGCCGCCGGATCGCGACGCTGAAGGAGGAGCTGCGGAAGATCGAGCGGGGGCGAGAGGTCCGGCAGAAGAGGCTCCGGCAGGTTCCCGTCGTGGCCCTCGTCGGATACACGAACGCCGGGAAGACGACGCTCTTCAACCGGCTGAGCTCGTCTCGGGAGTTCGCCGAGGACCGCCTCTTCGCCACGCTCGATCCGCGCCACGCGCGCCTCCAGGGCGTCGGCGGGCGGGCGATCGTCGTCGGCGACACCGTCGGTTTCCTCCGGAAGCTGCCGCACCAGCTCGTGGCGTCGTTCCGCTCGACGCTTGCCGAGGCCGAGGACGCGGATCTCCTCGTCCACGTCGTCGACGCCTCGTCGCCCCAGGCGGACGCGCAGCGGGAGGCCGTGGAGGAGGTCCTCGACGAGATGGGGGTGGAGCGGCGGCGCGTCCTCGTCGCCTACAACAAGACGGACCTTCCCGTGCCCCAGACGCTGGACCCGGACGCGGTCCGGATCTCGGCGGGAACGGGCGCCGGGCTCGCCGAGCTCCGGGCGGCCGTCGTGGCGCGTCTCGAGGCGCTCGGCGTGAAGATCCCGTTCTATGGCGCCCCCGCGCCGGCGTGACGGCGGTCCTCTCCGGGGCGCGCGGCGGGCGTAATAGGATCGAGAGGGAGGAGGGATCTGAATGAGCGTCCCGGTGGAATACCGTCGTCGCGGACAGGCCGTCTGGATGGACAGCATCTCGGACCGGATGATCACGTCCGGGCGGCTCGGCGGCTGGATCGGCGAGGGAACGGTCTACGGCGTCACGTCGAACCCGACGATCTTCGGGCAGGCCGTCGAGAAGGACGAGGGAAACTACAGCTCGGCCATCGCGCGGCGCGCGGCGGCCGGGGCCGACGCCTTCACGATCTACGACGAGCTGACCCGGCACGACATCGCGCGCGGCGCCGATCTCTTCGCCGCGCTGCACGCCGCGAATCCGGAAGACGGCTGGATTTCGCTGGAGGTCCTCCCGTCGCTCGCCCAGCGCGAGGAGGAGACGGTGAAGGAGGCGACCCGGCTCTCGAAGCTCCTCTCGAGGCCGAACGTCTTCATCAAGGTCCCGGCGACGCCGGCCGGGATGCCGGCCATCCGGCGGCTCATCGGGGCCGGCATCCCGGTCAACGTGACGCTGATGTTCAACC
>Ga0315286_10005338_pt1 | contig 12408 bp, 9 predicted proteins | sample YL17G10_0_MG_FD_205038 | JGI IMG/M metagenome (GOLD analysis project Ga0315286, IMG submission 205038) | Sediment microbial communities from Yellowstone Lake, YNP, Wyoming, USA - YL17G10_0 | ecosystem: Environmental > Aquatic > Freshwater > Lake > Sediment | place: USA: Wyoming | collected... | reverse complement strand
TCTTTTGCATCCTGGTGTAGGTCAGATTCTATTCACGGTCTCCGGTTTCGGAATGTCCCTATGGGCTTTTCTCGGCGACTGGTTTTATAGTTTGAACATGACAAAAGTGCCGCGGCTAGATGGCTGCCAGATCTCCTCTTCGGCCGAAGACGACAAGACATTTCTTACCAGCAAACGACTACCCATCTAGCGATTCTTCTCCACTCGGTCGGCAGTCTTGCCTTTCCTTCCTATGGGCTTTTCCGAGGCTCACTCGTCGCGAAGCACGACAATGCTTCGAATCACCACACCAAATGTCTGGACGACGGAAGCAATGAGGAACGCCCACCATCCATCAAGTGGCCCCCAATCGTACGTCGTGCCATCGGTGCTCACTGAACCAATGAATCCGTGTGGCCACGTCGCTTCCCAGACAGACACTCCGCGTATCGCACCGTCTATTCCAATCGCGAAATAGGCAACTATGCCAAATCCTACAACTGCAGAGCCTATGCCAGCTACCAAGCTCAAATTCTTGTCATCTATGAATATTGATCCGAGGAAAACGAAAGCGAGAACGAACCAGAGAACCATGAAGTTGCTTATCCATTTCATGAACACAATGACCGAGTCAAAAAAGGTTGACTCATAGCCAGCAGGTTCGCGATCGACCGAATTCATGTTGATGACGAAGTCGTCTGCTCCACTTCCCCACGGATCGCTTGTGCGATACCAGTGGAGCTGGAGCGAGTAGACCACAATCAGCATGGCGGCGACTGTGAGAATTGCGACACGCCCGCCGTACTTGGAGGATTTCATTTCCGGTCCCCTCTGCGATCCTTCGCCTTCTGGCGTAACGCCTTTCCTCCCCTATGGTCTTTTGGCAAGGACGTGCTCCTATGTTAGGGTATGACGGATCAACTCAAGAGAAAGATCGTAAGGGGTTTCGTTGCTCGCTGAAGTTGTGTGTGCGTCCTGGCTACTTCTTCTTCACTTTCGTGATTGGCATAAGCCAGTCTTCCATCTCACGTATCACGACGGCTCTCACGGTTCCCGGCAAGTAGAACTTGTTCTCCTCCTCCAGCAGCTTGTCCACGACCTTGTCATCGAGGGCGAAAAATGCGTCCCAGTCGCTCCATCTCTTGAACTGCCAGATCCATTCCACATCGAAATCGGCTAAGTTCATGGTGGAGCCGTAGACCCCTACCAGCTTCCAACCTTGTGGAACCCTTTTCTTGTATTCTCCAGCGTTCTTCAAACACCACGCCTTGTACTGCTTCTCCTTTCCTTCCTTCAGTTTGCCTGTGGCGATATACAACATCTGTATTCCTCCATCAACCTCGAACCCACATCCGAGGCAACAGGAGGAATCGTGATAGGATGTACTTGGAGATTGCCGCTTTGACTGTCGAAACGCCTCAGGTTCGGCAAAGTACGCCGTTGTAGTTCGAACCTCGTTCGCCTTTCCTCCCCTATGGGCTTTTGCCAGAGAATGGTTCCGTTCTTATTTGAACATGAGAGAGCGGGCGCTACGAGGGGACTGCCAGATCCCACGGCAGCTGAGGACGGCCGAACATTTCTTGCCAGCAAAGAATCTTGCTTTCAGGGATGAGATTCTTGTTTGAACACGACAAGACGTCCCGGATTATGACCGGAGATCAGCTGGTGATCAAAGCCGGATGAAGATCTTTCACCTTCTCCTGAGCCTCGGGTTCAGTATCTCGTCGAGTGCAAAACTAACAAAGGTGAAGCCCAGCACAACCAGAATTATGCAGATGCCGGGAGGCAGGACGAACCAATAGGCGTTGTTTGAGAAGCCGCCGAAGTTGAACGAGTTGTAGAGCATCAGACCCCAGGTTATCTTCGACGGATCGCTCAGACCGAGAAACGACAGAAAGGCCTCTGAGAGAATGGCGTATGACACGCTCAGAATACCATTCGCAAACACCAAGGGGAACACGTTCGGCATTAGGTGAGCGCCGATTATGTGCATCTTGCCTGAGCCAACAGCCACGGCCCGCTCAACGTATGCACGCTCCCTGATTGTCAGCACCTGAGCCCTTACAATCCTCGCTGTTGAGGGCCAGCTCGTGATCCCGATAACTATGATGATCTTGAACAACGAAGGTCGATTCTCCGGGGGCAAGAAGGTTGCGAGTATGACGGCGAACGGAAGCCAAGGGATCACAAGGAACAGGTCCGTTAGTCTCATCAGAAGCTCGTCCATCGCCTTTCCATAGGATCCAGCAACAAGCCCAATGCCCGCTCCCAGGATCATCGTGATGAAAGCGGCGGCGAAGCCCACAATCAGTGAGTTCCTCGAGCCGAAGACAAGCTCACTGAGGACGTCCCTACCCTTCTCATCAGTGCCCAGCAGATGCGAGGATGACGGAGGGTTCAGGGCAATTGCAGAATTCGATGATTCCATTAGCTTGTTGGGGTTCTGGATCAAGCCCAGGTCGTACAACGGCTCCGACAGCAATGCCATGCCGATGAAGGTCGCCAGAATGATCATGCCAGCAATTCCGAGTCGGTTCTTTCTGAAAGTCGTCCAGGTCTTTCGCAATTTGACCACTGTGAGCCGCATCTTTTCAGCCCGAACGCTGGCCCGTGTGGATTTCCCGACCCCATCCGGCTCAGTATCCTTCATGGCTGCCGAGAGGAGGAGCTTCAGATTCTCACCCTCGGATCCACATACGTGTAAACTATGTCCGCAGCAAAGTTGGCCAAGAGCATAGCAAGGGTGACAATGAGGAAGATCCCTTGAAGAACAGGAATGTCTCTATGTTTGAGAGCGTCCCAAACGAGGCTTCCAATCCCTGGCCACGAGAAGACAACCTCAATCATGATCGTGCCCGTGACGATCCAGCCGATGAACATAGCAGTCGTCGCGATAGTCGGCAAGAGGGCGTTCGGCACTGCGTGCTTTCGAATGATATTCTTTGGCGTGAGACCTTTTGCGCGAGCCGTGATGATGTAGTCCTCAGTGAGGACGTCGACAAGCGCGTTTCTCATCATGAGGACGAATTCGGACATGCTCACAAGAACGAATGTTGTCACCGGAAGCACCATATGCCAGAGCCCCTCGCCGATCACTCCCAGGAAACTCCGATTGGTGGCTTCTGTCTCATAGAGACCTTGTAGCGGGAAGAGATGCAGATTGGCAGACAGGGTCATGAGCAGTATCATAGCTAGCCAGAACGCGGGCATGGCGTAGAAGGTCAGTGAAGAGCCGACAATGACGACATCCAGCGGCTCACCTCGTCTAGAGCCGGCTACTATTCCGAGAAATACTCCCAGCATCACTGTGAAGAAGGTCCCCACGCCCACCAGAAGCAGAGTGTACTGGAGCCTGTACGTGATCACATCCAGTACGTTGTCCTTGTAGAACCAAGAATAGCCGAGCTGGCCTTTGAGAGTCGAGCCCAGTGAAATGAAGTACTGTTCATAGAGCGGCTTGTCGAGGCCAAACAGGTGTCTCAGGGCCGGAACCATATCCTGCGGAATTCGGGGGCCAACAAGGCCCAAAGCCGGATCGCCAGGCAACAAATGGAAGAGAAAGAAATTGAGGGTCCATACCGCGAGTAGCAGTATCAGGACGTTTATCAGTTTCTTCACGAAAAACGTTCTGTTCTGCATTTCACCGATCTCCAGCTAGTTCCTGGACCGCACTCACCCAGGTGAAGCATCTGGGCCGGAACTCCCCCGCAGCAGAATGAGGTGTTCGCTATAAATGGGTGTCGAGTTGCGATGAACATGTCAGAAAGACTGCATCGGTGTGTTTCAGGAATGGCGTCGCTTCTCGTTGACCTGGCACTTCTAGATACTCAGTCCCAAGCGCGCAAGAAAGTCCCAGAGTGTGACAGGATGCCGTTCGTGAAGGAGTCTTATTATAGCATCGAAGACAATCATCGAAAGGGGAAATAGGGGGGGAGTTAAGCGTGAATGCGAAGCATGTTAGACCGCTCTATGTGTGCTTGTCATTGCTTGTAGGACTTGTGTTCTTGAGTCAAAGCCTCTCTGCAATATTGAGCAATCAAACTGCTGATGAGAATAAGGCATCCGTGTCTGCTGCAACGCCCTCGATTCTTAAGGTTGGCATTCTCTTCCCAGTCACCAATTTGAATCCGTTCACTGCTGTCCAGGATTCCGACTATGTTGTTTTCGGTCTCATTTATGACAGACTCGTCAGCTATGATCAAGACCTCAAGCCACGGCCCCAAATAGCAAGTCATTGGGAGGTCGATCGTTGGGCGGCTGCAGATAACCCGGCGACCCCCGGTGTCGATGAGGGGGCAAACAGGCTTTGGAGGTATACTATCGTCCAGAATGCAACCTGGCATGACGGCGTCCCGTTGACTGCAGAGGACGTCAACTACACCATCAACCTCAACCTGAACCCAGTAATGTGGGCGTACTCGCCTTATTTGAACAACCGAGTGGCCGACCACGCTCGTGCAACGAACTCCACAACTGTTGAAGTCTACCTAAAGCTACCCAGCGTCCATCCCGAGACCAATATTGTTACGATTGTACCATATCATATCTTCGGAGCGCTCAGCCCTCAGCATATTCAGTACTCATTCTCGAACTCAAACCCCGTCGGGAGTGGCCCGTTCAAGTTCAATCAGTTCGTCAAGGACCAGTATGTACTCCTTGACAGGAACCCGAACTACAACTTGGGTCCTGTGGCGTACGATCAAGTCAAATTCATAATGTTCGGCAGCGACCAAATAATGGCAGAGGCCCTGAAGAGCGGTGACATCGACGTCGCCCGGTTCCCTCCCCTAACCTACGACTCTCTGAAGGGACAGCCCGACATCATGACCGCGGAGGTTGACAGATACTACCAGAGCACTCTGGGCATCAATAGCTGGGAGAACTCTACCAAAGGAAGCAAACTGCTGAGAGATGTGAACCTAAGGCGCGCGATGCACCTGGCCATAGACAAACAGTACATAATAGACACAGTGTGGAGAGGCTACGCGGACATGGGGTATGCGCTTCCTGCACCCATTGCTCCATACTATCACTGGGTGCCAAGTGCGGCTGAATCACTCGGCTATGATGTGTCACGTGCGAATGCGCTTTTGAACGAGTCGGGCTATGACAAGTGGGACAGCAACGGTATCAGACTGGTGAACTACACCACCCAGTACGCTCCGTTGAATACACCTCTCAGCTTCAGGCTTGCGTTCGGGAATAGCGCTCCTGAGGACATTGCCGCAGCCCCGTTCGTGAAGGAGATGTGGAAGAAGATCGGAATTGATGCGACCCTGCTTCCGACAGACGAGAGTGCGATGGAGACCGACGTATACACGCAGGCAAATTTCGACACGTACATCTGGTACTGGAGCGGTGACCAGGACCCGAATTACATCCTGGGAGCCATGACGACGGACCAGATAGGTGGATGGAACGATTGCCATTGGTCGGATGCGACGTACGATGAGCTCTATATCGTCCAGATGACGCAATCAGGAGCAGCCAGGCAGGCTACAGTCTTCGAAATGCAGAGGATATGGTATGAATCCTCGGGCATGATCTGCCTATCCTATCCGCACGGCTTGTACGCTTGGACTGAGAAGCACTTCACGAACTGGGGCGATCCGGTCGCTCATCCCGGCAGGACCTATGATTTCTACTACGGTGCGCCTGCTCTGTTCATGAATCTCCAGCCCGTCGGTGCGCCTATCGCGGAAGCAGGTCCGGACATGACAGTATACCAGGGAGAGGATGTGAGCTTCACAGGGAGTGCGACTGATCCGAACGATCCCATCGGCACGCTCACCTGGGCGTGGACCTTTGAGGAACCAGATCATACTGTTAACACACGCACCGGCGAAACCGTCAACTACAGATTCGACAACCTGGGCGATGTCAATGTAGGCCTGACCGTCACGGACCCCGGAGGACTCTACGGCACCGATCACCTAGTGGTGACGGTGGATCCCGTGCCGTCCAATGCTGGTTGGCTGGTAGGATATGTCAACTCGAGTATGGGGGCGCCTATTGTCGGAGCACACGTTTCAGCTGGAGACATCTACAGGACATCTGACACCCAGGGCTTCTTCAACCTCACCTTGGTAGCCGAGTCGTACACAGTCAACGTCAGCGCCGTTGGATATGCGAATGCGACGGGAACCGTTACAATCACGGCTCAGACCGAAACCTGGCTCAACTTCAGCTTGATCGCCACTACATGGACCTTGAAGGGACATGTCTATGACTCGAAATCTCATGGCTCGATTGAAGGCGCAACAATCAGCTTGTACCTCGGGATGCTACTGAGTAAGAATGCGACTTTCAGCATACGGACCAACGACACGGGCTACTACGAGATTCTGTACATCCCGTTCGGGACATACACGGTCAACGCCTCCTCGACGGGCTACGATGACAACGAGACGGTACTCACTATCTCCACCGCTGAGGTGCGCGTTCAGGATTTCAACCTTGTGGCGTCTGCAGGCGGAGGCGCGATCTCGAACAGTCTGCTGATCGCGGCGGGGATCGGCATTGCAGTGGTTGTCGTAGCAGTCGTCGCAGCGATGACGCTGAGGAAGAGGAAGGCCGGAGGCACTGAGAAAGCCGGTGGAGAGACACAGGATATGAAGCGCGGCCTCGACTAAGTGGTCCTGTGAGGCGTCGGGCTTCGCGATGCCTCCCCAAAACCTTTTCCTTCTCCAATCTCACTTCAAGTTCTTCGATGCCCGCTTCTCGATCTCGACTAGATGGTTTCGTCTTTTGGTTGGTATCATCTTACCAGGGTTCATTATCTTGTCAGGATCCAGACTCTTCTTGATGCTGCGCATAACATCAAGAGCAACCTCTGAGAACTCGAGGTCAAGGTAGTCCATGTGTTCGAGACCAACACCGTGACACCCAGAGATCGAGCCGCCTAGACTAGTCGCCAACTCGGCCTGGCCTCTAGCCGCTTTCCGATACTCAGTCCATCCTTCTCCTTTCTGGGGGATGTAATAGCGCCCCCCTGCCAGACGATACCGGCCCACGTCAAGCCAGAGTTTCACTCCAGGCACATGAAGAATTCCCTGCTTAGCCATGACATCGTTCCAAAGTCTGTCATAGTACTCCTTGAGTTTCTCCATAGGAACCACAGTAGTGAAGCAGTTGTCGATTTCGGGACGCGCACGAGCGCCGCACCATTGCTCCGTGTATTTTCCAAATAGTCTCAGGGCGTCTTCCTGGCTCGCCAGCACACCCCCGGTCTCAATGATGATATTCTTCATGAAGGCGACCTGTGCCTCGACCTCCCCCTTGGTGCCTTCCAGAGCCACATAGAACACGCCGTTCTTTCCTGGTGGGGCACCCCACGCGCGACTATCGACCAACTCATACGCCTCTCCGCCGACGAAGGTAACACTAGTCGCCATTGTCCGTTGAGCGGCCTCGTTTGCGGCCCAGAAATCGTCGTAGAAGCCCAAGACGACTTCCTTCGCTTCAGGAAGGGGTTCGACCCGCAGGGTGGCCTCAGTGATCACGCCGAGAGTGCCTTCCGCTCCGATGAAAAGCTGATGCAGCCTGTACCCTGTTGATGTGTACAGCACTTTCGGTCCAGTCCTCAGCACGCTCCCATCGGCGAGGACCACCTCCAAGGACATCACTCGGTCAGAAATCGTGCCGTATTTCTGATGCTTCCTGCTGAATCCGGCCGTGGAAATCGAGCCACCAATTGTTGCGACCTTGAACGAGCCCTGCTCTTGGTTCAGGGCAAGTCCGTACCCCGCTAGGCGAAGCTCGACCTCTTTCAGCGTGATGCCCGGCTGAACTGTCACATAGAGGTTCGGGACACTAACCTCCAGAACATGGTTCATTCTGATGGTGTCGATGACGATCCCACCATATATCGGCACCAACATGCCCGTCCTGTTTGAGCCGCCGCCTTTCGGCAGAAGCGGTATCTTGTGTTGGGCTGCCACCCTCACCACGGCCTGGACCTCGGCAGTCGTTTCAGGAAGGACCACGAGATCGGGCCAGTATTTGAAATCCTGACCTGGAGGGTTTCGGAACGTATCCCTTGTGTAAGGAAGCAGGTCGGCCTTCTCCCAAAGGACTTTTCGCTCCCCCAGAGCGTTGGACAGTTGGGCTTTGATATCCTCGAGCAGAGCGCCGTCAATCAATTCCTCTGACCTCCTCCTTGACTGAGAGAGCGCCACACAAGAACCTCCAACGAGAGAACCTTCATTTTGGAGCCGGTCGCTTCGGCAGCAGCCCGGAGAGATTGCACGCAGAACGGACAAGCTGTGACGAGAGCGTCGGCACCCGTCGCCTCAGCGTCCTTCAGCCGTTTCTTGGCGATTGACAACGAGATATCTGGATAGGCAGTCTTGACGCCTGCACCACCACCGCAGCATCTCGACAATTCGCCAGAGCTACTCATTTCGACAAGTGTCAGACCAGGTATCGAGCGAAGTATCTCTCTCGGCGCCTCGTAAACCTTTGCGTATCTGCCAAGATGACATGGGTCATGGTAAGTCACCTTCATCATGACAGGAGCCATCTCTTGACGATGGTCTCTCATCTTCCTCGCTAGGTACTCTGTCGAATGCAGTATCTGGACCTCTTTGTCCAATTCTGGATAGTCTTGCTTCAGCGTCTTGAAGCAGCCAGAACACGCGGTGACAATTGTGTCCACTCTAGCTTCCTTCAGGCTTTTCTCATTCTCCCGCCGAAGCTCTTCAAACAGTCTCTTGTGACCTATTCGCTTGGCGGTGGAGCCACAGCAGGTTTCCATATCCAGGAGCATGCCGAAGTCCTCTCCAAACCGTTCCATCGTTTTCGCAAGAGCCCGTGGACTCTCCTGAAGACTCCTGTCGAGAGCATAGGTACATCCAACATAGAACAGCGTTCTTGTCTTCCCGGGCACGAGACGCCTATCCTGAAACTCCCTCGCCCATCTACTCCTTGCAGCCTTCGATTCCTGCCAAGGGTTTCTGTAGTTCTCAAGGCTCTTGACCATGACATCGTGTCCAGAAAGTAGCGGAACACCATGGTCGATAAGGTATTGGCGGAGGGCCTCTGTCGCCTGGGCATTCTTGAGGCCCGCACTGCACGAGATTTCATCTCTCTTGCACAACAGACAAGAATAGGCAATTCTGACAGTCCTCGAATCTGGAGGGACCAAGCCTTGAGAAAGGGCACTGAAGAGCACGTTCCTGCCCTTCGGTGAGATGCTCTCCTCGAGGATCTCTGCATACATGGGGCATTCGTCCTTGCAGCACCCGCACCTACAAAGCGAACACATCTCTGCGGTCTTTATCGCGGCATCAAGCTCCGAATCCATGTCCACCAATCTCGCCGAGCATATGGGATTCATGACCTTCGAACCCCATCTGGCAGCGAACATATGCAGTTGTATCTCTTAGATTTGCCGCATCAGAATGACCAAATCCCCTTCTCAGCTTCCGATGATCGAATCGTATCCGTAGGCAGGCCACGATCCGAGCTTCATGAGCCGAGTTCAGTTCATCCACAGCTCCTTGACCAACGATGCCAACGAAGGTCAAATAACCCTCCACGCGTTTCTGTGTCACGATCTGACTGATGTCTCCGGTCAACCTATCTGGAGTCCACCTCCTGCTCACCTACAAGTGCCTCTACGAATGCGACCATTGCTTCGTCTGGAGCAGCCCATCCTCGAAGGGTACGATGACCCTCGTCCAGGTCGAGGACATTATCAGACAGGCGCACGAGGTCCCTTCCGTGAAGCGTGTGTACTTCGAGGGAGGGGAACCGTTCCTCTTCTATCCCGTCCTGTGCAGAGGGATTGAACTCGCAAGGACGCTCTCCCTCGAAGCGGGCGTGGTCACTAACGCGTACTTTGCCACTGACGATAGAGCGGCAGACCTCTGGCTCAGACCATTGGCTGAACTGGGCGTCTCGGACCTCAGCCTCAGCACGGATGATTATCACGGCAGCGGACAGGAGAAGAAGATGGTCCGGAGGGCGAAGAGAGCCGCTGAGAACCTTGGCATACCAGTGGGCGTGATAGAGATCGAGAGCGTTCAACGGCACTCGTGCTCGATACCCGAGGACAAGTCGAAGGGACAGCTTTGCTTCAGGGGCAGGGCAGCTGTGGTACTCGCCCGGAAGGCCAAGAAGAGATCTTGGAGGACCTTTGACACCTGCCCCGAGAAACCACCAGAAATCGAGAGAGTCCATGTCGACCCATACGGAAATGTACTGTTCTGTCAGGGAATATCTGTGGGAAATGCATGGAAGAAGCCGCTCAAAAAGATCATGTCGGATCTGGACCCTCAGAAACATCCGATCATAGGCCCGTTGATAAGGGGCGGACCTGCAGGTCTGGCAAGGGAATTCGGCGTGCGGCCAAAGAGGGCGTACGCCGACGCGTGTCACATGTGCTATGAAGTCAGATGCGCGCTGAGGAACAGACGGACCGTCAATGGAGTCTTGGTGCCCGACCAGCTGTACGGCGTGACGCCTGTGGAGGACCCGCAACCCCACGTCGCCGACAGTTCAAGAGCTTCAGTGAAGATGAAACGCGGATAGGGTCACATGATGCGGTCTGGCTCGACGCAATCATCTTCCGATTGAAGAAGAGCCAGTCATTCAAGCGTGCACACGGCTCAATGCGCAACTTGCGGTTTGAACATCAGACGCCTTTCCTCCCCTACGGGCTTTTCCGATGGGGCGGTTTGCATGATGTCTGTTAAGGTTGGCATCGAACGCGCGATTCGCGCCACATCTAGCTCGAACAGGACATCGAGTTTGGGGTTAGATTCTAGCCCGGAATCTACTGATGATTGAAGCTGGATTCTGTACGTGAGACTAGCCATGTGAGTCTGGTTTCTGACTCGGAAAAGGTGAAAGAGAAGGAAAGGCATTACCAGGAAGAGGTAGCGCACTTGATTGACCTCGAAAAAGGGGACTAAATGAATGGGGCAAGACGAGAACCTGAGCCTATGGAAGAATGACAGCGTGCCAAGAAATCCCCCGCTGGCAAACAACATCAGAGCCGACGTCGCCGTGATAGGAGCAGGATACACTGGGCTGTCCGCTGCATATCACATCAAGAGGCTCCGTCCTGACGAAGAGGTGGTCGTCCTTGAAGCGAAATGCGCTGGGCACGGAGCCTCGGGCAGGAACGGTGGGATGTGCCTTAACCAGGCGAGCATCGACTACATGTCGATGGTACATCCCGAGACCCACAAACTCACATATGATGCCACAGCCCAGTGCATCAAGGAGATCTCGGAACTGATGAAGGCACATGGATTCGGATCCTTCATCAGGCCCAGCGGGTCACTGTTGGTCAACCTCAATGAAAAGGGTATCAAGAAATCCAGGGACTACGCGGGCAAGGCATCGTCGGTTGGGGTCCCTGTCGAGTACTGGGATCGAGAACGAGTGGCGAAGGAGATCGGGACCAAGGTATATGCTGGAGGCCTGTATGATCCGAACGCAGCCGAAGTTGAACCAATGAAGATGGTGCAAGCCCTGAAGAAGGCGGCGGAAAGCATAGGAGTTCTCGTCTACGAGGGTAGCCCAGTGCTGCGAGTCGATGAAGGCAAGCCCGTGCTGCTGCTAGTGCAGGGCGCTGACGGAGAGCATCACACGGTGACTGCTGGGACTGTGGTTCTTGGCACTGATGGCTACTCGTCGAAGTTGGGATTCTTCAAGAGCAGAGTGATCGTGTCGCACACCGAGATGGCCGCGACTAAGGTGCTTGAGAAGAACACTCTATCAGAACTCGGCTGGGCCAGCAGGCTTCCGTTTCACGACGACCACATCTACCTGTACCACTTGGGCACGACGGAGGACAACAGGATCACCATAGGGGCCGGGAATGCGGAGTACTTCTTCAACGACTCCCTGATCTACAGAAAGGATTTGAACAAGAGAAGGAAAGCTCTGCAGAGAGAACTGGTCAGGATATATCCGGCATTGAAGGGTGTCGAGTTCGAGTTTGTGTGGAGCGGGGTGATGACGTTCTCTCTCGACATGGCCCAATCAGTTGGGGTGATGGGCAAGAACAGGAACATATGCTACGGAATAGGATACGCTGGACACGGAGTCTCGCTCGCTTTTCTTTTCGGCAAAGTGATCGCTGACATCTATATGGGCAGAGACAACGAATGGAAACGGATGCCATTCTACCAGAACAGACTACCTCCGTATCTTCCTCCGGAACCCCTGAGGTACGTGGCGGTCAAGAGTTACATGGGCTACCTGAGGATCTTGGACAAGATGAGGGGTAGTTAGGTCCGGTTCATTGCGGCACTTGCGGCTTGAAGATCGGTCGCCTTTCCTCCCCTATGGGCTTTTCCGAAAAGAGTTCGAACATCAAGTCTCAGTCGAGTAATACAAGCCCCGTCCAACGGACATTCTTGTTCGAAGACAGATCAAGCGGCAGTCCGACATTGCGACATGTCCTGACGACGTCGA
>Ga0315286_10005337_pt1 | contig 12410 bp, 9 predicted proteins | sample YL17G10_0_MG_FD_205038 | JGI IMG/M metagenome (GOLD analysis project Ga0315286, IMG submission 205038) | Sediment microbial communities from Yellowstone Lake, YNP, Wyoming, USA - YL17G10_0 | ecosystem: Environmental > Aquatic > Freshwater > Lake > Sediment | place: USA: Wyoming | collected... | reverse complement strand
GATTTGCGCCCTTTCCTCCACCTTGTGGGAGGAAAGGGCGCAAATCTGGGAGAACTTACCAAACTTGAGATACCGGTGCCTCCTGGATTCATAGTCACAACTCAAAGCTATTTTCATTTTCTGGAAGAATCAAACCTCCGTAAGAAGATCGGGGACATTCTATCTAAACTGAATCCAGACGACAGCAAGCAACTCATAAAGGCTGCAACGCGAATCAAGGATTTAATAACTAATGCGGAAATGCCTAAACAGATCGCTGATGAGATAAGAGAAGCCTACGAGAAACTAGGCGGACTGGTGGCGGTGCGTTCCTCAGCCACTGCAGAAGACCTGCCAGAAGCCTCTTTCGCCGGTCAGCAACGCACCTTTCTCAACATTCAAGGGGAAGAGGAGGTCGTATCAGCCGTACAGGGGTGCTGGGCTTCCCTATTTGAGCCCCGAGCCATTTTCTACAGAGAGCAGCAGCACGGGCTTGACCATCTCAGAGTAGGAATAGCAGTAGTAGTACAACGGATGGTGCAATCGGATGAATCCGGTGTCATGTTCACCAGAGAGCCTGTGAGCAATGAAGATAAAATCACTATCGAAGCTGTCTACGGTCTAGGCGAGGCTGTCGTCTCAGGTGGAGTGACACCCGACCTTTACCTGGTGGATAAGAAAAACTTTGCCATAATCCATAAAATGATATCGAGGCAGGAATGGCAATTGGTGAAAAGACCCAAAGGGTCAAAGGACATCGAGGAGACCAATATCAAGCTCCCTGTACCTGATGTCCTTCAGGGCAAGCAGAAATTAAGCGATAGAGAGGTCCTCTCTTTAGCCAAGCTCGGCGCAAAGATAGAGAAACTCTATAAATTCCCCCAGGATATCGAGTGGGCTAAAGGCGATGGAAAGCTCTATATAGTTCAGACCCGTCCCATTACCACACTAAAACAAATCGAAGAGGCACAACTAAGCGAACTCCAAGACGCCACGGTTCTCCTCAGAGGCTCTCCAGCAGGTCCCGGCATCGGCTCAGGACCAGTTAGGATCGTGCAGGACACCTGTAAGATTGATGCAGTAAAAAAGGGAGACGTCTTGGTAGCAGAGATGACCACCCCCGATTTCGTGCCTGCAATGAAACGTGCTGCAGGTATAATAACAGACCGTGGCGGCAGGACATGCCACGCTGCAATCGTAAGCAGAGAGTTGGGAATCCCATGTGTGGTGGGAACTGGAGACGCTACAAAAAAGCTTAAGTTAGAACAGATGGTCACTGTAGATGGCTCCAAGGGAAATGTCTACGACGGCAAAATAGCAGTAAAGTCAGCAGAATGTACTGTGAAACTTCCTACCACCAAAGCCAAGACTCGCACCAAGGTCTATGTCAATCTCGCTGAACCAGAATTGGCTGAAGCTGTGGCTGCCAGACATGTCGACGGGGTAGGACTTCTCAGAGCTGAGTTCATGATAGCCCAAATCGGCGAGCACCCCAGACACATGATTAAGGAAGGAAGAGGCAAAGAGTTTGCAGATAAGCTGGCTCAGGGGCTGACCGCTTTTGCCAAGGCGTTCAATCCCAGACCTGTAGTCTATCGCACCACAGATTTCAAAACCAACGAATACCGAAATCTCAAAGGTGGACAGAATTACGAGGAGCCTGAGGAGAACCCCATGCTGGGATACAGAGGATGCTCTCGCTATATCAAGGAACGCGATGTTTTCAAACTCGAGATAGAGGCGATTAAGAAGGTGAGGGAAGTTTATAAAAATCTATGGGTGATGATTCCCTTCGTGCGTACAGTAGCTGAAATGGCTGGAGTGAAGGGTTTATTGGCTGCCGAAGGGCTGCGCCAGTCTCAAGACCTTAAGCTCTGGATGATGGTCGAGGTCCCATCCAATGTTTTCCTTATTGACAAGTTCCTGGATGTGGGAATAGATGGCATCTCTATTGGTTCCAACGACCTAACCCAGCTCATCCTGGGAATCGACCGGGATAGCCAAAAACTAGCTGAGCAGTTCGACGAGCGAAATGAGGCAGTGCTCATGGCTCTCGAGAAAGTAATCAAAGCTACCGCCAAAAGAGGGGTCACTAGCTCTATCTGTGGTCAAGCACCTTCTGTTTATCCCGAGCTCACGGAAAAGCTAGTAGAGTGGGGAATCACCTCAGTTTCCGTGAACCCGGATGTACTCGAGAAAACCAGGGGGATTATCGCTGCTGCGGAACAGAGGTTGGGCAAAACAGCAAAGTAAGCGAAGGACTTATGATACATGGTGAGATCCGCCAGCGACTGGAGGAGCGGGAGGAAAACCTATCCCCATATGCTGCCAAGAGCAAGCTTAGCCGGGGCAGAGCCACTACTGAAACACCATCGCCAATGCGTACCGAGTTTCAGCGCGACCGCGACCGTATCATCCACTGCAAAGCGTTCAGAAGACTGAAACATAAGACTCAGGTGTTCATCGCCCCACTCGGAGATCACTATGTTACCAGACTCACCCATACTCTAGAAGTATCTCAGATAGCGCGCTCCATTGCGCGTGCTTTAAACCTTAATGAGGACCTGACAGAAGCTATCTCTCTAGGACACGACCTCGGTCACACACCATTTGGGCATGTGGGAGAGGAGATACTCAACGAACTCTATCCCCAGGGCTTCAGACACAACGAGCAGAGCCTGAGAGTTGTCGAGCACCTGGAGAAAGACGGAAAAGGGCTAAACTTGACCTGGGAGGTGAGAGAAGGTATCCTAAAGCACTCGAAGAGCAATAAACAGGACATACTAGGCGACATAGGAAACCTTCCGACCACCCTGGAAGGACAGCTATGCAGACTCGCTGATTCTGTAGCTTATATAAACCACGATATTGGAGACGCCATAAGAGCAGAACTCATAACCGAAAATGACCTACCCCGAACAGCCATAGATGTCTTAGGAGATTCACACTCGAAAAGAATCAACACCATGGTCTGTGATATTATCGACCAATCGTGGTCAGCCACCGGCCTGGAGTATAATAAAAGCAAACCACCTGTGATCAATATGAGTCAAAAGGTCCTTGAGGCAGCAAACAAACTACGCCAGTTCCTATTCGAAAGAGTTTACGAAGTTCAAACGGCGAGAAAGGAAACAGAAAGACCCAGACAGGTAATCCGTTATCTCTATAGATTTTTCGTTACGAATCCAGAAGAACTTCCTAGAGAATATGTTGGCAATGATGATATGGAACGCAGCGTTGTTGATTACATTGCAGGCATGACCGATAACTATGCATTGAGGCTTGCAGAAGAACTTGGTGGCTTCGACTACAGAAACTAAGGTTTTGAATGAGCACCATAGATGATATAAAGCAAAGGCTGGATATAGTAGACGTCGCCAGCAGTTACCTCAAGCTGGAAAAGGCAGGGCGTAACTTTAAAGCTCTATGCCCGTTCCATCAAGAGAAAACACCCTCCTTCTTTATCTTCCCTGAACGCCAGTCCTGGAAGTGTTTCGGCTGTGGTGCTGGTGGCGACCTTTTCTCCTTCGTAATGAAAAGGGAAGGAACTGACTTTGGCGAGACATTGAAAATACTTGCGGACAAAGCAGGCGTCTCCTTGGAACGTAATAAAGAGACTATTGAGAGCAAGCTCACTGACAGGATTTATCAGATAAATGAGGCAGCAGCGCAGTACTACCATGATTTGCTGCTTAGTGCTCAAGCAGCCGAGCAGGCACGAGATTACGTTAGTAGAAAACGCGGACTCTCTAAAAAAACCGCCTCCGACTTCCAACTAGGTTACAGTCCTGGGGAAGGATTGAAAAGGTATTTCCTTGATAGGAATTATAGCGAAAAGGAACTCCTGGAAGCGAGGTTACTCGGGGAGAAAGATGAGCGTACATACGATTTCTTCCGCCATCGCTTGATGTTCCCTATCCGGGACATCAAAGGCAGAGTTGTAGGCTTTGGAGGTCGCGCTTTGGACGAATCCATGCCCAAATATTTAAACTCGCCCCAAACAGCGGTCTTCGACAAGAGCAGCATTCTCTATGGTATCGATCGCGCCAAAGGAGCAATTAGAGAGAGAAAACTGGCAGTCATTGTTGAAGGGTATATGGACGTTATCACCGCTCACCAGTATGGCTTTAATAATGTAGTGGGCTCGATGGGCACTGCCCTCACTGAGAAGCAATTAAACGTTTTAAAAAAGCTAACGAGGAACCTGGCTTTCGCTCTTGACCCAGACACCGCTGGCGATGCGGCTACTTTACGTGCCATTGAAATCGCTAGACGTTCCCTGGATAGAGAGGATTTGGAGATGCCCACATGGCTGGGGGGCACCTCTAGGCTTAAGGCAGACATGAGAATAATCTCGCTTCCAAAAGGCAAAGACCCCGACGTTGCGATTAAAGAAGACCCTCAAGCATGGCAACAGTTGGTCGACCATGCTTTGCCTTTAATGGACCACCTCTTGGCAGTAACAGCATTGAAATTTGACCTCAGTAAGCCGGAAGATAAATCAAGAGCAACTGAACAACTTCTACCTATGATAATTGAGTTGGATAATGATGTGCAAAGAGAATTCTATCTTAATAAGCTATCCAATTTAGTAGGAGTCAGGGACAAGACACTTAGAGGAATAGCAGCTCGCCTGCAGCGTACTCGTAGCGAGAAAGTTATCAAATCTGACCTCAAACCCACTACTCGCACAAACCTTGGCGACCCTGCGGAGGAGCAGTGTCTCTGCTTATTGCTAAAATATCCTGAGCTTAGAGGTAAAGCTGAGGAATTAGGACTTTCGCCAGAACACTTCGCGAGTAGTGAAAACAGAGAACTCTTTGTTGCTTGGCGCAATGCTCCAGACTTCAAGGACCTGTTTATTACAATAGATATTGCGCTTCAAGATCATCTCAAAGCCCTGTGCAATATGGCTCTACCACCTGCTGACGAAAGGAAAACAGAAAAAGCTCTTGCAGACTGCATCTTTAGCCTGGAGCGAAAAGGGTTGAGAACATTAAAGGAACAAGAAGAATCTCTTCTTTCCGACGCTGAAAATGAGGGGAGAAGTGAAGATGTAGCTATCTTGCAGCAAAAAGGTATCGAGATTAACCTGAAGTTGAAAGAATCTTTCGAAAACGCAATGCAAACGACATCTCCCCACAGGGAGGAACAATGAGAGGGACAATGAAAGGACCTATGAAAAAGGACGAATCTAAAGAACTCGAAGAATTTCTTTATGAACCAGGAGATCTTCTTCCTGAAGACCTCCTCATGCCTAGCTCCAAAACGAACGATATATTCGCTGCTGTATCCAAGCTAGAAAAAGCTGCAGCGCCGGAATACGACATCTTCGCCTCTGTGTCCAGGGTCGAGAGGGAACTAGAACACGAAGAGGATTTTTATACCCGTTCTGTTGATGGCAAGCCAGAGGTCGCTGAAGGGCTAGGCGTCCTGGCTGAGGAGCCTACTGAAGCTGATATCTGGGAAGAAGCTCCTGAACTCGAAGAACTGAATGAGACTGTGTTAGAGCTAGAGGAGATGATCGATGACCCCGTAAGGATGTACCTTCGTGAGATGGGAAGGGTTGCCTTGCTTAGCGCTCGTGAGGAGAAGCTTCTCGCTAGAAAGATAGAAGAGGGCAAATATATCAAGAGGGTTGAGGCGGTATGGCTAAACAACAATAATCAATTACCCTCAGCCATAGATACCGCGATTGCCCTCTTAACCAGACTAGGACAAGCTTCCAGCTTCTTCGCTGCTCTGATCGAAGAACTCGAGCTAACTAGGTTGACCACTGTGATACAAGTGATTTCCAATTCGAAAATACGTGCTGCTATAGATAACGAGATCCAGCAGCAACTAATTAAGAAGGTGGCTGAGCAGACCAATACTTCGCTAGACGAGGCGGAACAATCCTTAAAAGACTTCTCACTCCTCATTGGCATAATACCAACAGGGCTACTACGAGCAATCGGTGATAAAACCTCGTTCTCCGATCTGACCGCCCTGGTCACATTGCCCGAGTTCCGCAATTCAATTGAGCCCCTTGAACCCCAACTGAAAAACCACAGGGAGTACATAAAAGAAGAGGGTGCTAAGGCGCAACGCCACTTGATTGAAGCTAACCTTCGCCTTGTAGTCAGCATAGCTAAAAAATATATAGGCAGAGGCATGTCGCTCCTTGACCTTATTCAAGAAGGCAATATAGGTCTCATTCGAGCAGTGGAGAAATTCGACTACCGCAAGGGATATAAATTCAGCACATATGCCACATGGTGGATCCGCCAGGCGATTACCAGAGACATCGCCGACAAAGCACGCACTATTCGCATCCCTGTGCATATGGTTGAGACCATAAATAAACTTATCCGAACAAGCAGACGTCTATCACAAGAATATGGGCGCGAGCCAACTTCTGAAGAGATTGCCAAGGGGATGGGCATTTTCCCGGAAAAGGTGAGGGAGATTATCAAAATATCACAAGAACCTGTGTCCCTGGAAATGCCTATAGGTGAAGAGGAGGACAGTCATCTAGGCGACTTTATCGAGGACCGCTCCACCATGCCCCCGGTCGAAGCCGCCGCTCTCAATCTGCTCAAGGACCAGGTTGAAGAAGTGCTCTCTACACTTACTCCGCGAGAGCGTCGTGTGCTGCAACTCAGGTTCGGACTTGAGGATGGACGCAGCCGTACCCTCGAAGAGGTGGGAAAGGAATTTGGCGTCACCAGGGAGCGCATACGACAAATCGAAGCAAAAGCACTTCGTAAGCTACGCCACCCCAGCAGGTCAAAGAAGCTAAAAGACTATCTGGAGTAGAAAATAACTCCGCTTCTTATTTTAAGAAAAGCGCACTTATCTACCGATAGCGGGCGCTATGCACTGCTCCACTTAGAATCGGCTCGTTGACGTAAAGGTCGCCATTCCTGATCTTTATGTTAAAGCCACACTCGGGATTAGTACAAACCCATACTTTGTAGTGAATAGGTGCCCCCTGGCTCCCGAAATCAGATAGAGGCACTAGATCGCCAGTGTTGCATTTCTGGCATTTGGGGAAAACCATGTTCTCCACAGAGCCACCTCCCGCCTTAGAGTAGCATTAAACAGTATATACCAAGTGAAGGTTTTTGACAAGCTCACCAATCTCACTTTTTACTTCCCATTACCTGTCATAACCCCCCGCTGCAATCAAGAGAGAATGAACTGGTCTATTCATCATACAGCGCTACATAAGTTTTAATAGCTGACAGCTTATTTGACTCGGTTAAAAGCAAAGCCGAAACAGTCGTTTCGGCTTTGCTTGCTGAGATACGCTTAAGCAGCATACTTCCCTACTTTTCCTCTACTCCGAATCTGCCTTCAGCAACCTCCTCATCTGCATAAGACATCCCATCGCCAAGATGAGCGGCGTCTTCCCGAATTGGCTCCTCACCCTCCCACTCACCAGAGTATTCGTCCTCCAGACCTTCATCCTCATCTTCCAGTTCATACCTGAGCATGCTGTTCTTCACATATGGCCTGAAGTCATCGGAAGTGGCTCGCGCTGGAAAAGAAGGGCGCCCAGCCTGGCTGGGATGCTGGTAAACCTCCTTTATCATCACCTTACCCCTATCCTCGGAGATACGAGTTATGACCGCCGAATATTTGTTGCCCCCATCCATCAACTTAATAAGACGTAGACCAAGCTTAGGGTCAACCTCACCAATGTACTCCCCATCCATGTTTTCCACCGTTAATATTTTCCCCTTAGGTTTCAAATTAACAGGGTCGCCAGCAGCTACCTTTGCCAGCACTTCACGCGCCGCAAGTTGGTAGAGATTAATTACCTCCGTCTTTCCCGTCTCCTCGATGAAAAGATGGGGGCTAACGGGTTTCCCCACCTTCTTCCCGGTTTTCACCGCCGGAAGATGAGACAACCTATTAAGATTCCTCTTGGCAATACTATTGCTCGGCTCAACCTCCAGAGTGCGTCTATAAGCTTCCTTCGCCTCAGGATACTTTCCCAACTGAGTTAATGCCTTGCCAAGTCTATTGTAGGCATCGGCATCGCCAGGGAACATCTCAAGTATGCTCTTGTTTACAGCTACAGCCTCTTCCCACCTGCTTTGCATAGCCAGAGCAATAGCTTCATTCGTACGTTGCCGTTTCAATCTTGTCTTCTCATTTATCTGATAATATATCATCGCTACCTCAACCGAATCCCTGACTTATTTTTGACCTGGGGATTTTAACCTCTTTCTAAAATATTTGCAAGACCCAAAAGTAACCCTTTTTGAGCGATTTTTGTCCAAACCTCACTTTTAGGGTTTGTAAAAGACACAACTTTGTGGTTATAATAGGCTCAGAGGTAGGAGGGATCGCATAGTGGTCTAGTGCGGCCGCCTGCTAAGCGGTTAGGGGGGGAAACCTCCCTCATGGGTTCGAATCCCATTCCCTCCGCCACTTGATTCTTCCCCTTAAACAAGGCTCTTCAATTCCTACCGTGAGCTTTGATTTTCATTTTCGCAACAACCTTGAAGCATAATTTGATATAATTGAAGTGAGAGTTGTTTGAATAGAGTGGAATCGAGATAAACATGGCTTCCTACCATATCTGGACCATAGGCTGCCAGATGAACAAAGCGGATTCAGACCGACTGGCAACCAGCCTCGAAAGATTGGGGTATAAGCACTCTGAAGCTATCGACGATGCAGACCTCATTGTGCTCAACAGTTGCGTGGTACGGCAGAGCGCAGAGAACCGCGTCATCGGCAAGCTGGACTCCCTAAGAGAACTTAAGCAGGGTAACCCCCAGAAGACCTTAGCCTTAATCGGTTGTATAGTAGATTCAGATACCTCCAACCTTAAACGCCGCTTCCCCCACGTTGACCTCTTTTTAAAGCCGGGGGAATCCACAGAGCTTCTGGACATGGCAAAAATAAGAGCGCCAGAAGCAGCAATCAGCTTCGTCTCACCCTCCACATCACCAACCGCATTCGTTACCATCATCGAGGGCTGCGATAACTTCTGTACCTATTGCATAGTCCCCTATCGGCGGGGAAGGGAGAGAAGCCACTCTATTGCAGAGATTCGATGCCAGGTAGATAACCTCGTAAAGCGCGGGGTAAAAGAAGTCACCCTGCTGGGACAGAACGTAGACTCCTATGGACACGACCTTCCGGATAAACCAGACCTGGCTGATTTATTGAAGGAACTGAACGCTATTGAGGGACTGGCTCGGATTCGCTTTCTCACCTCTCACCCGAAGGATATGAGCCAGAAGCTCATAAAAGCTGTAGCCTCGCTCGACAGGGTTTGCGAGCATATCAACCTGCCCGTCCAGGCAGCAGACGATGGGATTCTGCAGGCAATGGGGCGAGGCTACACCGTGCAATACTATCGAGACCTGGTGGGAAGAATTCGCCACGCCATCCCCAACGTAGCCATCTCCACCGATATCATCGTAGGCTTCCCCGCAGAGAGCGCAGAGCAGTTCCAAAAGACACTGGATTTGCTCTCTGAACTGAGATTCGACACCGTCCACGTTGCAGCCTACTCACCCAGGACAGGCACGCTCGCGGCGAGAAAACTCAAAAATGATGTACCCCTCGCAGAAAAACGCGGACGGCTGCAAAAAGTCGAGAAGCTACAGACAAAGATAGCCACTGATATCAATGCCAAGCTCCTGGGGCACACTCTAGAAGTATTAGTGGAAGGAAAGAAAAAGGGTAAATGGTACGGGCGCATTAGAACAGACAAGTTGGTATTCTTCGAAAAAGACTCTGACTGCTTAGGACTCCTGGTAAACGTTGAGATTAAAAAAACGAGCCCCTGGTCGCTCCAAGGGCTCGTAAAAGCTTAGCCCTGCAAAAGGTCTACCTCACACAGGCAAATCTATCTTGTACCTCTTGAGCGCAGCTTCTATCGCTGCTGCCGACTTCTCGTCAGGTGGTGTAAGTGGCAACCGCGGCTTGCCCACATGGAATCCCACGCTGTTCAAAGCATATTTGATGGGTATGGGGTTGGAGACAACGAAAAGGGCATTGACCAGTGGCAACAGATTGCGATGAATGGCAGCAGCCCTGGAAAGCTTACCGCCAACTGTCTTAGCTATCATGTCACCTATCTGAACCCCAACCAGATGAGAGGCTACGCTGATAACCCCATAACCACCGATAGAAACTATCGGGAAAGTATCGCTATCGTTGCCGCTATAGAGTAAGAAGTCCTTCTTCACACCATCGAGTATTCTCGCCATATGCACAAGGTCGCTATTCGCCTCTTTCAAGCCCACTATGTTATCGATTCTGCTCAGCTCGATAACCGTCTCGGCAGACAGGCTGGTAATAGTACGACTGGGCACATTGTAAAGGATACAAGGCAGATTTGTACCATTGGCTATAGCCTTGAAATGCTCCTTCAATCCCTGCTGAGTAGGCTTGTTATAGTAAGGCACAACCAGCAGCACAGCATCTACGCCTATCTTCTCAGCCTCCTTGGTAAGCTCTACGCTCTCCTTAGTGTTGTAGCTGCCGGTGCCCGCCACCACTGTCCCTTTCTTACCCACAGCCGCCTTCACCTCAGAGAAAAGGCGCAGCTTCTCCTCCCGACTCAGGGTAGGGCACTCACCAGTGGTGCCCGCAACCACCAACCCATCGCTTCCCGAGTTAAGCAATGCCAAGACAAGCTTTCTCGCCTGCTTATAATTGACAGCCCCCTTATCATCAAAAGGAGTAACCATCGCAGTAAGAAGACGACCCAGTTTTCTCAAGTGGCACCTCCTCGGAGATTGATATATTAAACCTTTGGAAATCAATAATCAATAGCTGAGTTTTGAAGGTATTTGGCAAACAGCATCCTGCCTATTGATATCTCGGAGAGGCAAATCGATGGAGAACCAGTAGCGAAGGAAAAACCCTCTAGAGACCCAGTAGCTTATCGAGTCCAAAAACTGCATCTTTAAGTTCAACTACCTTCTTAATAGCCATAGTAACACCAGGCATGAAGGCTTCACGGTTTATCTGGTCGAGGCGTATCCTCAGCGTCTGCCCCGGGGCGCCCAGAATAACCTCCTGATGAGCTAACAAGCCGGGCATTCTCACGGCATGCAGTGATACACCACCTATCTCGCCGCCGCGACTCCCCACAACCATCTCCTTCTTGGCTGGGACACGGACAAAATCCTTGCCCCTGGCTGCAACCATATCCCTTGCGGTAGCAACAGCAGTCCCCGAAGGAGCATCCATCTTCTGCTCATGGTGGAGCTCAATAATCTCAGCATAATCGAAAAACCTTGCAGATATCTTAGCCAGATGCATCATCACAACTGCTGCGACAGCAAAGTTAGGGGCAACCACCGCCCCCACCTTGTTCTTCTGACACAGCTTCTCTATCTCACCCAAGTCTGATGCAGACAACCCTGTAGTTCCAATCACAAGAGCAACTTTGTGATTTACCGCAGCCCTGACCGCCGGCATCGTAGACTCGGCAACGGTGAAATCTACCATCACTTCAGGGCGAGTTTGTGCGAGAGCAGACTCCAGATTGGAGAATAAGGGAATCGAGCTACACCCACCGGGCAATGTCAGTTCACCCTTACCCGCCTTGATGTCTACCCCAGCCACCGCCTCAAGCTCAGCATCACGGCACACAGCATTGAGTACCTCTTGCCCCATCCTGCCCAATACCCCATGAACCAAAACCTTTATTCGCTTCATCCCACTTAACGAACCTTCTTTTCGATAAGCCGACTATCTGTCAGGTGGTCTTTTGTGAGTAACACCTTTGGGACGTTCCCTGTCCAGCCTTCTAGCATCGGGCTCGCCGCCCTCGCCACGTGGGCGATGCGAAGGCGGTCGAGAGTCAGCGTGTTTTTTGAAGGGGTAGGACGGCGACTCCTTTTGCTCAGTACCCGCGTTGGCGCCTGGTACCTGAGATAGCTTCTGAAACACCGCACGCCTTGAAAGGTTTACCCTGCCCATGCGGTCTATCTCCGTGACCACGACCATCACCTCGTCACCAACCTTAACCACTTCTTCAACGCTAGGAGCAGGATAATCAGCCAGCTCGCTGAGATGTACCAATCCTTCCTTGCCAGGAAGAATTTCAACGAATGCGCCGAAACTGGCTAAACGAGTTACCCGCCCATTGTATATCGCACCCACCTCGACGTCCCTTGTCAGGTCCTCGATCATCTTTATCGCTTTTTGAGTCGCTTCCTCGTTAGGTGAGCCGATAAGGATAGTGCCATTATCCTCGATATCGATAGTTACCTTGGCTTCACTCATTATTGACCTTATGGTCTTGCCTCCAGAGCCAATTACATTGCGGATTTTGTCAGGGTCGATGGTTATCTTTATCAGTCTAGGGGCATACTTGCTCAGCTCAGTCCGGCTGGCACTAATAGTCTCTTTCATCTTCTCCAGTATATACATGCGAGCCGCTTTGGCTTGGCTCAGCCCCTTTGCCATTA